>SXGQ01457347.1_pt1 | contig 33315 bp, 28 predicted proteins | sample 3178371 | NCBI WGS metagenome assembly SXGQ01 (sample SAMN11356859, study PRJNA531348) | freshwater metagenome | isolation source: freshwater sample F1-20 | place: China: Fuxian Lake, Yuxi | collected 2017-12-25 | reverse complement strand
GTTGCAGCCGGTGGACAGAACTGGAATGAGCAGCAGGCAGGTCGCCAGCATGAAATTACGCATGGATCAGGCTCTTTGAAATGAATGAGGTCCGGGGTAACGGAAATGTTCGGGCAGGATAAGCAAAACGCCCCTGAGCGACTGAGCGATCAGGGGCGAAAGTTCTGCGGCTGCAACGACCGTGATCAGTCGCCAGGAACAGTCACAACCATACCGTCGTTCTTGGCGCCCAGGCGGTTGTAGGTGGTGTGGTCGATATTTTCTGAGATGAAGCGAACGGCACCATCACCCAGCAGGAACTGAGCGCCGCCGGTGTGGCGGGAACGGAATCCAAACTCATCCACCCAGTTGTTGACCCAGTTGCAGCCCGAAGTACTGTCTTCGTTGCAGGTGTTCAGGTTGATCGGGTACAGCGTGGAGGCCATGCCCTGACCGTTGTTGGACTGCAGCCAGCCCTGACGCATGTGGTTGCTGCACTCCGGACGCACTTCACCCATGTAGATGGTGTTGGACAGCCCGTCGACGCAGTTCTTCATGGCGTCGCTGCAGTTGTTGCGATAAAACGGCCCGGGGACCCGGCTGCCGCCCTGCCCGTGCCCCATGATGAAACCGAGGTATTTATCCGGGCAGGTTGGAGAAACGTTGGGGTTGCCTCCGGTTGGACTGCCGGCATTCGTGGCACCTTTGCTGCCGGCATAATTCTGCACGGTGCTGACACCGTTGAAGTTTCCCGTGGCAGTGTCTGAAGGGCACAGGTATGCCGGTACCCGGAACACAGTACGCATCAGGCGTCCATCGGCCATGGTGGCGTCATTGACGTTCAGGGATGCGGCTGGCGGATTGTTAAAAGGAATCTGATTGAACATGTTGGCCTGCTCAACAAACGGCAGCAGGTGCGTCAGCAGGCTGCCCTGCTGATAGGTACGTCCCGCGTTCACATTGTTCCAGAACGCACCGGGAGGGAACACATTGTGAGTGTCATGGTAATTGTGCAGAGCAATCCCGAGCTGGTGCAGGTTGTTTTTGCACTGTGTGCGGCGAGCAGCTTCGCGAGCCTGCTGAACAGCTGGCAGCAGCAGTGCCACAAGAATGGCGATGATGGCGATTACGACGAGCAGTTCGATCAGCGTGAACGCCGATCTGCGCAACCTTCGGGCAGACATGTGGACCTCTTGGCGGGGAATTTTGTGAATAAATAACGAAAGCATCATGTTACCGTGGAAGCAGCCTGCGTGTCAACTTTTTCGGCGAATATGCACGTTTTGAGGCAATCTGAACGCCCTTTGGTGGGGATTTGCACCCCCCGGGCGTTTTCTGACGGTACAAACAGCCTGCATCCGAGGGTGACCTGGTCGGGCGGAACCTGCCGGGGCGGACAGCAGGAAATCGCCTCGTTCCGGGGGTCAGGGGAAGCGATCTTGACCGGGAACGGGATCAGCCGTTGTAATGCGTTCTGCCGCCGATGGGATGGAATCTGACAGGCCGGGAAGCAGTGGAAATTGCAGGGACGCATGTTTTCGACGTTCGACCGTTACCTGACCTGGCGCGTGCTGCACACGTTCGCGATGCTGTTTATTGCCACCTACGGGTTGTACGTGGTGATCGATCTGTTCATGAACATCGACGAGTTCCAGGAGAATTCGCTTAAGGGTCTGGGTGCGGGCGAGTCTGGTCGGCAGCTGGAACTGTTCCGTCGGATTGGTGTGTATTACCTGTACCGGGCGTTTGACTTTTTTGAGCTGGCCGGGTCGATTTTGATCGTGCTGTCGGCGATCGCGGTGCTGGCGCTGATTCGCAAAAGCAGTGAGACGTTTCCGCTGCTGGCAGCGGGCATCCCGGCGTTTCGTCTGCTGCGGCCACTGCTGGTCACGACCGCCGGCCTCAATCTGCTGCTGGTGGTGAATCAGGAATTTGTGATTCCGCGTCTGGCAGTGCAGCTGCAGACTCCGCGTGGCAGTCAGATTGCTTCAGTGCAGCAGGTAGAGCCTGTGTATGATTATTCGAACTACATGATGCACATTTCGGGCGATCAGGTACTGCTGGACCGGCGGCTGATCGTGGGTGCGTCCTTTGCGGTGGATTCGAAGGAACTGAGCAGTCGGCCGTTTGTGATGAAGGCCGAGCGGGCTCGATACGTGCAGGACAAGGCTCGCAGTGGTCGCAGCGGCTGGCTGCTGGAGAACCTGACGGCGGTGCTGGATTCGCAGATTCTGACGGTGGAAGGTCGCAAACGGATTACTCCTTCTGCCAATGGCCGGGACGCGTTCGTGGAATCGGACGTTACGTTTGAGCAACTGTACAATCGTGGTCGCAACATGAAGCTGCTGTCTTCGTGGGAGCTGGTGCAGCAGATCCGAAATCCGTCGACCGGTCAGAATCCGCTGCGTGCACGCAGTCTGGCACTGCATTCCCGGCTGACTCGACCGCTGCTGTCGCTGCTGAGCGTGACGATTGCCCTGCCACTGGTGCTGCGGCGGGAGTCGAGCAGTCTGATTGCCAATATGGCCTTGTGTGCGGGTGTGCAGGGCTGCTTTTTCGGGCTGGCTCATGTTTCGCTGGCTCTGGGAGGCACCGGGATGATTGAGCCGGATCTGGCGGCGTGGCTGCCGGTGATTCTGAACGGGATGGCGAGTGCCTGGGCGGCCGGTCTGGTGCAGACCTGACGCGGACCGGATGTCACCCCGCGGAAATGACATTCAGCGGCCCACCTGCTATTCTCTGACGTCTGTTTGTCTGGTTCGTCTCTGTCCGTCTGTGCGGGCGCGGCGGATTTCGTGCACGTCGGAGCAGTTTCCATGGCGATCACGGTGAACTCGAGTCTGGGGCGTCAGAGTAGTTTGCTGCGGCTGTCAGCGATGTTGCTGGCAGTACTGGTGTTACTGATCAGTGGCAGTGCCGGGCGTGCGCAGCAGCCGGAGCCTGTCGCGGACGCGGCGGGTCGCTGGGATCGTCAGCGGGCGAATGAATGGCAAAAGGGGGTCCCGTGGCTGGCTGGTTTCAACTACCTGCCGAGCAACGCGATCAATCAGCTGGAAATGTTTCAGGCTGAGACGTTCAGTCCTGAGCTGATAGACCGGGAATTCGGCTTCGCTGAACAGCTCGGCTTCAATACAGCTCGGATCTTTCTGCATGATCTGCTGTGGGTGCAGGACAGTGACGGCTTTCTGAACCGCTGCGAGCAGGTGCTGTCGATCGCGGAGCGGCACGGTATTCGGGTGATGTTTGTGCTGTTTGACAGCTGCTGGCATCCGATTCCGCGTCTCGGCCCGCAGCCTGCTCCCCTTCCCTTTACACATAACAGCGGCTGGGTTCAGAGTCCGGGTATTGAGATTTTGCGGGATCCGGCGAAGGGCGGACATCTGCAGGCTTATGTGCAGGGGGTTGTGCAGCGGTTTGCGAGTGATCAGCGGGTGATCACATGGGACATCTGGAATGAGCCTGACAACTTCGATGGCGGGGCCGCGAAGCGTCCCGATCTGGAGCCGCGGAACAAGCCGGAACTGGTGAATCGTCTGCTGCCGCAGGTATTTGCGTGGGCCCGCGCTGCGAACCCGACTCAGCCACTCACTTCGGGTGTCTGGCGTGACAGTGAGAACACGGCGCAGCTCGACGATTGCAAGCGCATTCAGTTATCGCACAGTGACGTCATCAGTTTTCATACTTACGGTGACGCGGCATCGCTGCAGCGATGCATGGATCGGCTCAGTGTTTACGGTCGGCCACTGCAGTGTACTGAGTTTATGGCGCGACCGAACGGCAGCGAATTTGATCCGCACCTGGGGATGATGAAACAGCGTAATGTTTCAGCGTGGTGCTGGGGATTCATCAACGGCAGATCACAGACGATTTATCCGTGGGATTCGTGGCGCAAGGCTTATGATGGTCCGCCACCGGTCTGGTTTCATGATGTGCTGGAAGCCGACGGGCGTCCGTTCCGGCAGTCCGAAGTGGATTACATTCGACGGGTGACGGGCGTGAAGTGACAGTGTGATGTTTGGGTTATGCGGTGCCTGCGGGGGCTGAAGATGCAGCGGCTGTTGTGGATTGTATGCTGTTTTGTGATTTCGGCGGTGCTGTCTGCGGGGACGGTTTGCGGTCAGACAGCAGCGATACCTGTGCCGGCTGCGGCGGCTTCGACAGCGGCGGTTCAGGAGGTGCTGCACAGTGGCCTGCCATACCGGGACCTGACCGGTCTGGACGCGGAGGCTCAGGAACGCTGCCGGCTGGACCTGGTGGTACCTGAGGGGCAGCGGGATTTTGCGACAGTCATCTGGTTTCACGGAGGGGGGCTGACGAAGGGGCGTCGGGCGATTCCACCGCAGCTGCGTGGCCAGGGGTTTGCGGTCGCCGCGGCCGGCTATCGGCTCAGTCCGTCCGTGAAGGCGCCTGTGTACATCGAAGATGCTGCTGCCGCTGTGGCATGGGTCGTGAAGAACATCGGTCGTTATGGCGGTTCAGCGAAACGCGTGGTGGTGTCGGGGCATTCCGCGGGCGGCTATCTGGCGCTGATGGTGGGGCTGGATCGCACGTGGCTGCAGGCTGAGGGAGTTTCGGCGGACAGTCTGGCGGGTCTGGTCCCGTTCAGCGGGCAGGCGATCACGCATTTTACGATTCGGGGCGAGCTGGGGATCAGTGATAAGCAGCCGGTGATTGATCGGTACGCGCCGTTGTTTCATGTCCGCAGTGACTGTCCGCCGATTGTGCTGATCACTGGCGATCGCAGCCAGGAGCTGCTGGGGCGATACGAAGAGAATGCGTATTTGTGGCGGATGTTTCAGGAGGTGCAGCACCCGGATGTCGTGCTGCATGAGCTGCAGGGATTTGATCACGGGAAGATGGCGGAGCCGGCATTTCCGCTGCTGACGCGATTTGTGAAGCGAACCACCGGGAAGAGTCAGGAGTGAATGCAATGAGCAAGTCGCAGCCGATGAGCAGCGCGTGGTGGATTCTCACGGCGCTGGTGCTGCTGGCAGCCGGAACTGCGACTGTGGTGGCAGGGGAGGACTGGCCACAATTTCGGGGGCCCGGTTCCGGGGGTGTCAGTCATGCCGGGAGATCGCTGCCTGGTCAGCCGGCTCGTGATCATCAGCTGCAGTGGCAGGTCACCCTGCCCACCGGTCATTCCTCGCCTGTCATCGCAGGCGAGCGGATGTTCCTGACGGGGGTGGACGGTGAGGAACTGGTGCTGCTGAGTCTGGAGCGAGCCACGGGGAAGCTGCTGTGGAAGCGGACGGTGCCGTGGGAGACAAAGGAAAAGTTCCACACCACGGGCAGTCTGGCGCAGTCGACGCCGGTGACTGACGGCGAGGTGGTGATTGGTTTTTTTGGCAGCAGCGGACTGCATGCGTGGACGGTGGCGGGGGAGCCGCTGTGGAGTGTGCGGATGGGCCCGTTTGCGAATGACTTTGGTGCGGGCAGTTCACCGGTGATTGAGGGTGAGCGTGTGGTCCTGGTGCAGGACCACGATGTGGATTCCTTTATTGCGGTTTATGATCGTCGCAGCGGTCGGCAGATCTGGCGGCAGGATCGATCCGAGTTTCTGCGGAATTATGCGACTCCACTGATCTGGAACGTGAATGGTCGGCGGCAGATTGTGGTGCTGGCAACCCTGCGCATTGTTTCGTACGACCTGGAGACGGGTGAGGAGGTGTGGAGTGTCAGCGGTGTGTCGCGAATCATCAATATGACTCCGGTGATCGGCGATGATAACATTCTTTACGCGGCCTGTTTTTCTCCGGGGAACGATGCTGAGGATCGCGTGACGCCGCTGACGACTGACGAGCTGTTCGCGGCGGATGCTGACGGGAATGGCACGATTGAGGAATCTGAGTTTCCGGAGCATCCGTTCAGGGGACGATTTTCGCAGCTGGACCGCAACAAGGATCAGCATCTGACGAAGGCCGAGTATGAGGTGGCCAGTCGTCCGCATGTGGCTGGTCGCAACGTGGTGCTGGCGATCCGTCCGGGCGGGACCGGGGACATCACGAGGACGCATGTGCTGTGGGAGCATCAGAAGCAGATTCCGTACTGTCCGTCGCCGTTGTTCTACCGTGGCCGGCTGTACATGGTGAAGAACGGCGGAATTCTGACGGTGCTGAAGGCTGAAACGGGGGAGGTGCTGAAGCAGAAGCGGCTGAAGATGACGAATGATTATTATGCAAGCCCGGTAGCGGGCGACGGGAAGGTGTATCTGGTGAATGTGAACGGTGGACTGACGGTGCTGGATGCGGATTCGTTTGAGGAGTTGCATACGGCGGATTTGAGTGGTGACGTCCACGCGACTCCGGCGATTTCCGACGGTCGCCTGTTTGTGCGGGTTGGGGACCAGTTGTATTGCTTTGGTGAGTGAGAGCAGCCAGGGCAGGGCTTACGGGCAGAATTGTGGCTTGTGAGCGGGTGGGTTACACTCTGGGGGAATTTCGTATCTGGAACTGATCAGAAAGGTGATTGCCGTGTCCGTGGAAGCTCGACTTGTGGAACTTGGGATAACTTTGCCCGCACCTCCGCCGCCGGGTGGCGTGTATACTCCTGTGGTCATTGTTGACCGTCTGGCTTATGTGAGCGGGCAGGTGCCTTATGGTCCGGACGGCAAGCTGGTGACTGGCCGTGTGGGTTCGGAGCTGACGGAGGAGCAGGGTGCTGCTGCTGCCCGGGTGGTGGCGTTGACGATGCTGGCGACAATCAGGGCCAGTCTGGGCAGTCTGGATCGTGTGAAGCGGATAGTGAAGGTGCTGGGGATGGTGAATTCGACGGCCGATTTTCAGCGTCATCCGGCGGTGATGAACGGATTCAGCAACACGATGGTGGAGATTTTCGGTGATGCCGGCAAGGCAGCGCGCAGTGCTGTCGGGATGGGTTCACTGCCGTACAACGTGCCGGTGGAGGTGGAGGCGATTCTGGAGCTGCACGACTGAATTCCCGGGAATCCGACAGCATCTGCCGATTTTTTCCTGATTCTTCAGGATTTTGAGTTCTCGGTTGATTCGCCGTAACGTCCGGGGCTGGCCGATTGATTCGCGGTTGCGGAACTGTATGCTGGAGGTCTGAGCGGGGCGGTGCCGGCGTGTCCGTGGCGGTATCAGTTTCCGGGCAGGTGTTCCGCAGTTGCTGGAAGGGCGACCGATGAAGGAGTGGATCATCATCATGGCGGCGGCGAACCGAGCCGGTATTCTCGCCGCGGTGACTCGTGCAATCGCCGAGCTGAAGGGGGATCTGCGTGAGGCCAGTCAGACGGTGGTGCGGGGGCATTTTACGATGATTTTTTCGGCGGAGTTTCTGGAGTCTCTGGAGCAGTCGATCATTCGGGATCATCTGCAGGATGCCTGTCGTCCGTTTGGCATAGAGCTGGTGTTGCGTGAGCTGGATGCTCCTGCGGCAGCGCCTGTCGAGTATGCTGCGGGCACCAGTCATTACCGGCTGCGTCTGGGTGGTCGCAACGAGCCGGGTGTTTTGCGCAGGCTGAGCCAGATCATGGCGCGGCACAGTGTGGATATTACGGGGATGCACGCTGAGCGTTCGGAGGACGGTCATTCTTTTGAAATGATCCAGCGTCTGGCGTTGCCGGCGGGGGTGGATCCGCTGGTGCTGCAGCAGGAGGTGGAGTCGGCTGGTGAGGATTTTGGGGTGACGGCGGATCTGCGAGCGGCGGACTAGGCAATGCAGCAGCCATTTGTGTTTATGATGGGCCAGTACGAGGCTCAGATGCCGGCGGATCGGATGTATTCGAAGCGGCATTTGTGGCTGCAGTCGTGTGGTTCGGACGTGTATCGTGTCGGGTTTACGGCCTATTCGGTGCGGCTGCTGCAGGATGTGTATTTTCTGGAGTGGTCGGTGGACGAAGGGGCGCTGGTCCGGGATCGGCAGGAAATTGGCGAAGTTGAAAGTGCCAAGGCTGTGTCGTCGATGTTTCCTCCGTCTGCCGGCAGGATTCTGCGATTCAATCCGGAGCTGCTGCGTGATCCCTCGGGCATCAATGCGGACAACTACGGTACCGGCTGGCTGTACGAGTTTCGTCCGGACGGCGAGCTGCTGACGGCCGAGCAGTACCTGGACCATCTGCGAACGGCATGGGAAGAGGCGCAGCGAACGATCAAGGGCCAGATGAACGAGGGTTAGGATTCAGACGGGGTTCAGATCGGACATGTCAGCGAGCACGACGGGCACATTGACGGTAGTGATATCTCAGGCGCAGGGGCGGAATCCGACGAAGCGTCGTCTGGAGGAGGAACTGGCACAGGCGCTGCTTGCGGAGCCTGGCATCAGTGTGACGCTGGTTCCGCATCTGTACGACATGTCGCAGAATCATTCGGGGCTGCAGTTTCTGCGTGAGGTGCGTGGTGATCTGCTGGTGCTGGGCTGGCTGTATGAGCGAGCGATTCGGTGGACACTGGATCGTGCCAGCGTTCGCGGTCGTCTGGCAGAGACTCTGCTGCGCTCCGCAGATGAAGCTGATGAGGATGACGACGAGGACGAGTCTGCTGATGAGCGTCACGCGGCGGGTGGGATTGGCAGCGTGGATGTTCCGGATCGAGCGTTGTGGTGCATCGATTTCCGGGCATCAGAGAAGTGTCAGGATTTTGTGAACGAGATCCGTCGAATGCGTGACGCGGGGGCGGCGGCGGAAGTGGCCGGATTTGACCTGCTGTCATGGATCAGCGGCAATCCTTCCGCCGAGCAGCTGCAGCGGTATCTTCAGCCCGAGCGTCTGCTGGAGGCGCGGCGGAACTTTGACGGTGGTGCGGCCAGTCTGGAGGACCGGGCGGTGCTGCCGGAGGATACGGGGCGTCGCTGGTATCCGGTGATTGATTACAGTCGCTGCACGAACTGCATGGAGTGCATCGATTTTTGCCTGTTTGGTGTGTACGGAGTGGATGCGCTGGATCGCATTCTGGTGGAGCAGCAGGATAACTGCAAGAAGGGCTGTCCGGCCTGCAGTCGCGTGTGTCCGGCAAACGCCATCATTTTTCCGCATCACAAGACAGCAGCGATCGCTGGAGCGGAGGGTGAGGTCAGTGGTCTGAAGATTGACCTGACGAAACTGTTTGGCGGTGACGAAGGTGAAAGTGCGATTGAGATGGCGGTGAAGGAACGTGACCGCGAGCTGATTCTGGACGGTCGGGATGCCGTGGGTATGAGTGTGGGGATCAGGCAGCGGCATCGCGAGCAGATGGACCAGTTGCTGGCGGATCTCGATGCGCTGCAGTTCTGAGGTGGCTTCGGGCATTGCTGCAACAGCGTGGGAGGCCGCGCGATGAATTGGCTGGCGTGGAAGATGCTGACCGGGGATCGGACGAAGTACCTGGGGATCGTTTTCGGTGTTGCATTCGGAACACTGCTCATTGCTCAGCAGGCATCGATTTTTGTCGGTCTGATGCGGCGTACATCCAGTCAGATCATTGACATTACGTCGGCCGACATTTGGGTGATGGATCAGCGGCAGCGGAATGTTGACGACATCCGACCGATGCCGGATTCACGGCTTGGTCGTGTTCGTGGTGTGACGGGTGTGGAATGGGCGGTGCGACTTTCCAAATCGATGATCCGCGTCAGGACTCTGGCCGGTGACTTTACTCAGGCAATTCTTGTCGGAGTGGATGACGGGTCGTTTACGGGTGCTCCGCTTGAAATGCTGCAGGGCCAGCATTCGGACCTGCGTCGTCCGGACGGTGTGATTCTGGATTTCGACGGTTACAGGCAGCTGTTTCCCGGAGAACCGGTGAGGGTGGGTCGGGTCCTGGACATGAACGACCGCCGGGCGGTGGTGGTTGGAATCTGTCGAGTGACGCCACCGTTTCAGACATTCCCCGTGATCTATACTCGCTACAGCCAGGCGGTGCAGTTTATGCCGCCGCAGCGGAATACTTTGTCCTTTATTCTGGCGAAGGCCGAGCCTGGGCGTCAGCCGCAGGAGCTGTCGCAACGCATCTCGCAGCAGACCGGGCTCAAGGCTCTGACGTGGGACGAGTTCTTCTGGCTGAACATCGGGTACTACATAGAAAACACCGGCATTCCGGTGAATTTTGGCATCACGGTGACCCTCGGGTTTATTGTGGGCGGAGCGATTGCCGGGCAGACGTTTTATTTGTTTACTCTGGAAAATCTCAGGCAGTTCGGCAGTTTGAAGGCCATGGGCGTAACGAATCTCAGGCTGATCGGAATGATTCTGCTGCAGGCTTCGATTGTGGGGATCATGGGATATGGAATCGGTCTGGGGGCATCAGCACTTTTTTTCGAGCTGACTGAGCGAAGCGGGCAGGCTGACCTGCGCGGGATGTGGGTTCCGTGGCAGGTGGCAGTGATCGCCGCGGGTGCGGTTGGGCTGATCATTGTGCTTTCCAGTCTGCTCAGTCTGCGTCGTGTCCTGGTTCTTGAACCAGCGATGGTCTTCAGGTAGCAGGGGGTGCCATGGTGCTGCATTCTGAGGTACCGGAAGACCGGGCACGAGGCACGGAAGATCATCGATCCGGCAGTTCGGCTGCTGAAACAGCGGTTTACTGCCGGGGAGTAACTAAGGAGTTTGGCACCGGTGAAGCGAAGGTGCGTGCTCTGCGGGGTATCGATGTGCATATTCCGTATGGCCGGATGACTCTGCTGGTGGGTCCCAGCGGTTGTGGCAAGACGACTTTGATTTCGATCATGGCGGGTCTGCTTGATCCAACGGCTGGCGAAGTGTCACTGCTGGGCTGTGATCTGCGAAGTCTGTCCGGCAGTCGTCTGGTGCAATTTCGGGCCGAGAACATTGGTTTTGTGTTTCAGCAGTACAATCTGCTGCCGTCGCTCACGGCGGTTGAAAATGCTGCGGTACCGCTGATTATTCGCGGGGTTCGGCGTTCGCTGGCGATTGAGCGTGCGATGGCACTGATGACTGAGGTTGGTCTGCGGGAACGGGCGCAGGCACTGCCAGCACAGCTTTCCGGGGGGCAGCAGCAGCGCGTTGCGATTGCACGTGCACTGGTCCATGAGCCGCGTCTGCTGGTTTGTGATGAGCCGACTGCTGCGCTTGATGCGCAATCGGGACGTACGGTGATGAATTTGATACGGCGAGTCACAGTTCGCAGTGATCGGGCCGTTATTGTCGTGACTCATGACAGCCGGGTGTTTGATCTGGGAGATCGCATTATCGCCATGTCCGATGGACTGATTGACAACCATCAACGGGAGGCACCATAGAACTATGCGTAACTTGCTGCTGCCGCTGCTTGCGCTCGGAATGCTGCTGTTCGGAGTGAGTCATATTAGTAACAGGCAGAAAGAGACTCCGCAGACCCCGCCACCGATTAAGCCGGTTGTCTCGCCCTATGCCGAGCGCATTGCCGGTGCGGGGCTGGTTGAAGCGGCCACGGAGAATCTGGCGATTGGCACCCACCTGCAGGGAATTGTTGATCAGGTTTTTGTGCAGGTGGGTCAGCGTGTTCGGGCCAATGACCCGCTGTTTGAATTGGACACGCGGCTGATTCGTTCGCAGATCGCAGTTCAGGAAATGCGGTCGGTCAGTTCTCGTGCAGAGTTGTCGAGGCTTGAGCAACTGCCCCGAGCGGAGGATCTTCCACCGGTTGTGGCGAGGCGGGAGCAGGCTGAGGCAATTGTCCGACAGTGGGAGGACGAGTATGCACGGCAGCAGAAACTGGCACTGGATGGTGCCACGACTGAGTCATCGCTGGTGGCCAGTCGTCAGAAGCTGGCTGCCGCCCGCGCTGATGCGGCCGGCATGAAAGCTGAGGAGGACCGGCTGCGGGCTGGTGCCTGGGAAGCGGATAAGACGATTGCCCGTGCCGCGGTGGCGCTGGCCGACGCCGAGGTTTTGCAGCTGAAAACTCAACTGGACCTGCACAGAGTCTGCACTCCGGAACTGACCGATGCGGCTGGCGCTGTGGAGCTGACGGTGCTGCAGGTCAATGTGCGTCCGGGAGAGGCTGTTGATACGGCGAGCGGAAAAACTCTGGTGATGCTGGGAGACGTTCGTCGCAAGCATGTGCGGGTAGACATCGATGAGCATGATGTGCCGCGATTTCGCAGCGAGGGAGCGGCGACAGGCGTCTTTCGGGGCGACGTCGCACGCAGTTTTCCGCTGAAGTTCATGCGGCTCGAACCGTTTGTGCTGCCGAAGCGATCCCTGACAGGGGACAATACCGAGCGCATTGATACTCGCGTACTGCAGGTGCTGTACGAAATCGCAGCCGATGCGGATGCCATCTTTATTGGACAGCAGATGGACGTGTTTATCGAGTCACGTGACGGAGCTGCTGCAGCTGGCGGATCTTCTGGTATTGTGCTGCCTGCCGCTGAACACTGAAAACGGCATGTCCTGCCGCTGGGAGCGATCAGGCCTGCAGCAGTGGTTCTGCTCCGCAGGACAGCAGCAGATCGGCCACTTTGCGACCGATGGATTCTGCGTCCGCAATGTCTCCGGCGGCCGACTGTTCGAGGCGTGTGCGACCATCGTGTGACAGCAGGACACCGGACAGAGTCAGCTGCTGATCCTGAATGCTGCACCAGACACCGAGCGGGGCGTGGCAGCCGGCGCGCAGTGTTCTGAGCAGCGAACGTTCGGCCTGTACTTCTGCCAGAGCGATCGGGCAGATCAGTTGTGCCAGCAGGTCGCGGGTGGTGGTGTCATCTTCGCGAGCTTCAATTCCGAGTGCTCCCTGACTGACTGCCGGGAAGATCAGCGGTGGTGACAGGATCAGTGAGATGCGTTCAGCCAGTCCCAGTCGGCCGAGTCCGGCTTCGGCAAGGATGATGGCGTCGTACTGACCGTCGTCCAGTTTCCGCAGTCGCGTATCGACATTGCCGCGGATTTCACTGAGCTGCAGATCGGGGCGATGGTGCAGCAGCTGGGCCTGCCGTCGCGGGCTGCCGGTACCGACGCGGGCAGCCGGCTGCAGGTCGTGCAGAGTCTGCAGCTGGGCACTGCCGGCGGGCAGCAGCAGGGAGTCGCAGCGGGGGGCTCGTTCGGGAACACAGGCGAGGACCAGACCATCAGCAGACTGTGTCGGCAGGTCTTTCAGGCTGTGCACCGCCAGATCGGCGCGACCATCCAGCACTGCCCTCTGGACTTCGCGAGTGAATACACCTGTACCGCCGAACTGTCGCAGGGCGTCGGTCTGATTGGTATCACCGGAGGTGACAATTGGAACGAGTTCAACCAGCGGCTGTGCGGGCAGTTGCCGCAGCCGATCTGCCGTGTAGTTCGCCTGCCAGAGGGCGAGGGGACTTTTGCGGGTGGCGATACGAAGAATCGGCTGTGACATGCTGCGAAAACCGGTGGCCGGGCAGGATTCTGGGGAATGTGGATCACTGCACTTCAGGGCTGCAGAATGTGTTTGCCATCTTCGAACTGCCTGTGGCAGGCGTTGCAGCTTTCCAGCATGGATTTCCATGCGGTACCGGCGGCTGCGAAGTCTTTGGCTTTGCCGGCGGCATACAAAGCAGCGCCTTTCTCGCGGGATGCTTTCGCATGCGCAATCCAGTCGGCCGCTGAACCCTCCGGGGCGCGACTGAACAGCAGGTTGCAGCTCTCGGCCAGCACCAGTGAATCGGCTTTGATGGCTTTCCAGCCCTTGTTGTCTGTCGGGGCTGCAGCCATGTTGGCCTTGAGCCGCAGGTAGGTGGGCTGAAAGACGTATTCCATAAACTCGTGCATGCTGTCTTCGACTGGTTTGACGTCATCAGTCGGGGCGGCCGGGACGGACCATGCCACGCGTGACGATTCCGGGGCGAGCACAGTCAGCAGGCATCCGACTGCAGCAGCAGCGGTGATCAATGCAGTTTTCATGAAGTCAGTCTTTCGTCGTGGGTTAGCTGGCAGCGGTCTGTTCAGCGGACATTCAGCTTCAGTTGGGCTTCAGCAGTCTGCATGCTGTATTGATCCCGCACACGTACTCGAACGAGCCAGGATCCTTCGAGCAGTGGTGCGGTCAATTCGATGCTTTGGTAGTAGTCAGTCCGCTGTTCGTCGCACTCATCGGGGATGGACGGCAGCCGGACCGGTTCCAGTGCCTCGCCATCTTCCTCCCGAATGTACTCGATCACTGCCGCGGATTCTGTTCTGTAGCGTCCTTCAGCGGTCAGTTCCGAGCGAAAATTTCTCAGCCCGACGTACAGCAGCAGTCGTTGTCCCGGTTCGAAATCGGCAGTCGGGAAAGCGACGACGCTGCCAAAGCCGTTGATTCGGCTGCAAAACTGCAGCCGATTGATTTCCAGGCGTGCCAGTGGCTGCAGTCGACGTTCGGCAGTGCGAATCTGTCGCAGAGTTTCTCCGAGCAGATCGCTGCGAGGGATGGATTCGTCGGTCGTGCGATACTGATTCATGGCCAGCATCATGGACTGCCAGAATTCCTGTTCTTCGCGGGGCAGTGCTTCGATGGTCCGAATGGATTCGGCGTTGCGTCCGGCGATCATCATCAGCAGTCGCAGGTCGGTTTGTCGACGTCGCCATGCGGGCAGGTTTTCGGGCCGTCCGGCGGAGTTTCGGGGCCAGTGTTTCAGTTCGTCCTCCAGCAGGGTGATGGCTGCTGTGAGAGCAAGGTCCCGATCCGTGATTTCGGGTGTTTCCGGCAGTGTGGGAAGTAATTCGGCGGTTGCTGTGGTCGGCGTTTCAGTTTCCTCCGCGGCCGGCTGGGTTTCAGCCGTTTCGCGTTCGTGGATGAGCCCGAACGGGTCACTGAGTCGCAGCATCTGTTTTCGCAGGCGTTCGGTGTTCTCGTCGATTTTGGGTGAATACAGTCCTCGGAGTCGGCTCAGCATCGACGGATCACTGCCATCCGCGGGGGTGGTTTCAGGATCTGCTGCTGGTGCGGGCGCGGGCCCGACCGGGATGTCCTGCGGCGGTTCTTCGGCTGTGTCTGGTGTGGGGGTGCGATCGTTGAGCGTGCGTGAGCCGCGATTGGCCAGTCGCAGTCGTTCGGTCATCGATTTGCCGGATTCCGCTGGTGGCCTGCGGGGCGTGATGCGTGGAGTGGCAGTTGCTCCGGCCGGCTGAGCGGTCGGGGATTCCTGTGTTTCGAGGAACGGATCGGCCGCGGCTGGAGGGCTGGTTTTGCGAGATCGCAGCAGCGAATGTCCGGGAGTGGTTGGGGCTGGTTTGTCGAGTGCAGCCCGGCCACTGTTTGTGCGGGCTCCGGTTGATGTGGCGGGTTCATCCGCAAAACCCGCAGTACACAGCATGTACCAGCCCGTCAGCAGGCAGCAGAGAGCGGCTGTCCGGCGTTGGCAGTGAGCAGGATGAATTGGAGTGCAGGGGGTCATACGGCGGATTCGGTGGCCGAAAACAGCAGCGAGCGGGGAACCGGCCACTGCTGCGGAGCGACACTGCGGAGACTGATCGGCGGAATCTATGGCTGGGAGGAAGCGGATCACAGGCCGGATTTCAGTGGCGCTGCGTTTCGGCTGGCGAATGGCTGCTGGTGCTGGTGAACAGCGGCAGATTTGGCCGAAGCTGGACTGATCCGGTGGTGGCTGGGGCGTGTTGGGCAAAACGGGCAAACCCTGGCGATGGCTGATTTCCCGCTGATTCGGGGCTGTGCATGCAGCGTTCCGGAACGTAAGATTCGTTTTGCCGTGGCGTCTGCCGGGAAGGACTGGACACGGAATCCGCAAGCAACGGAGCACATCTGTGTGGAAACTCGGTCTGGTGCGAACATCGATGCTGCTGTGGTTGTGGTTGTGCGGTGTTCCTGTGTCGAGTGCTCAGGCACCTGACGAGTTGCCTGTCCCGGAAGAACAGGCTCCGGTGTGGCAGCAGCGGTTGCTGACAGAGCGTCGGATTCCAGAGCAACTGGCGGAGCTGAGTGCCGCGATCGACCGGCGTGACGCGCAGGAATTTGAGCGTCAGCTGCAATTGCTGCGTGAGGTGAACGGGGCGCTGATGGTGCCGGTGCTGAACGAGGGCTATCAGCCACTTTCGGCGGCTCTGTTTCAGCGGTTGCAGAATCTTGATCCGGAGTTGCGACGAATTGTCAACACGGAAGAGTCATCAGCGGCCGGTGAGCTGCAGCGAGTTTTGCAGAGTGGCAGTGCGGATGAGTTGCCGGGACTGCTGCATCGGTATTCCGGGACGACAACGTCTCAGCGTATTCACTTGCTGCTGGCGGTTCTGCATGCGGATCGGGGACAGCATCTGGCAGCGCGGCGCTGGCTGCGTCCGTTGCAGTCTCCGGCGACGGCTCCTGAGATTCTGCGGCTGGTGAATCAGCTGTTGTCACGACTGCCTGATGGTCAGGGAAAACCGAAAGCGTCAGAGACACCGGCTCCGGTTGGCACTGCTGATCCCTCCGCCGCGTCCGGTTCTGCCGGGGCACCGCTGCCGCGGTATCTGCAGTGGCTTGAACTGCTGCCGTTGTCCGTCAGTGAGCGGCGAGTGCATCAGGAATTGATCAGGCAGTCTGCTGATGCTCGCCGGGGTGGAGAGCGGGGCATTCCCTGGATGTCGGCGGAACCCGGGCTGGATTCCGAGCGCGTTTACGTGAAACAGCCGGATCGGATCACAGCGTGGGAGCGTTCGACGGGACGCCATCTGTGGAGTCGCAGCCTGAATCCTCGAACGGCTGTCAGCCGTGAAGATTCGCTGTCGCAAGGTTTGTCGCGTGGTGGCATCAGCGGTGGTCTGATGGAGCGACACGAGTTTCTTGGCCGTGTCAGCATGGATCGTGACCGCTTATACGTGGTGTATGGAGTCCGTGACTCAGCAGCGACTCGTTCGGTGGAAGAATCTCTGCAACTGCGGATGCGGCTCAGTCGCAGCCGTGGCGAGAGTTTGGCCGAGCTGTGGGAGCTGATTGCGATTGAAAAGAGCACGGGCCGCAGGCTGTGGACGGCTGGTGGTGAGGCGGTCGAGAATCGGTTTCGCAACGAGCTGTCGCAGGTTTGGTTTTTTGGACCGCCGATAGTTTCCGAGGGTCGCTTATATCAGGTTTTTGAGCGGGACGGGCTGATCAGCGCGGGGTGTCTGGATGCGTCCAGCGGGCAGTTGCTCTGGTCGGTCCCTTTGATGACTCCGGAGTTCAGCATTCAGCAGGATGTACGACGGCAGCTGCTGGCAGCTCGCGGACTGGTGCACAATGGGCTGTTGATTACGTCGACGACTGCGGGCTGGGTGTTTGGGATCGACCTGCTGACTCGCAGTGTGGTCTGGGCTCAGCAGCTTCCGGAGGTTCTTGAGGGGCAGATCCGGGGATTTCCTCAGGCGCGTCGGTTTGGTGGCCTGCAGTCGCCGCAGCCGCTGACAGGTGTTCGGGTGCAGCGATCTCTGGATCCGTTTCTGTCGGGCCAGTCAGTCTTTTGGATGCTTGCTGAAACTCCATCGCCCGTGCTGCTGGATTCTTTGAGTGGGCGATTTGAAAAACCGGGTGCAGTTGATGGTACGGTGTGTGTGTACCATGGTGGTGACCTGATTGTACTGGCTTCGGTGCTGAAGACGTCAGCGTATCGTCTTCCGCAGCTGCAGCCTGTGTGGCAGCAGCAGCGAGCGGCGGATGCTGCGTTGCCGGTGGGGCCGGGTGCGGTGTCTGATGGCAGGCTGCTGATCCCGCTGGCGGATGGTTCGGTTCAGGTGCTGAACCTGCAGGATGGCCGTGAAGTGGAGAACGTGCCCGGTCTGCGTGCGGGGCGAACTTCGGGTGGGTTGTATGGAGATGATTCGGGGATCGTCAGTTTTGGGCTGGACCATATTTCTCTGCTGGGTGCGGAACGTCGCGAAATTGGCGGTCCTGAGGACTGGCTGCAGCGGGCTCAGTTTCTGCTGGAGACAGGGCAGCCGGCAGCGTGCCTGCAGGTGCTGGACAGTGCTGTGCCGGAGACCATTCTGCAGGAGCGCGTGCGGCGGATGAGATTTCGGGCCGGTCTGTCGATCTATGCGGCGAATCCTGAAGCGAACAGGCCACTGCTGGACGAACTGCACCGACTGGCACCGGCCGGATCAAGTCAGGCGCTGGTCTGGTATCTGACACTGAGTGCACTGCAAAAGGATCAGGAGGATGCTGCAGCGCAGTTTTCTGATGCTCTGATGCTGGGAGAATCGCTGCTGCAGCAGGAAGTTCCGACGCTGGAAGCGGTGCTGGCTGCTGCTCAGACCAGTGAGGAGAACGTCCTGTCCGGGCGGAATCTGGCGGGGCTGGACAGTCGTCGGACTCAGTTGCGTTCATGGATCTGCCAGCGGATTGACGAACTGCTGAACTACGGGACTGAGATGCAGCGGCAGCAGGTGCAGCAGCGGCTGGCCGGGTATGCGGACGAGGTCCTGCTGCGTCTGTCGGGTGTGTCTGCGGCGTCGGAAGCATTGCGGCGAGCCGAGCAGCGAGTTTCTGCGGGCGAGCTGAGCGAGCTGACGGTGCAGCTCTTGTTGCAGGCGACGACAGCGGATCCGCGGGCGGAAGCGGTTGAGACGGGAGCGGGAGCAGCGGAGTCATTGCAGCAGCGACGTCAGAGGGTGCTGCTGCTGCTGGATCGCCTGCAGCAGGTGGCGGAGCAGTTGCCGGCTGGGGGGCGCCGGCGCCTGACTGTGCAGTTGCTGGGGTGGATGCGACAGCAGGCGGGAGCGGTTTCTGAGGCGGCTGCGGCCGCAGTGCTGGCGGCGGAGCGTGAGCAGAGCTGGATGGATGTGGCGGAGGGGCAGTGGAATCTGGTCCCTGTGAGCACGACCGGTGGCATGACACTGCGGGCCAATGCCAGTACGACGCTGCGTCGTCAGGGTGTGGATGATCCGGTGCTGCAGGGCGTTGAGTGGCGGCTGCGGCGTGAGTCGGATGAGATAGTTGGTGAAGCGGCTTATGCCGTGGGCGGCGAAGCGTGGCGGGTCCGACCTCAGGCCTCGGACGCGCGGCAGGCCATGGCGCTGACGGAAGAGTCGATTTCGCGCGCGGGGACTGTGCTGATTCATCGCAGTCGGGAAGCGATCAGTGCGTTTTCAATTGTGGATCGTCGTCTGCTGTGGACGAAAGCGATGACGGGCGATGCCGAAATGCTGCTGCTGATGGATCGCACCTTCGAAAAGTTCAATTTTGATGAGAATTGGCAGTTGTTGTATGAACGCAGTCGGCAGATTTGTGGGCACACTGCCCGCTGGATCTGTGTGCTGGGGGATGCGCGGCTGGAGATGCTGGATCTGCTGACAGGCGAGCTGCTGTGGAGTCTGTCGTCGGCGGGCCTGTCGCGGCAGGTTTATGCGGCCGAGCGGGTCGTGCTGCTGCGGGATCCTGGCAGCAATCGTGAAGTGCAGCTGGAACCGCTGACGGGTGTGCCGCGACGTCGGACAGCAACGACGCAGCAGTTGGCGGCCGATCAGCCGTTGCGACTGCCGTTCCGGGTGCGGGCAGCAGCGCTTTCGGGGAAGATCATTCGTGCGACCGGGAACCAGTTGGTGGCATGGGATCCTGAGGCCAGTCTGGATGATCGCAGTACTTTGCAGTGGCTGGATGCGGTCACGCTGGAGGTGATTCGGACGGTTGAGCTGACAGGTCTTGTGCGTGCGCAGTTTCTGGGGCGTGAACTGCTGGCTGTGCTCCGCCAGACTCCGGAAATTCAGTTGATCAATCTGGAGACGGGTGCGGAGCAGGTGCTGAGTTATGCGGCGGCGGATGGTCAACCGCTGAACCTGCAGCGGGTGGAGCTGGCAGCGGATTCCGGCAATGTCTATGTGTTCGAGGTCCCGGCTCGTCAGAACGGTCTGATACAGCCGCAGATGATGCTGGGTCTGCGAGGTGATGCAATTCGCGGTGAGTTGCTGGCCATCAGTCGCAGCACCGGGCAGCTGGCATGGAAAGCGACGATTCCTGAAGATTCGCTGGTGACTTTTGATGGTTCGGAAAGTGCGGGGCTGCTGCTGACGTCGATGACGGCGATGCCGCGGGCGGCGAATGGCAATAATATTCCCGGCCTGAATTTTGCCGGTGAGACGCAGTTCATAGTCACTGCACTGGCTCGCGGTAATGGACGTCGGCTGCTGAGCTATACTGTGGTTTCTCAGTTCCCCAGTCCCGGACTGCGATTCAGCCGTGTGTCGGCCGATGTGTTTGATCTGGAAGCCTTTGGAAATCGGGCGCGGTTGATTCGAAAGATGCCTGTCGGGGAATAGACTGTTGCGGCGCACCTGCCGTTTACGGCCTCCGGCATTAACACAGTTTGGGAACAGGGATTATGAGCAGCGGGAAGTTGACCGACGTAAAAGTTCAGGAGGTGCAGATCAGTTTTGCACCCGTGCCGTATCGATCGGCCCTGAAATTCGGCGGTCGTGTTGTCAGCAGTGGCTGGCTGGTCAATGCGCAGGTGGTGGTTGAAAGTCGGCTGGGGCAGCGGGCGACAGGTTATGGCAGTATGCCGGTGGGGAATGTGTGGGCGTGGCCATCAGCGCAGCTGGAGCCGGACCGTACGGAAGCGGCGATGAAGGAGTTTTCGCGGGGTGTGGGCGAAGGGTTCGCGGGGTGTGGTGAGTGGGGGCATCCGCTGGAGATTGAGGCTGCGGCTGCCGGACAGTATTCGGATCTGGCAGCTCGAACTGCGACGGTGCTGGGACTGTCGGAATCGCCACCGGTGCTGGCGCAGCTGGTCGCGGCAAGTCCGGTGGATGCGGCGGTGCATGATGCCTACGGGCGACTGCATCATCTGAATGCATTCGATACATTATCGCAGCAGTTCTGCAATCGCGATCTGTCGACGTATCTTGACGAGCGCTTCCGGGGTGAATTTGCGGATCGATACACACTGCGGGCCCCGGCGTCCTCGCTGCCGCTGTATCATCTGGTCGGAGCGCTCGATCCGCTGACTCCGGAAGAGGCTGGCAGTCGACCGTCTGACAGTCTGCCATGGACTCTGGGAGAATGGATTCTGGCGGATCAGCTGACGCATCTGAAGATCAAGCTCAACGGGGATCAGCTGGACTGGGACGTTGAGCGAGTGCTGGCGATTGAGCGAGTTGCGCTGCAGGCACAGCAGCAGCGCGGGTGTGCCGAATGGTTTTACTCGTGTGATTTCAACGAGAAATGTCGGTCTGCAGATTATGTGGTGGAATTTCTGCGGCGGATCGAGTCAGCCAGTATGCCGGCCTTCCGGCGCATTCAGTACATCGAGCAGCCGACCAGTCGAAATCTGCAGGCTGCAGATGCTCCGGATATGCATGCGGCGGCAGCAGTGAAGCCGGTGGTGATTGATGAAGCTCTGATTTCCTATGAGTCCCTGCTGATGGCTCGTGACCAGGGGTATTCAGGGATTGCACTGAAAGCCTGCAAGGGGCAGTCTGAATCGATCCTGATGGCGGCTGCGGCGCAGAAATTCGGCATGTTCCTGTGTGTTCAGGACCTGACCTGTCCGGGGGCCTCATTTCTGCATTCCGCCAGTCTCGCAGCGCACATCCCGGGAGTGGCTGCTGTGGAAGGAAATTCGCGACAGTACTGTCCGGCTGCAAATGCGGAATGGGCGGCGAGAATACCTGCGGCATTTCAACTGCGCAACGGCAGAATCGACACAAGCGGTTTGAGTGGAGTCGGTTTGGGTTTCGGCTGAATCCACTGGTCGCCCGCTGCAATTCCGGATCCGGCTCAGGCCGGGCAGAGTGCGGCACGGGTGAGAAAAGTGCTGCGGGCGGAAAAACAGGCGCCGGGAGCCATTGGCGAGCCCCCTCGGGAGGCTCGGAATATAACGAACCTGCCAGGAATTCCGGAAAGTTCTGAAAACAACAGTTTTTCCGTCTGCGGAAATCTGGAGTTTGCTTTTTGGGTATGGGTATTATGGCCGAAGGATCCGTCGGGATTTTTTAGTCCCGGCAGGGTCTTTGCGCGCAGAATGCAAAGGCAGCCTGGCGCCCCTCCCGGTTTTCTGTCCTTCGGCGGATCCTCCTCATGAATCCTGTGTTCCGAAAAGGTCTGTTGCTGGCACTTTCAGGATGGGTGCCCACGGTGAATGCTCAGGAGGACACAACTCCGGCCCCTGCTCCTCCTGCTGCGGCTCAGCCTGGTGATTCACAGGACGGTCGGGCGATTTACTCGGTCCCCAGCCTGAAACCGCAGTGGCAGGCGCGGGCTGTACTGAATCGTGCCACTGACAAACTGAAGCATCTGACGGCTGATGAGGACGTCGTGGTGGCTCAGTCGATGTCCGGTGTGATTACAGTGCTGAACTCGGAAAACGGCCGTGAGTACTGGTCCAGTCACATTGGTCGCACCAACGACGCGACAATGCCCGCAGCGACCGACAGTCAGCTGCTGGCGGTGATCACCGGCCCGACGATTCACGCGTTTGAAAAGTTTACAGGGCGAAGACTGTTCAGTTATCGCATGCCGCAAAGCCCGTCGGCCTCCCCGATTATCTTTCGCCGCGAAGTGACCTATGGCAATTCCACTCGCATGCTGCGGTGGATCGTGGTGCCGATGATTGACGGTTCGATTGTATCTTTCGATGTGGAATCTCTGGAACGCATGGGGCGACTGGGGACGCTGCCGGATGATGTGTGGCGTGGCGAGCAGTGGCGTTTTGTGATCAGCGAAGATATTCGGTACAGCGTACTGGCTGGCAGCAGTCGCCTGGGTTTTGCCACGGGTGCAGGGAACATCTACAGCATTATGCTGTCGGGGTCGGATGCCGGTCAGGGACGTTTCCAGTTCATCATGAAGAGTGGCGCCAGTGCTCCGCCGGTACTGGCAGTGCGCGGCACGGATGAACGTGTTGTGTCGGCCACCAGGGACGGGCGACTGTTCTGCGTGGATCTCAACAGTGCCGGACGCATGCACTGGGGACTGGCGCTGGCTGCACCCGTGATGAAACCGATGCTGGCAGTTCAGAATGATTTGTATTTCGTGACGCATGATGGTGTGCTGGCGAAGCACGACATTCTGTCCGGTGATGCCGGACAAATCAGCAGTGGCACCGGGGCCGTGGCGTCGCAGAGCGAATCCAGCCGTGGCGAATTGCGAGCTTACGGCGCACTGGTGGAAGCCAATATCGATGGACTGACCGCCTTTGCACCGTTTCGGATTGCCAATCGTTCGACGCAGCAGGAAGTACGATCCATTACTCTGGATCTCAGTCGTACGGCTCTGACATTCACCGCGTCTGCCGCTGATCCGGCGGTACCGGCGATCACTGTTCTGGGAGACGGGCGGGAATCCACTGGTCTGACCGGAATGACGCTGAGTCCGGATCAGAAGTCTGCGACACTTGAATTCACTGGCTTTGATGCTGATGAGTACCTGTATCTGAATCTGGGTCTGCAGCATCCCGAAGTGTCGGTACAGAAAATCTCAGACAGTTATCTCGCGGGTGCCGACATTCGGGCCCTGGTGGCTCCGAAGCGAGCGGCTTCAGCGATCGCTGCCGGGGCTGCCGAAGCCTATCCGCCGCGTACCATCCGGGGCAGACTTTCCACAGGTTCACGGCCCTGGAAAGTTCCCGGAGTGGCCTCAATTCTGGCGGCTTCCGAGGCCACGATTTACTGCGAGGACCTGTCGGGATCGATTATTGGAGTCAATCGCAGCAATGGCAGCATCGAGTATTCGATGGATGCGGCTGATCAGTCCATCCGGCTCTTCAATGATCGGACGGATCGAGTGATCACCAGCACTCTGACGGGCCAGATTACTTTGTGGGCTGAGCGTCGGATTCAGTACGGAGTGACTCCGGTGCCAATTGCCGGAGCATTCACCTGGATTGTGACTCCGACAGCAGAGCTGCAGACCGACTTTGCCCGGTATCACCGCAATCCGGAGCAGCGTCCGCTGATGCCTGAGGTTCCTGCACGGGAACCGCAGGTCGCTGCGGCTCCTGAGGACACTGGTGCCGGTGGTTGAGGAATTCAGACCAGACGCCTGTCTTCCCGGGTCCGCCGGGGGCAGGCGTTTTTTTACGCGCCTCCGGGTGATCTGCGGTTCACTGGAGTTGCGGATGGAAGGGGTACCGCTGGCGTTCGAGATAGGTCGAAGTTCCCAATGTGGGCTGCGACTCCCACAGGACACAGCTTTGCAATTCTGTGCTGAGCGACAAATGACGGCAGTTGTTCTGAAACTGCTGCAGCAGGTGCTGATCGGGATTTTGGAATCTGGCCACGGTGACGTGCGGCTGCCACTCCCGATCCTCGCAGCGCAGTCCCAGTCTTTCAATGATGCTCCGTTGTTGCTGCTGCAGTGACCGCAGCACATCAACAGCTGACGACGACGCCAGTCCCACCCAGAGCACGCCCGAACCTGTCTTGTGACCAAACACACCGCCAGCCGACAACTGCACGCTGACCTGAGGTGTGGGAATATCGGCCAGTGCTGCGGCGAGTGTGACGGCTTGAGTTTCCGCGACCGAGCCGAGGAAGTGCAGAGTCAGGTGCAGATTCCCGGCGGGAACCGGTCGCAGGCCGGGACTGTCGGGGACCAGTGCCAGCAGCGTTTTTGCCACCGCTGATGGAATCGGGATACCGGTGAACAGTCGTGGCATTCAGCGTTACCTGCGGCTGCGGATTTTGTCGATGGCGAGGACCGCTGGGATGCGAACTTCCGTGTCCGTTGATGTTGCCAGGGGCTCCAGAAATTGCAGGCTTGCGGCTGAGCCAACTTCGCCCAGCACCTCGATTAATGCTCGTTTTCCAGGACCGGTGGTTACATTCGGCCACGCCTGCAGGACGGGTTTTTCTGCTGCTGGTCCCAGCGTTGCGAGCGCCTTCTGAATGTCGTAGCTGACCTGGAAGTCGTCGAGACTGCTGACGACAGCCGGATTCAGTTCAGCCGGCTGCATGGCGATGAGTGTTTTCAGGGCCCTGCGGCGAGTTGCCGTATAAAGAGGATCGGTGCTGGTGGCCAGTCGCTGCAGCTCTGCAAGCTGTTCCTGATCGGCCCAGATCGCGAAGGTCTCAGCGGCAGTGGACCTGATTATGGGGTTCTCCGCAGCCAGCAGAGGCCTGACTGTGTCGAGTACCTCGGATCGCAGCCCGGGTATCACAGGACGCAGCGGCAGTTGTACCAGCCGCACGAGGGCGGCTCGATTGCTGTTTGAGGACTTGATTTCCTGCAGAAGTTTTCGAGTCTGCTCTTCGTCGTTAACTGCCGGAAGATTGGGTACAGCGGGATTTCCGCTGGGATTCGGGCTGGACGGTGCGGGTGGTGTGGCGGGCGCACCAAAACCCGGTGGCGGCCCAAAGGCTCGCGGAACCCCGAAGCCAGGTCCTGGTGGTCCGCCGGCAGATGGTGGTCCGCCGAAGGATGGTGGTCCGCCGAAGGATGGTGGCCCGCCAGCTGATGGTGGTCCGCGGAACCTGCTGCGGGCTTGTTCAAGGTCAGCCTGCATTTTTTCACGGATGTCGGTCAGGCGAAGTGCAGCATTACTGGCAGCGGGCAATGCTGGTCTGGTGTCGGGCACGGGGGGTACCGTGGCAAGTCCCGGTGATGCCGGGCCGGTGCCGGGATTCCGCAGAGCCTGTTGCATTGAGTCCATCTGCTGCTGTACTTGTCTTTGCCAGTCCTGGCGGATTCGGCTGCCGGGGTTTTGTGCCGTGGTGTTTGGCGAGGGATGGAAGGCTGTTGGCAGATCGCCAATTGTCGGACGCAGTGCCAGTCGGATTCCGAAGTACATGGCGGCAGTGACGGCACCTCCGGCACACAGGACAATAGCGACTGCGGCCAGTGGTCCCATTTGCAGTCCGCGTTTTGCTCGGGCGACCTGTTTTTCGCCGGACTTTCCGGGCTTCGCCTTTCCGGAATCATTCTCAGTTCGCACAGACGCAGCGGGGAGCTGTGTTTTTTTCTTTTCCCGTGGCGGGCGGGGCCGGGCCTGTCGGGTATCGAGCGCTTCGCCGCAGCGCGGGCAGTGCAGTGGAACCGGGTTGGTCAGATCACGAATGCGAAGTTCGGTCCGACAGTCTGGGCAGTCCAGCAGATGGATTGTCATGTCATTCTGATCCGGAAGAACCACGTCGAACCCTGCGATCTGAGGCCAGCAGGCCGTGTTCTGCAAATCCTAGCGGTCTTCGGTTTGAAAGTCAGCCGCAGGCGCGTCAGAATTTCAGGTTGAGGCGTGGCGAAACGTTTCGTCGGCCTGCCGGATCTATTTGTGACAGGAACCCACGAACCATGAAGAGACTGTTCAAGAGCCTTGCCTGCTGTGTCATGCTGACAGCATCGACCATTGCTTCGGCTCAGGATATTTTTCTGAAGCCGGAGGACGCTGGTCCGGAGTTCGCCGTCCAGGGCGAATACTCGGGCAGCCTCGAAATCGATGGCCAGAAAGTGCCGGTCGGCCTGCAGGTGATTGCCCTGGGTGACGGAAAGTTTGACGCTGTAGCCTATCCGGGCGGGTTGCCGGGAGCTGGCTGGCTGGGTACGGAGAAGCACCGAGCCAGCGGCATGCTGCAGGATGGTGTGGCGAAGTTCACGAGCGGGGAGGGGATGACAGCCGAGATTCGCAGCGGAGAAGTTTCGGTAAAGTCCGGTTCGGGCAGTTCGCTGGGATCGCTGAAGAAGACCGAACGAGTCAGTCCGACGCTGGGTGCAAAACCGCCGGCGGGTGCTGTGGTGCTGTTCGACGGCAAGTCTGCCGACAAGTTTCATCGCGGCCAGCTGATGCTGGGTGATTTGCTGGCGGCAGACTGCGAAACCACGGAAAAATTCGGCAGTCACACGCTGCACATCGAGTTCCGGACTCCGTTCAAGCCGAAGGGACGCGGGCAGGATCGCGGCAACAGTGGCGTCTATATTCAGGGCCGATATGAGTGTCAGGTGCTCGACTCGTTCGGGCTTGAGGGGGAGAACAATGAGTGTGGCGGGATCTATTCCATCGCCCGCCCTGCTGTTAACGCCTGTTTCCCGCCGCTGTCATGGCAGACCTACGACATGGACTTTACGGCAGCCCAGTACGAGGGTGACCGCAAGGTGAAGAATTCCCGCGTCACGATTCGCCACAACGGCATTGTGATTCACGACAATCTTGAGCTGCCAAAAGGAACTCCGGGCAAAAACCCCGAAGGTCCGGGGCCCGACGTGATTTATCTGCAGGGCCATGGGAATCCGGTTGCATATCGCAATATCTGGGTGGTGCGCAAGTAAGGTGGCGTGGGTGGCTGCGGCAGTCTGATTCCCGCCGGCAGCAGCTTCGCATGTTTTCCACTTGACGCATTTTATGCGGCTGTCCTATAACGTTGTCTGGCTGGAACTGGCGGGGCCTGTTTGCCCCGCCGCAGCCTTTGATCTCGCGGTTGTTCGTGCCCGACACCGGCGGACATCCTGCACTGGATTCGGTGTCGAAGACTCCCCACGGAGGAATATGGGAATGGCCGCAAAGAGCAAAGCAGCAAAGACCCCGGCAGCAGCGCCGGCAGCACCAGCACCAGCAGCAAAGGCCACCAAGGCCGCCGCTCCTGCTGCAAAGTCAACGAAAGCCAAGACCGGCGCAGCCAAGCCGGCTGCCAAGTCTGCCAAGGGTAAGACGACCGGCAAGAAGTGATCTGCTGCAGAGCTTACTGACCGGATAAATTGACGGCCGGAGTCTTCCTGGAAGACTTCGGCCGTTTCCGTTTCTGCGCTGCTGATTTGTCTGAAGTCTGCTGCTTGCTGTCAGGGCAGAACCGCCAGTATGCAGGCCCCCAGCATGGCCCCCAGCAGTGACAAACCTGCTGCGATCAGCACGAGGCAGCCACCAGGGCGAGGTAATCCCAGTCGAATCAGCCGGGCCAGCGGAGAATACCAGCCCAGCCGTCGCTTTGCTTTTCGCACCTGATTGGGCCACCAGCGAAATGGGGCCAGCAAGGCAGTGATTCCAAGGGCCTTCTTGACCCTTTTTTTCGCACGAGTCACTCCCAGTGCCGTTTTCCATGACGGCCGACGATAGCGAAAAAACTTCATGGCAGGCTTCTCCCAAATCAGCAGGCAGTGCAGGTTCCGCCGCGCTTCAGCGAATATCCTCAGTTTTCCCGGCAGCACAGGCAACCCACCGCAGCCACATTCGTGGACACTCCGCTGAAATTCTGCGAGCATTCTGCAGCGTCGGACTGCGGAAACGTTTCATTCTGTGTGCCCCCCCGCCAAAGGCCCGTTCATCGTGAAATCTCTGCACCTGCTGCTGTTCATCTGCGTGATTCTCAGCGCCGTTCGACTCTGTCCCGGGCAGGAGCGACGTCCGAATTTTCTGCTGATCGTTGTCGACGATCAGTCACCCCAGGATCTGCAGCTTTACAATCCGGCATCACCGCTGCGGACTCCCAACCTCGATCGACTGGCGGCCCGCGGAACGCTGCTGCAGAACGCTGTGCATATGGGATCCTTCAGCGGAGCTGTCTGCACGCCGTCCCGACACATGCTGATGTGCGGACGTACTCTGTGGCATCTGCCCATCGGTCCACTGGCTGCTCAGAACCCACTGCCGGGGTTACCGCGCCAGACGCTGGCCGCCGTCTTCAATGACGCTGGCTACGCCACCATGCGTACCTGTAAAAAGGGCAACAGCTATGAAGGAGCCAATCGCCAGTTCACTGTGCGTCGCGATGCCACCAAACGTGAGGGGACTGAAGAAGGTGGCAGCGCCTGGCATGCTCAGCAGGTGCTGGACTATCTGAGTCATCGACACGCCGAAAAGGATGTTCGGCCATTTCTGATCTGGTTTGGGTTTTCTCACCCGCATGATACCCGCAACGGCACTCCGGAGCTGCTGGATCACTACGGCGCAGTCAATCACACCGATATGACGAATCCGCCTCCGCTGAACCCTGCGCTGCCCGCTCTGCCGCCGAACTACCTGCCACAGCACCCATTCAATAATTCCCATGCCGATGTACGCGATGAAGTGGCGGTCAGCGGAGTCTGGAAGAGGCGGGACCCGGCAACGGTCCGCAACGAACTGGGGCGGGAATTTGCCTGCAGCGAAAACATCGATCAGCAGATCGGAAAAGTCCTGCAGCGATTACAGGAACTTGGCGAGCTGGACAACACTGTGGTTATCTACACGGCTGACCATGGCATGTCCATCGGTCGGCACGGACTGATGGGCAAGCAGAATCTGTACCAGCACACGTGGCAGGTACCGTTCATCGCCGCAGGGCCCGGTATTGCGGCCGGACGTCGCGCGGCGGGCAATGTGTACCTGCTGGACCTGCTGGCAACAGTCTGTGACTTCGCGGGAATTCAGCCTCCGGAGACCAATGAGGGCATCAGTATGAAACCGGTACTCACCGGACGCACCGAGATAATCCGTGATGTGCTGTATGGTGCGTATTCCGGCGGTGCAGCCCCTGGCATTCGCTGCGTCAGCAGGGGCGACTGGAAACTGATCGTCTATAAAGCTCCGCAGTTGAACCTGAACCAGGTTCAGTTGTTTAATCTGCAACAGAATCCCCACGAGCTGCTGCCGCAGCACCATGCCGAAGCGGTCAGTCGCCAACTGTCTGCTGCCCCTGCGCCGCTGCAGACCAATCTGGCCGATCAGCCTCAGTATGCTGCACAGCTGCAGCAGATGCGGCAATTGTTGAAGTCTGAGATGCAGCGGCTGGACGACCCGGCCGTCAGCGAATTCTGACTGCGTATCTTCGTCACTGTTTGTCTGCCGCTTCTTCACATCTCAGTTATCGGACTCTCACCATGCTTGCCGGACTGCTTGCTGCTCCACGCCGAATCCAGCTCATTGAGATCCCCGAACCGGAACTTCCGACCGCTGAGGACGCACCCGGAATGATCCTGTTTCAACCGGAAATGACGTGTCTTTGCGGCTCAGACCTGCCGTACTTCGATGGTGGGTTTGAGGGACATCCGATTGAGTATCCTCAGCCGGTGGGTATGAGTCTGCACGAGATGGTGGGGACTGTGATCGATACCAACGGCAGTCGCTGGAAGCGTGGGCAGCGAGTGCTGGCAGTTCCGTTGGGTCAGCAGGGACTATTCGAACGGTTTGTGCTTCCTGAAACGCGGGCTGTGGCATTGCATCCGGGGTTGTCGGATGAAATGGCGATGCTGGCTCAGCCATTTGGAACCGTTGTGCATGCTTTGAAAAAACTGCCCAACATGATTGATCGTGATGTGGTGGTCCTCGGCCAGGGACCTATCGGGCAGATGTTCAATGCCGGTTTGCGAAATCTTGGTGCCCGGCGAATCATCGGGGTTGACCCACTGGCATCGCGACTGCGGGCCAGTCTGCAGATGGGCGCGACAGCAACCGTGTGTGCCAGGGGGATTGATGCCGAACAGGCCATTCGTGATCATCTGGATGGGCTGCTGCCGGAATTCGTTATCGAGGCTGTTGGTCACCGGGCTCAGGCCTTCAACGATGCGGTCAGACTGGTGCGGGAGTACGGGACCGTGCTGTTCTTTGGAGTTCCTCCGCACACGATCGACGGCACCACCCTGCGAGCTCTGATGTGGAAGAACGGCACTCTGCTGACCAGTCTGCACCCGGATTTTGAACGCACGTTTCCTTTGGCCATGCAATGGATCGCAGAAGGTCGCGTCAATCTGGCGCCGCTGCTGACTCATCGTTTCGACCTGAGCGATCTGCAGCAGGCGTTTGATGTGTTCCGCGATCGCACTGACGGTGCACTGAAGGTACTGGTGCAGTTCCCCGCACTTGCTGCAAAAAACCGCTAGTCGTCCGATAACTGCAGTCGGGACACCGACAGTCCTCTGTTTCAAGTCTCACGTGCGGATGGCCTGCAGTGCCTGTGCCACATGTTCATCTGACGCGAAAGCTGCGGTGAACACCCGGCGAATGATACCGGCAGAGTCGATAACGAACGTCGTTCGACCGGGAAGCAGGCCCAGAGTCCGGGGGACCTGATACAGTCTGCGAAGTTCACCATCCTGATCTGAAATCAGGGCAAATGGCAACTGATGGCGTTCGCGAAATCGATCGTGGCTGTCATTTGTATCGCTGCTGACACCCACTACTTCAAATCCGGCAGCCTGAAATGCTGCATAGGAATCACGAAAGGCACAGACTTCGGCGCGGCAGATCGGAGTTTCGTCTTTCGGGTAGAAGAACAGTATCAGGCCCCGCTGACCGCGCAGCGCAGACAGACTGACCTCCCCGCCGTCACTGGTGCGGGCCGAAAAATCCGGTGCCGGACTGCCTTCAGCAAGCGATGCCATCTGCAGAATTTCCACGGCCGCAGGCCGTCAGACAGTGAAGATCGGGCAGGTCAGCGTTTTGTCGCTCTCTCCGAAACTGTCCTGTTCGATCCCCATCGACCGCAGGATGCTGAGATAAAGACTGGACATCAGGCCATCCTGAGCCTTCCAGTACTGGCCATGACGCAATCCCAGATTACGTCCACCCGCAACCAGCGTTGGCAGGTTGGCGGGATTGTGAGTTGTGCTGCAGCCGCTTCCATACAGCACGACGGTGTTGTCGAGTACACTTCCGTTGCGATCCTGATACTGCTGCAGACGCTGCAGGAATCCGGCAATCTGCTGACTGAGGAACAGATCGTATTTCGCAAATTCCAGCTGTCCGTCCCTGTCACCGGCGTGTGACAGATTGTGATGAGTGCGGGTCAGGCCCAGCTTCAGCGGGAATGTGTCACTGATCCCCATGCCGTCTTCACGGTTCAGCATGAACGAAACTGACCGTGTGATGTCAGCATCGAAAGCCAGTGCAATCAGGTCAAACATATTGCGGTAGTAGTCTGCCGGTGCACCTTCGCTGGTCGCGTCAAGGTTCAGGTGTGAGTAATCCTGAGGCTTCAGGGGAATGTCAATCCAGCGTTCCGAGGCCGTCAGTCGCCCCTCAATTTCATTCAGCGAAGTCAGATACTGTTCCATCTTGTCGCGGTCGGATTTGCCCAGCTGGCGATTCAGGGCACGAGTACCTTCAAGGACGGCGTCGACCAGACGCATGCGATGGGCAAGATCTGCACGACGCGTCTGAGCGGAATCCGTGTCCCCGCGAAACAGCCGATCAAATACTCGCCGCGGATTGTTCTCAGCCGGAATCGGTTTGCCTTCAATGTTCCAGGAAATCGTGCCGGTGCGTGAGAGAAATCCGACACCCGCATCAATCGACAGCACCAGCGACGGCTGACGGCAATACTGGCGAGTGTGCAGGGCAATGACCTGATCAATACTGACACTGTTGAAAGTGCCCGGTCTGGGATTGTGCAGAGGTGCTGCCGTGAGCCACATGTCTGAGCACATATGCGGGTCAGCCTTGAGCCCGGCAGCGTGATGCAGTCCGCCGAGAAAACTGACGTGCTGGCGAAATGGACTGAGTGGCTGAGTGGACTGCCCGAACTGAAAGTCAGGCCCCACGGCCTGCGGAAACCAGCTCCAGTCACTGAGACCGTTGTCAGCTGCCGGCAACGACATGCCGTTGGCCGTGTACATGGCACAGAATCGCCGCGGCGACTGCTGACCATCTTCCTGCCCCATAGCGTCAAGCAGCGGCAATGCCAGAGTCACTCCCGCAGCACCACGGATTACAGCACGACGTGACAGCATCTTCATTGGTGGCACCTGCAGGGCAAGTCGGAGAAAGGCGGGAGTTGACAATGTCCTGAAGAATAACGGCCAGCCGCAGCACATCCAACAGGAAATGACGGATGACGGTCACGAAATTGGGGATCAAAGACCGGCTGGTGCATGGCCATCCGCCCCGGGACAAGGAAGGCCACGCACTCCGAACTCACTGGGCTGTCGGCTGGTAATCCTGCCACATCCACACCAGCGTTTCCGCCAGAGTCTGTTCGAACACACTGCGGTCACAGTGTTTACTGGCTTTGCTGAAAACGTATCGGTAGTCGTAGCCCTTTGCCGCCAGAGCCGCTGCTGTGCGTTCGTTCGCCATCACCCAGTTGTGGTATGTCTCCTCGGGATCATTCGCCCGATTGTCAAACTCCGCCACATGCGTGAAAATCCGCAGCGGCTTCTTTGGACTGTTCTCAATCAGTTTCAACCCCGAATGATAGTCCCACGCACCCAGCGGGTACTGAGCTTCTTCCGGGGCGTCATCGTCCTGCTGATCAACAAATGTGCCGGAATAGGTGATCAGCCGGCGAAACAGATCCGGTCGGAACCAGCCCATCGTCAGTGCAGCGGCTCCACCCGAACTGCAGCCCATCACGGCACGTCCCCATGGATCTCTGGTCAGTGTCAGCCCTGGGTATGCCTGCTGAATTTCCGCATTGGACTGCACCGCCACCAGGACTTCCTCACTGATGAATCGGGCAAACCGATCGGACATCGTGTCATACTCCAGCCCCCGTTCACTGCCCTTACCATCATTCCCGCCATTCTGCACCGAAACCACAACAAACGCCGGCAGGCGTTTGTTCGGGTCCTGGGATACGGTCAGATTGTCCAGAGCATATCGCACAAGGTTCAACTGGCTGGGGCCGTCGAGCGTTACCAGCAGAGGAACATTTCGCACGTCCTTCAGCGC
>SXGQ01838545.1_pt1 | contig 33361 bp, 27 predicted proteins | sample 3178371 | NCBI WGS metagenome assembly SXGQ01 (sample SAMN11356859, study PRJNA531348) | freshwater metagenome | isolation source: freshwater sample F1-20 | place: China: Fuxian Lake, Yuxi | collected 2017-12-25 | reverse complement strand
CGCTGGCTCCGCGCATCGAATCGTGGAAGAGAGAATCGGTCATCGATCTTTCTGAGTGGTCGCGAAGTCAAGATCCATGGAGAGTTGCAATCGACGCGGGAGTGTCGTGGGATGAAACGATCAATGGAGTGGTTGATCGAATTGGGACATCGAGCCAAGGTGCGCATCGCGTTCTGTTGTGCGTTGGCGCGTTGTATTCGCCAGCGATGCGAATGTTTGCGCAAGAACTTGCGAAGCGTTTGGGTTGCGCTGTGCTTGCTGATATTGGAAGTGGCCTGCGACATGGCGAATGTCGTGGTGATGTTGTTGCGCATGCAGATCTTGTCGCGCTTTCTTCAGGGATGTCCAACACTCTGCTCCCAGATTTCATTATTCGATTGGGTGGAGCGATATCGAGTCGTCGTATTGGTGATTTTCTCGCTCAATCGCGGCGCAGCGGTGCCCGTGAATTGGTGATTCGAGATGGACCCGAGCGAATGGATTTCGAGCACGCCGCATCGATTGAGATGCCGATCGATGCAAGCTTTTCATCGACTATTCGCACGCAAACTTGGTCAATACGCAACACTGCAAGCAACGCGCCTGTTGTGGTGAATAGCACTTACAAAGATGCGTGGAAATCTGCGGATGCAACTGTTGCGCGCGTTCTTGATGCGTATCTCGATGATCGCGACGAAGTGTTGGATGAACCCTCGACCGCGCGCATCATTTCGGCAAGTTGTCCTGCTGGTGCGACACTCTTGTTTGGAAACAGCATGCCGATCCGTGATGCAGATATGCATGCGGCAGGGGTCGAGTCCTCGCCGACCATCGCAGTCAATCGTGGCGCAAGTGGAATTGATGGTTTGATCGCAACTGCGGTTGGTCACGCGCGCGTCACTGGCGCACCCACCGTGGCAATCGTCGGTGATCTCTCTCTTCTGCATGATCTTGGTTCGCTCGCGCTCGTCTCTGCCAGCAGTGTTCCTGTGATCATCGTGGTCGTGAATAATGATGGTGGTGGAATCTTTCATTTTCTTCCACTCGCGGATCATCCAAGCATGCTCGAACCTTGGGCGACTGCGCCGCATGGAATCAACTTCTCTGCAGCAGCAAAGATGTTTGGATTGCATTACAACTCTCCGACAGTTCGCGGCGGATTGGTTGACGATCTCGGTGATGCCTTGCAACGCGCCACAAATTCAAACCGCTCGACATTGATCGAAGTACGGACGAATCGAATTGAAAATGTGCAGTTTCATCGCAAGTTGCAGGGGGAAATTGTGGCTGCATTGGATCGTTCTCGTCTGGTCACGCTTGCGACAGCGGAAGTGAACAATCAATGAGTCATTCCGACGCGCAATCAATTTCCAAGTCGAAAGTTGATCGCCCAGTCATTCTCATTCATGGTTTTCTTGGAACGCCATCGGATTGGGAGCCATTTCAGACTGCTTGGCAAAGTCGCGCGGGCGCATCTGCAAGCCCTTGTATCACGATCGATCTCTTGGATATTGCGCGCCGAATTGCTCTGGACGGAAAACAGGCCATCGGACTGAAAGAACTTGCATCAAATATTCTTGCGGACATTGATGCAGATGAACGAATGCGCGGCGGTTTCGATGTCGTTGGATATTCGATGGGTGGGCGCATCGCATTGGAAATGGCGATCCAGTGTGGCGATGGAGAATCCCGCCGCAACGTTGGAGCTCCGATATTTGTTTTGTTGAGTGCCCATCCAGGGCTCGATGATGCAAATGAACGCGCAATTCGAACATCCTCAGATATTCGACTCGCGGATCGACTTGCGAGAATTTCAGCTGAAAATGAGCTGGATTCAAGGCTCGAATTGACCGTTGCGTTTCTAGACGAGTGGTATGGGCAGGCGCTTTTTTCCACTCTTCGAACTCGTAAAGAATTTATTGCCTTCGCCGAGCGCAGACGAAATGAATTGTCGCGTGGTGATTCTGGCAAGATGTGGGCTGAAATCGTTGTTGGGTGTTCGCCGGGACGATCACACTCTCGATGGGCAGCGCTCGAACAAAGGGCCGATGATTGTTTGATGGTCGTTGGTGATAGAGATGCGCGCTATGTCGCAGTCGCCACTCGCGCGCGCAGTATTGGCGTTGCGACTGCGCTCATTGCCGATGCCGGCCATGCGGCGCATATCGAACAGCCTGCGCAGGTTGCGGCTCATTTGATCGAACTTCGTCTCAATCGCGTTCGGAATTCTTTACAAGATTGCCCAGCACCATGAATAAATCAATGTTGCCAGCCGCTGCAAATCCAATTCAATGGATTGCAGGCGAATCGTTCCCAGATATTCGATACGAAACCGCGGATGGAATCGCGAAGATCACCATCTGCCGTCCAGAAGTGCGAAATGCATTTCGTCCTCAGACTGTGGAATCAATGCGAAGCGCGCTGCGTGCCGCGCGTTACGACCCAAGCATTGGCGTGATCATTCTCACAGGTGAAGGACCGCTCGCATTCTGTTCAGGCGGCGATATGCGTATTCGCCAAGAGGCTGGATATGCGGATGCGCAGGGGACGCAGAGCCTCAATGTGCTTGATTTGCAACGCGAGATGCGGACATGCCCCAAGCCAATCATCGCAATGGTCGCTGGATTTGCAATTGGTGGTGGTCATGTGCTGCACATGATTTGTGATCTGACCATCGCCGCTGACAATGCTATCTTCGGACAAACCGGTCCGAAGGTTGGTTCGTTTGATGGCGGATTTGGCGCGTCTTATTTTGCGCGCATCGTTGGGCAAAAGAAGGCTCGCGAAATTTGGTTTCTGTGTCGTCAATATGATGCCGCCGCGGCACTGCAAATGGGATTGATCAACTGTGTTGTTCCATTGGCGGAATTGGAAACGGAAACAGTGAAGTGGGCGCGTGAGATTCTCTCCAAGTCGCCACTTGCAATTCGATGCCTGAAGGCGGCGCTGAATGCTGATTGTGATGGTCAGGCGGGATTGCAGGAATTGGCAGGAAATGCGACGCTTTTATACTATATGACGGAAGAAGGCCAAGAGGGCCATCATGCGTACATGGAAAAACGCCCGCCGAATTTTGATGAGTTCACTCGGCATCCATAAGAATTTCAGAATCTCCACAATGATCCATTCCTGCCGAATTTGGTTCTCCGCAATGCGACCACGGACACTTTCAGCCAGTGTCGCGCCAGTCGCGATGGGCACCGCCATTGCATATGGCGATGGACTTTTTCATATTGGCGGAGCAATCGCAGCTTTGCTTGGCGCGCTTGGGATTCAGATTGCATGCAATTTTGCAAATGATTTTTTCGATGCGCGACAGGGTGCTGACACCGCAGATCGATTGGGTCCAGTGCGTGCAGTCGCCGCGGGTTTGGTGAGTGCTCGCGCAATGCTCTTCGCGACAATCGCCGTCATCACTATCGTCGTTATTCCGTGCGTTGTGTTCTTGGTCTTTCGAGCAGGATGGCCCTTTGCCGTTCTTGGCGCTGTCTCGGTGATCTTGGCTTTCGCATATACAGGCAGTCATTGGTCGCTTGCCTATTTGGGTCTCGGCGACATCTTTGCCTTCTTGTTTTTCGGTCCCATCGCAGTTGCAGGAACATATGCAGCGCAAGCAATTGCATGGTCTTGGACACCAGCGATTGCGGGATGCGGAGTCGGACTGCTTGCTTGCGCCTTGATCAGCGTGAACAACCTTCGTGATGAACCGACGGATCGATTGGCGCAGAAGCGAACTCTTGCTGTTCGCTTTGGTCCAGAGTGGGCTCGAATGGAATTTACAACTTGCATTCTTGCCGCGGCTTTGGTCGCCATCGCAATCGCCATATGGTCAGGTCGTTGGTGGAGCGCGAGCGCAGCGATTGCAAGTTGTGCGCTGCTTCCTCCAATACTGCGAGTGATTCGTGGAGAAAGTGGTCGGCCACTCAATCGTGAACTTGCCGCAACAGGGCAAGCCGCATTTGGATATGGCATCCTCTTTTCGATTGGTTGGAACCTATGAAAGTTGATCTTGCATACTTCGAGATTCCATTCCTCAAACCATATCGGGTTGGGACCGAAACCATTTCGGTGCGGCGCGGAGTGATGGTCCGCACCAAGATTGGAAAACGATTTGGATATGGTGAAGTTGCGCCATTGCTTGGTTTTCATCGAGAAACACTCGAGCAATCGCTGTCCAGTTTGCGAGAATCAGTCGCCAACAACTCCGCGCCGATGTGCCCGAGCGCCGCATTTGGATTGTCATGCGCTGTTGAAACCGCCGCCGCAAATCCGCGATATGGATTCGCGGATCCGGCGCCTGAAAGCGATCTTGGAATCAATGCTTTCTTTGCGGGTGGATCTCGCGAAGCGAAAATGGCGTTTACAGCCGGTCACTTTGATGGATTTCAAACGATCAAGATCAAGATCGGCCGAGGAAAACCAGTTGATGATTTGCGAACGATCAACACGATTATCGAACTTGTCGATCCAGAGGTTCGAATTCGACTCGATGGAAATCGCACCATGTCTCTGGCAGTCGCGGAGCGATTACTGAGCCGAATCGACGCCAGCCGAATTGATTATGTCGAGGAACCTCTCAAGGATCATGCGGATTTGAGCGAACTTTCACGGCGTGTGGGCATGGTCATGGGCATCGACGAAAGCTTGCACCTCGGTGTGCCGATCGAGGAAGTTCTTGGCGCGCCAGGCGTTGAGGTTCAGATCTTGAAGCCTTCGCTGATTGGAGCGCTTGAAGAAGTCGAATCATTCGTGACGCAAGGGCGAATTCACGGAATGGACACGGTGTTGTCAACAGCGGTTGACTCGTCTTACACGATCGCGCTTGTCGCACGGATGGCTCGCTCACTTGGCGTGGGAGATCGCGATCACGGTTTGGGAACCGCTTGTCTCTTTGCGTCCGATGTCTTGACGCCAACGCCGATCATTCGCGGAAGAATGAAAATTGCGTTGACACTGCCAACTCCGAATCTTGTCTTTGTCCCCTCAGACCAATTCACTTTGCCTTGCTGATTGCGCTGCTCAGCGAATGTGGAATGTCGATGGCTTTCCCTGTTGCAGAGTCGATACATGCGTGGACAATCTTGACCGTCGCGATTGTTTGGTCGTTGGGTGTAACGAGTCTCAGCGAGATTGCAATTGATCGAGCGGAGCATTCGAGGGTTTCGATTATTGTGAAGAAGTTCTCGCCAGTTCTCAGGGGTGATTTGAAATCCGCCTCTGCGTGGACAATCGGCAAGTACGGGCCAAACTTGAGTAGCGTCTTCAATCCGCAACCGCATGAGTCAAAATAACTCTCGATTGCTTCGTGGGCAAGTTCGAATGCGCTTGCAAAGTAGAGCACTCCAGCGGCATCGGTCCGACCCAAACGAAGCGATCCTGAAATGCGGTGAAGTTCGGTGTTGGGCATATGGCAAGAATAGTCTCAGACGAACGACTATCTTTATGGGATGAGCGCTCTGTTGATTCTTACTCTTGGGACAGTTTTTCTCCTGCCGCCGCAAACAAGCACGGTGGTTCAGCAGAAGGAAGTTGTTCCCGCTCAACCTATGGCGAATGTTGCGCCGGAATTGCCCCCGTGTTTTGCTGGAATTCCCAGTGATTTCGACGCCCGCTGCCCACGAACGATCCGAGAATATTTTCGATCGCGCGGTTGGATGCCAAGCGAAAACGCCATCGCAGAACTTGAGGCCGTCAAAGATGAAATTGTCGCGGTTTGCAACACGGCGACAATGCCGTGTGAATGGGGAATCGATTTGTATGCCACCGCGCCAGATCTTGGTCGTTTGAAAGGTTGGATGTCGATTCTCGATGCGGATAGTCGTCGCTTGGAAAGATTCAACCGCAGATTGGAATCTGCCGAGCGGATCATTGCAATGTTTGATCTCGCCCGCATTCTCGCAGGACTGCCTCGACTTGATATGCAGCGTGAGGCTTCTCGCTTTGGATGGCAAGCGATCCAACGCGCGGAACAATTTCTTTCTCTCTCAAGCGATCCTGCGATGGCCGCAAGAATTGGTGATGCAGCGAAAGCATTTTCTGATGCGCAGGATGCGGCATCTGCACGATGCGTTGAGACCGAAAAAATCCGTTGGATTTCTCGTCCGCAAGAACGAATTCGTATCGGTGCCGATGGTGCGTCGCTTTATCTTGCCGCACAGAGCGAGTCAGCGGCGGTTGTCAGCAAGTCCAACGAATATCCTCTCTCTCGATTGAAGGGCGAGGAGCTGCTTGTTGAGATGCGTGCGGGAGAATCTTTTTTCTTGGCGGCCCAAACTGCTTGGAAAGCCCTCGATGCTGGAGCGCAACTCTCTTTACTTTCCAATCGCGCAGAGAGTGGAGAATTTGGCGCATGGGTCGCAGCCGCGAGACCAGACTTTCTTAGCATTCGTAGCGAATTGACTCGTGCGCGCGTGCCGCTTGTCAATCTTCGCGACACAGCAAAGGTGTTGGCGTCGCGTTCGGTTGTTGTGCCTGCTTCGCCTAAAGAGTCGAAATAAAAACCAAGAATCTTACTTTGCGCCGCCGCACCAGCATTTCGGAACATGAAGAATGCCGCTGCAACAAGACATAAAGTCGCATACAGATAATCCCATGTCAGCCTCTCATTCATATACCAAGTCGCGAAGCCAGCAAAGATGATCATCGTGATCACTTCTTGGATGACTTTCAACTGACCAAGCGAAAGCGCGCCGAAGCCGATTCGATTTGCGGGTACTTGCGGGCAGTATTGAAAGAATGCAACGCCCCACGCGACCAAGATCGCAATCATGATTAGGTGGTCCTTGAAATCTTTCCGATGCCCATACCACGCATATTTCATAAACAAATTCGATCCAATAAGCAGAGCGATAGTTGTGACAATGCGTATGCAATCCTTCGAAAGAGTTTGGATCAAACCCGACGCTATGAAAGTTTCAATTCGATGATCGAAACATCGTCGGTGTATTGCTCTGCACCTTGCAGACCGCGCGTGTACTCCAACAATCGTGCGATTGGATCGGCGACCTTCAACGCATCAGTCTGAACGAATGAGAGAAACTCGGAATACGACCAGACTGTTCCATCGGACTTTGGAATTTCGGCGATGCCATCGCTGTAAATGTAGAGTCGGTCACCTTTCACCAGCGTTGTTGTTGATTGCTCGTATTCGAATTCTGGCACGATTCCAATAGGTGTTCCAAGCGATTCGAGTTCTTTGTACTCACCGTTCAATCTGGTCACGAGCGCAGGTGGATGTCCAGCGCCAGCCCAAGTCAGTCGCAGAGTTGGTCGGTGCAAAACGGCATACCAACCAGTGAAGTACATGCCTCGATGCTCGGTCATAGGGAATGCGTTGTTTAGCCGCGTCATGACTTTCGCTGGTTGAAGCAGTTCGCTCTCCGAAAATCCGCCAGCGTGCAGAGCATTGCTGACACTGACAGAAAGAAGAGCCGGTCCAACTCCGTGTCCGCAAACATCGATCAGAAATATCGCAAGATTCCCATCAGATAATTCCCGCCATCCAAAGAAATCGCCGCCCAGTTGAGCACTTGGAATGAATGAGCCGCGAATATGTAAGTCGGGCGCGGAGATCGTCGGCGGCAACAACGACTGCACATAATCGCCAGCTTGATCAAGTTCATTCTTGAGTTGGCGAAACGCCTCGTTGCGCTCGAGCAGCGCGCGATATCCGCGAGAGTGATATCGCAGGCGCGCGAGAATTTCCAGTTGATCTGGAAGTTTGACCATGTAATCATTCGCTCCCCGCGCGAACGCTTCAGCCTTTGTTGCGGGTTCTTCCTTTGATGACAACACAATCAGCGGGACAAGTTTTGTCGCTTCGTTCTGTCGATATTGCAGAACAAGATCAAGTCCATCGATTCCAGGCATCACCAAGTCTTGCAAGATGACCGTGGGCTCCAATTTTGTCGCCATTTCCACGGCTTTCAAGGGATCGGAGCAAAAGTGATATTCGATATCAGCGTGGCTTGCGCACATTCGCCGAACAACTTCGCCAATCATTGCTTGATCATCAACCAACAACACAACGACACGACTATTTGAAAGGCTTAAAGATGTTTGAGTTGATTCCGACATAATCGGTCAGGTTACGGGCAATCTGGGGTATTGGTCGAACTACGAAACGCGTGATTGGATCGAACGACTCGCGGCCGCGCCGATGTGATCGAGTGGAAGAATCTCCACCGCACCACCCATTTCCACAGCAGAACCTGGCATTCCCCAGACCACGCTCGTTGCTTGATCTTGCGCAATTGTGTGCCAGTCCGCATCGCGAAGCGAGCGCATTCCTTGCGCACCATCACGCCCCATACCAGTTAAAAGTATGGCGACACTTGGGCGCACTCGTTCCTGCACGACGCTTTCGAAGAAGACATCGACGCTTGGTCTGAAGATTTGTTCGGCAGGTTCGACGACATATCTCAAGAGCCCATCTCGAAGCACAAGATGATCGGCTGATGAAGCCACGATGATCGACCCTGCGCTGAGTGATTCGCCTTGCGCCGCAACTTTCACAGGTCGTTTGATTTCGCTACTCAACCAGTTTGCAAGACCAGGTGCATATGCAACATCGATATGTTGCACGATGACAGTGCAACATAAAGGAGCAACAGTCAGTCCGCGCAGAACCACTGAAAGCGCATTAGGTCCGCCAGTTGACGATCCGATGACAACGAGAGGAACCGTTGATGTTGGATGTTTTTGCGAAGTGATTCCTGTGGGTTTTGCAGCAGTTGTTTGCGGCATCTTTCGACTGATTTGAACCACCGAAGCAGCAAGCGCCACTCGCGCTTTTCGAGCAAGTGCATCGACTCCAAGAATGCTTCCGTTGGGTCCCATCGTTGGCGTATGCACCGCATCGATCGCTCCCGCACTGAGCGCTTCATAGACCAAAGAGAGATTGCCTTCAATGGTGCTTGTGACCACAAGAATCGGACACGGAGATTCTTTCATGATCGCACGGGTTGCAACGGCGCCATCCATCACGGGCATCACCATGTCCATCAGAATCAGATCGGGCTTATCGGCGTTGCATTTTTCAATCGCATCTCGTCCGTCAATTGCAACCCAGGCAACCGTTGCGCCATCAATCTTGGCGACTGCATGACGCAGAATTTCCTGCGCCATACGCAGATCGTTGACGATTGCAATTCGCATCAGACCGCGGCCCCAATCAAATCGGCGATGGTCTGTAGAAACGACTGGTCTTGGAAAGACCCCTTGGTCAGATATGCGGATGCTCCAGCTTCGAGTCCAGCAATTCGATCTTCGTCGCGATCTTTATAACTGACAATCACCACTGGAAGCGTTTCATATCTGCGATCTGCGCGCATTTTACGCACGAATTCGATGCCATTCATTCGTGGCATATCCACATCGCTGACGACAAGGTCATACTTCACTTTCTGCAATGCATTCCATCCATCCACTCCATCCACAGCAGTATCGACGGCATATCCGGCACGCATCAACATCTGTCGTTCAACTTCACGCACCGTGATGGAATCTTCCACGACCAAGATGCGCCGCTGTTTTCGCTTGCTGATGGCTGATCGCCCTTCATCTCCGCGCAATTTTCCTTGCTCGAGCAATTGAAGGGCTGACTGCACGAGATCGTCTGCGTCAAGAATCAGCAGGAGGTCGCCATTCTCTCGAATGCTCGCAGCATCGACATGGGCAACATCTCCAAGGCGAGCATCCATTCTGCGCACGACAAGATCTTCTTCTCCGAGGAAAGAATCGACGACGAATCCAACCGTGCGAGATCCGGCGAGGACGCTGACGATAGACAGTTCATCTGAGTTCTCACTTTGCGTGCTTGCTTTCAATTCAAGAATTTCAGTCGCATGAACCAGCCCTACTGTTTCTCCACGAATGACTGTCGTCAATCGGCCTTCAACTGTTTTCAGTTCGCTTCGTGCGATGCGGTCAATTCGTTCCAGTCTCGCAAGCGCCAATGCATATGTCTCGCCAGCGATTGAAATGACCGCGGCGCGTACAACGGAAAGCGTCACAGGAAGCCGCATTGCGAAGGATGTTCCTGCGGGACTCGACCGAACTTCGATCGATCCTCCGACCGAGTGCGCCATCGATTGAACGACATCCAGTCCGACTCCGCGTCCAGAAATATCCGTGACGGCAGCAGCGGTGGAGAATCCTGGAAGGAAAAGGAAGTCAAAGAGTTCCGCATCGCCGAGGGTCTCAACAATCGAAGCTTCAGAAAGTTTCTTCGAGACGATTCTTGCACGGAGATTTGTTCGGTCAATTCCTCGGCCATCTTCACGAACTTCCACGACCAAACTTCCTGCGTGATGTCGAGCCTCGACACGCAAAGTTGCTTGCCGCGTTTTACCGGCAGCGACACGCTCGTCTGGACTTTCGATGCCGTGATCAATTGCGTTGCGCACAAGATGTCCAAGCGGCGCCTCGAGTTGTCGAAGAATCTCGCGGTCCACGGGAACTTGTTCGCCAGCAATGACCAAGCGAACTTCTTTTGCGAGGGTTCGTGCAACATCGCGAACGGATCGAGCCAAGCCTCCGCACGCATCTCCAAATGGACGCATGCGGCTTGAGACAGCTTCGTTGTGCAGAGCGCTTGCGAGTTCTTCGCCTCGCCGCAGATGATCTTCGACTTGATGAAGCGCCTCATCAAGCGCGTCGCGACTTGTTGCCACCGCTGTCATCGCATCGCCCGCATGTCGACCCGTCACTTGCAAAGAATCGAGGGCAGCAGAGAGTTGTCGTTGCGCGGTCTTTGCTCGGGTGAGTGTTCTACGAATTGATTCGAGGCGGCGTGCTTCGACGAGTGATTCGCCCGAAAGTTGAAGGAGTCGCTCGAGACTTGATGATGAAACAAGCACTGCGGCATCTGCGCTTGGTGTGGGCGCTGCGCTTGGTGTCGGCGCTGCGCTTGGTGTGGTTGCCGGAGTTGCAACTTTAACTGCCACCGCCGGCGCAACAACCGCAGACGCAACCACCGCAGGCACAACCACCGCAGGCGCAACCACCGCAGGCGCAACAACAACCGCAGAAAGTCCTGCTTTAGGCGGAAGATTCAGTGCCTCGGCAAGCGCGCTAATTGGTCCAGTTTCTTTTTCAAGCCACGCTCGGGCTTCTTCTTCGCTCTTGTGATCCGCAAGCGACCGCAGAATGTCACTGCCACGCAGTAATTCATCAATGCGCGAAGCCGTCGGAGTTTCAGAACCCTTCTGGATGCGCACTAGACATTCTTCCATCGAATGCGCTAATCCAATCGCACCATCGAGATTGATGATTCGCGCGGCACCTTTCACCGAATGCGCCGCACGCATCAGTGGTTCAACCATCTTTGGATCGCTTGCATTCTGTTCGAGAGCAATCAAACCATCAGACAGGCAAGCGCAGTGTTGCTGCACTTCTGTCTGAAACAGATCGAACATTGAGAATCCGCCTAGGTCCATCAGTAGAGTTCCATCAATTATCCAAGCGCATCATCCAATCGCATCTTTGAATTCCCTTATCAGCCGTTCAGGATCCACCAACGTGGTCGATCCTTGCACTGTCGATATCAATCCGCTGGAAATTCTGCGCGGTGACTGCTCAACAGTCAGTGGGAGAGGTTTGACTGCATTGCGCGGCATTGCATAAACGCCCGGAACATCGTCCGCTTCAAACGCCCAAGAATCTATTGCGTTTCCCACAGTCAACATCCGAGGCTTGCGAAGCATGGTCTCGGGTGCGGGTGGAACACCAAGTAATCCAACAAAATCGAACACTGGAATAACAGCTCCCGAAAGTGCGGTCAATCCACGGAATGAATTGTTCGTTCGATGCGGAAGGGTGTGCACGGTTGTCACCTTGGAAACATGCACGATGAACTCGGCGGGAATCGCAAACCACTCCGCGCCACAACGAAAGACCAACAAGTTGAACTGAGGCTCACGGCGCAGAACTCGAGATTCTGCGCTGGCCTTTGTCGATTCCGCAATCGTCGCGGGACGATTCGGTCGATCAAGCAGACGCGACATCGCAGGACGATTATCTGGTGAAGTTGGAGAATCCGAGGTACTCATAATTGAAATCTCGTCACAAATTGCCCAATCGTTTCATCTTCGCTCGATAGCGATCCGCTTCATCGCTCCGTCCGAGAGCATCCGACAATTCTGCGAGTGCAAGTAGGGCAGGACCATGATTGGGTTCAAGGTATACGACCCGTGCATAGGTTTGACTTGCCCGTTGTAATTCATTTTTCGAGCAGAAGATTCCTGCGAGCAATTCCAGCAATTCGATGTTTGCGGGAGTTGCTTTGAGTGCATCCTCGACCAACCGCTGTGCTTGGCTGAACTCTCGCGCAGCAAGCATAGGTTGAACGCGTTGTGCAACCGTTGTTTGCGAAAGAGGCTTGGGTTCGACGGGATTTGCACGAGATGGAGTCGAAACCTTGGGGACGATTGGCGCGATTGCATTTGGCCGAATGATTCTTGGCTGCGTTTTTTCCTTCGTATCACTCACGCTCGTTGCCACACGCCTTCGCCATGCGAATGCGGATGTCGGTCCAGCACTTTCAAGCGCAGTTTCTCGTTGGAGTCCATCCGCATGTCCAAGATAAATGAGTCCATCATTCGAAATCCAATTGACGATTCGATCGCGCAAAAGATTCCGCGCTGTTGGATCGAGGTAGATCATCACATTGCGGCAAAAAAGCGCGTCGATTGGCTGCGAGAAAAGTTCTGCGGCAAGCAATAGGTCGGATTGTTGAAATCTCACACATTCAAGAACTTCCGACGAAAGAATGACTGAAGAACCTGCTGTTCGAATCCACGGATCAGCCCAATCTGGCAGAGTGCTCCGCAGACTTCCACCTGGAATTCTGCTTTCGAGCGCGGATGCAATAGCAAGTGGGCTTCGGTCAATCGCATGAACGATCACTTTTTCTTTCGACCATCCGACAGACAGCGCGCATGCAGCAATGCACCATGCTTCAACTCCGGTCGCGCATCCCAGGCTGGCACATACAAGTGTTTCGTGTTTTTGACTTTTGCGGTCGGCAAGTTGCGACCGCAGAAATTCGAAACTTGCTGGATATCGAAAGAACCACGTTTCGGGCACCGCGACTTCGCTTGCCAAGCATTGCATTTCGTGTTCATTCTGTTCGACTAATGCCGCGTATATCGCAATATCCGTCATCGCAAATTGACTCATTCGTCCTCGAACGGCACTTGCAAATGCAGGACCATCGAGCAACGCTGGCGCGAGGCTTGCACGCTCGGTCAAGAATCGTGCAATCCATAAAATATCTTTTTGTGTCCGTAAAGAACTCACGACGAACCTATCGCGTCGCGAAAGAGCTTTCGGTTCTCATCATCAACAATCTTGCTCAAATCTAATAAATAAATATCGCCAGTGGCATCGGTAGCAATGCTTGTGAGGGCTCCTCGGCCTGCTCCAATAATTCCTGGATGCGTTCCCGCGCCTTCAAAGTCGATCGTCAGAAGACTTCCGACTCGATCAACCAGCACCGCTAGGCGCATGCTTCCGCCGCCTGCGCCAACTTGCAAGAGAACAACACGGGCATTCATTGTCCGAACGACGGAACTGCCAATGCAAATGAGCGAAGCGTCAAGAAGTGGAACAAACGCACCGCGGAGTCTTGCGATGCCAATGATCCAATCTGGAGTTCCAGTGAGTTTTCGTGCCTCGACAACTGGCAATACTTCGTCGATCGCGCCAACAGGTATCGCGCATCTTTGTTGTCCAAGCCATACTTCAACTATGCGCATTTACGAGCTCAAATACGGCTTTTCTGTGATCTTGAATGTCGAAACACCTTCCCGCAACAACAAGATCGAATCTTGCAAACCAGCTGCGGCTTTGCATGTTTCTTGCGCTGCGGTGACGGCCTCTCGCGCACCACTGGTGAGTTGCCCCATTGCATCAGAAATTTGCTTCGCCCCTTCGGTCTGCGCTTTCATTCCTTCGGCAACTTGTCGGAAGTCAGTGGTGCCAGCTTCAACTTGTTGAATGATCTCGCCGAGTTGTCCGCCGATACGCGCAGTCTCCGTGACACCGCGTCGTACTTGTTCGTTGAAGCGGTCCATTTCCATCACGCCTGCGCTGACGGCACCTTGCATCTGACGAACGGTCTGTTCGATATCAAGCGTTGCCGCTGCGGTCTGATCTGCCAATCGACGAATTTCGCGTGCAACAACCAAGAATCCAACGCCGTGTTCGCCAGCCTTTTCGGCTTCGATCGCGGCATTGACCGAAAGCAGATTTGTTTGGTCCGCAACCTTTGTGATTGTCGTGACGATCGCATTGATCGAACTCGCTTTTTCGCTGATGGTTGAAAGTCGACTCGCAATCGAATGCGTGCCTTCATCGAGTGATTCCATCGCAGTGCTCATTCCTTGCAAGGACTGCCGACCGTCACGCGCGAGATCGGCGGTGGCGTTGGCGGATTGATCCACGCGTTCCATCAGTTGCGAGAGATCGGCGGCGGTCGTCGAAATCTCCTTGATTGCCGCGGCAATTTGAGTGGTGCTGGCTCCGAGTGATTGAGATGATCCATCTTGTTCGCGTGCCGTCGCAGCCAACTGCGTTGCAGTCGAATTGATAGTGACTGTTGCTTGCTTTACACCGTGGACAATTGTTTGCAAAGCTTTTGCCATCGAATCAAGTGAGCGCAGCAAAGATTCGGTTTCATCTCCTCCATATGTGACAGCAATCTCTGTCGAGAGATTGCCGGATGCAATTTCATCTGCAACACCAACGGCTCTACGAACTCTGCGTGTGATTTGGATTGCGGGAATGATCAATGCAATTGTGATGGCAATCAATCCAATGAGTGCTGCGCCAATCTGTTCATACATTTGTCCCCAAATTGGAGCGAGCATTTCTTTCTCGGATTGGCGCAAGACGAGAGTCCAATTTCCGACTTTGATAGGAGCAGTTACATAGAGGCACCGACTCTTCAGGACTGGGTCAATGTCAAAAATATCCTGAGCCTTCACCGATTCTCGGAGCTTGCTGAAAAGTTCGGCATACACAGTCTCCTGGATTAGATGCGCACGCAAGAGTCCAGTGGTATCTGATTGATCGGTGCGAACTTCATCTGTCGTCGCAGCAATAAACGCGGGTAGTTTTTCAAATCCGGGGGTGGTTCTTCCAGATGAAATCAAAAATCCATCGACTTCGATTTCGGAGCACACTTGTCGCAAATGGATATCAATTGTTTTGAGAGCACGGTCGACACCACCAACACCTTTAAAAGTTCCATTGATGATGATCGGGCATGTCTGTTCGACAATCATTTGGCCTTCGTAGACATACGGTTCAGTGATTCGAGCCTCGCGTGCGCCGGTCATTTCAAATTCCTTACGGATTCCTCCGTACCACAAACTTGTGTCTTGATCGACACTCGGCTTGACACTGATCACATCGCCTTTGGTCCAGTCGCGCCAGAAGTAGGGGGTGAATCTCCCCGCCGCGTTGTAAGCGGTCGGAGGAAGAGCTGGGTCGATGGGTTTCAGCCCATCGCCGCTCGGCTGATAGTCGACATAGACCCCTGCCAGCAAAGGAGTTGTCTCCAGGAGAGTTCGGAGTATGCCGAGGGTCTGCGTCCGCTCATTGAACATTCCATTTTCTTGGTTTTTTGCTAAAAAAGTAGCCAGATCAAGGACTCTTGTGTTTTCTGCATCCAATTCTTGGGCGATTTCTTTGGCGGCTACCATCAAGAGGTTGATTCTTTCCTCTTGAAATTTATTCAGCCCATTACGGATTCCGTTTCCAATAAGGAGAACGATCACAACCGTTGTCGGCAAGACCCCTAGCAGCAAAAGCCGTGCGAGAAGGGATCGACGAAAAGGGATATAGGACCCTGTCTTCGAAAGGTTGGAATCACGTTTAGTTTGTTCTCGCATTAGTATCGCCTTCTCTGTATGATATCGATGTAAGAGTACGGAATGTCCGTTTACTCGTTTCTCAAGGTTTGCGCCTGCGCTTCGATGTCCTACGCTTCATTTCGTATCGGTATTCGCTGAGCTTGCGCTTGAAGGAAGGTATTGTTATGAAGCTGTATGTAGGAAATCTCCCGTTTAAGGCTACGCAGGAATCTTTGGCTGAGTTTTTTGGTCAGTTTGGTGCTGTCGCAGAAGTGTTCATCGCAACTGATCGTGAAACCGGTCGTTCGCGTGGATTCGCATTCGTCACTATGGCTGACGATGAATCTGCAAAGAAGGCAATCGAAGAATCAAATGGCAAGCCATTTGATGGTCGCAATCTCACTGTGAACGAAGCTCGTCCACCTGCAACTGGTGGCGGCGGCGGCGGTCGTGGTGGATTTGGTGGCGGCGGCGGTCGCAGTGGCGGCGGCGGCGGCTACGGTGGTGGCGGCGGCGGTCGCAGTGGCGGCGGCGGCGGCTACGGTGGCGGTGGCGGTGGCGGCGGACGCGACCGTTATTGATTTGATTTGATTTGTATTTTTCAGCCGGTCTTCCGATTCGTCGGGAGACCGGCTGTCTTTTTGTCTTTGATGTTTTGTTGGGCGCGCTTGCTTTGAATGATCTCTAGGATCACTTCGAAAAATCAGCGTGGATTTTGGGATCGATTCGGTCGAGGATTCTGATTCGACTGCTTGTTTGAGCCGCCGCTTTTTTTCCCGCCATTCTCTCCACCGATCAAGTCGCGTGTTCGATCGCTTGGTTGCATCGAACCTGTCTGAGTTGCGCCAGCTTTTCGCTGTCCTGGCGGCAAAAATCGCTGGCGATTCGCAAGAGCAACTTCCGCCGAAACCTTCAGCAATTTCAGCGAAAGATCCTGCGCTTTGCTGATTTCGTCCTTGGTCAGTTTCGCGCGCAATTGATTTCGTTCATTCGCCGCGGTGTTGTTTCCAGCGCTAGCAGAAATATTCAGCCAGGCATATGCGAGTGTTTGATCGAATGGAACTCCAGCTCCACGACGATGCAATTGCGCGAGAAAATATTGCGCCCATTCGAGTCCCTGCTCTGCAGCATCGAGGTAGTAGCCCGCTGCGATACTTTCATTTTGTGGAACACCATCGCCGCGTTCGAAGAGAACTCCTAATTGAAACTTCGCGTGTGGCACGCCATTCTCTGCTGCGATTTGATACCACTTTGCTGCTTCGAGATCGCTTTCAGGAATGCCATTCCCGCTGTCGTAACGAAGTCCAATCGCAAAGCATGCGTCTGGATATTTTTGATTTGCTGATAGGAGGTAGAGTCGACTTGCTTCAGAGTTGTCGCTTGGAATTCCCGTGCCGAATTCGTAAAGTCGCGCAAGTTCATATTGCGCTGCAGGCAGTCCAGAGATGGATGCTTTGTCGAACCATGCGGCGGCCTCGCGCGCATTCGCGGGAACGCCGCCTTCACCATTGAGAAGAATTCTCCCAAGCATCAATTGCGCATCCGCATCGCCACGCTCTGCAGCGTTGAGAAAACAACGCGCTGCAGCTTGGCTATCTTTGACGACTCCATCGCCTGCGCTGTGCAGCATTCCCAGCGAAATGTTTGCGGGGATCGAACCTTGAGCAGCAGCGAGCGAATACCAATGCGCGGCTAGAGCCGTGTTTCGGGCAATTCCATCGCCGTACTCGAACATTTGCGCGAGTTGTAATTGAGCAACCGCAGATCCTGCTTGGGCTGCGACCTCGAACCACTTTGCCGCTTGGGCGGAATCGACCGCAACGCCAGTGCCGTCACGAAGCGTGGTTGCCAACGCAACTTGCGCAAGGACCAAACCCTGTTCTGCTGCCATATTGAACCATTCCAAAGACTCTTTGGGGTTTGCTTCGATCCCAATTCCTTGTTGCAGCCGAGCAGCAAACTGATATTCGGAAACAGCATCACCTTTTTCTGCCGCGGAGCGAAACCAATTGGTCGCAGTTGTTTGATCCGTCACTGTGCTGTCTTGAGTCGAATAGATGAATCCCAACCATCTTCCCGCTTGCCAGTGCTTCGACTTTGCTGCAATTTCAAGCCAAGTGATTGCCGCAATTGGATCTTGAGCGACGCCAATTCCGTCAGCGAGGCGGATGCCAATTTCGAGCGTCGCGTCAGAATTGCCTGCCTTTGCCGCAAGGAGATACCAACGCGCGGCCTCGACGGGATCCATCGTTACGCCTTCGCCTTTGTCTATCATCAAAGCCAGTCGCAGCGCCGAAGCAGAATCGCCCAATTCTGCTGCGACTTTCAGCCATTTCGCGATGGCCATCGAATCTCGCGCGGCGCCATTTTTGCTGTTGTCAAGGAGATTGACCAGTTCAAGCGCAGCTTCCAGACTTCCACCCTTCGCGGCAATTTCGAATTGCCGAGTGGCTTCGACCATATTCGTCGGGACGCCGTCGCCATTTTTATAGCGCTTGGCCTGAGCGAGAGATTCAGCAGGGGTGACTTGCGGTTGATCAGAGCATCCAACAATCATCAGAGTCGCAATTGCGGTTTGGCAAATGAATTTCAATTGGCTCACTCTTGGACTCACATCAAAGAGTCTAACGCTTTCACACGCCTAGGCAAAGTGTTTCAGATGTCGACTTGTATTCCCAACTCAACCATGCGACCTGGAGGAATGGAGAAATAAAGTGGATTGTTCGAACTAATTTGTGCAAGCGCGCAGAAAATGCGCTTCTGAAAGCCCGGCATCACAGATCGACCGCGGGGGGTGATGATGGTTCGACCGAGGTAATAAGTCGTTGTTCCTTCGCTTGTCTCGAGACCTTGTTCTTCGGCAATACGCAGCAAGCGTGGAACGTCTGCAGATTGCAGGAATCCATGTCGTGCGGAGAGTGTCCAGAAGTTGTCGCCCATATTTGTGACGGTGACTTGATCTTCCGGATCAACAAATGGAATGGATGTTGCCTGCACAGACATAACAACCACCTGCTCGTGCAATGCTTTATTGTGCTTGATGTGGTGCAGCAATGTCGGCGGAACACCTGTTGATTGCGGAGTCAAGAAGACTGCGGTTCCTGGCACTCGAAGGACTGGATGTGTCTGCAAATTATTCAACAAGTGCGCGTAATCAAGAGTCTGCTTTGAGTAGCGCTCGATCATAATTTTACGGCCGCGGGTCCAAGTCAGCATTAAGAAAAGTAGCGCCGACGCAATGAGCAATGTCAGCCATCCACCCTTGGGAATCTTAAATGCATTGGTCACCACAAAGACCAAGTCGAAGGTCAGGAAAATTCCCCAAAAAATTCCGCAACGTAGTGGCCCCCAGCCTTTGTGGCGATACATCAGAATGCCAAACAAGAAACAGACGATCGCCATATCCATCGCAACTGCCAGCCCATACGCACTTGAGAGATGTTCTGAAGTACGAAAGCTGATCACGATGAGGCAGATTGAAATCATCGCTATGACATTGAGTGCCGGAACATAAATCTGTGATCCATGCTCAGAGGTATGAACGACGCGAAGGCGTGGTAGAAGTCCCACGAGAATTGCGGCATTAGTCAAAGAGAACATCCCAGTAATGATCGATTGGCTCGCGATGATTGCTGCGGCCGTTGCGAGAAGCACCATTGGGATGAGTCCCCACTCTGGAACGAGCATAAAGAAAGGATTGACAATTGCATTTGGGTCGCGCATCAAGAGCGCGCCTTGTCCCAAATAACTGAGTAAAAGTCCTGGCATTACGATGAAATACCAACACAACAAAATCGGCTTGCGACCGAAGTGGCCAAGGTCTGCATAGAGCGCCTCACCACCGCTGACGCATAGCATTGCCGCTCCCAAGACGGTAATCGCAGACCCAAATGAGTTTTGAAAGACATCGAAAATGTATAAAGGATTGAGTGCTTCGAGCACTTCAGGAGTCTTGATGACGCTCAGCAATCCCAAGAGTCCAATGATCGAAAACCATGCAATCATCACCGGTCCAAAGAGTCGACCGATAAAGGAACTTCCTTTGCGTTGGATGGAGAAGAGGCCAATCAGCACAAGTACTGCTAAAAAAACAATAACTTCTTCTGAAAAAATATTTTTATCACGGCTGCCAATCGGAGTCAATTCCTTGAGACCTTCAAGCGCCGAAAGCACCGACATTGCAGGAGTGATTAATCCGTCCGCATAGAGCAACGCCGCTCCTGCAAGACCTATGACGAAAAGTAGAGTTGGAAGTTTGAAGACAGAACTCTCCTTCGTATTTGGCAGCAGCGAGAGCAGCGCAAAGATTCCGCCTTCACCGCGGTTGTCTGCGCGAAGAATAAAAAACGCATACTTGATTCCTATGACAATGATGAGCGTCCAGAAGAACACACTGATAAGCCCGAACACGACTTCGTTGGAAACTTGGCTTACTTCAGGCTTGAGAAATCCAGCTCGAAATGCGTAGAGCGGACTTGTACCGATATCGCCAAAGACAATGCCCAGCGCAGCAAGTGAGAGGGCTGCCATCGCGGGGTGCTTGACTTGCGCGGATTTCGAATCCGAGTCGCTGAGATCTTGAGAAGCGGGAGTGGTCATAGAGAATTCGGCACGGACTGAGTTCGAAGCGCCGGTCGCTTCGGTGGGACGAATCGGAGATTGTATGGTGATTTTGCAAGGGAATGATGGAGAAGTCAAAATGGCACGCTGGCGAATAATGGGTGCCAATTGATGCGATACTGTGAGTATGTCGCAGCACTGGGATGTAATCGTGGTTGGAATGGGGGCAATGGGATCAGCTGCTTTGTGGCATTTGGCGCGGCGGGGAGCGCGGGTGCTCGGCATCGAGCAATTTTCGCGCGGGCACGACCGAGGAAGTTCGCACGGCGGATCACGAATAATTCGCTTCGCATATTTCGAACATTGTGATTACGTGCCGCTCCTTCGAAGGTCGGATGTGTTGTGGAATGAAATCGAAGAGCGAAGCGGGGCGAAGCTTGTTCATCGTTGTGGCGTTCTGTATGGCGGAGCGCGTGCGAGCGAAGTGATCGCTGGCGTGAAACACTCTTCGCGGTTGCATGGAATTGCAATCGAATCGATCGATCCTGCGCAAATCGGCAATCGCTTTCCGGCGTTCACGAAGTGCGCAGAACCGATTGCTGAATTTCTGTTCGAGCCCAACGCAGGATTCGTGCGACCCGAACGCGCAATCTGTGCGATGCTTGATGATGCGCAGCGAAATGGCGCGATCATCCGCGAAGGGGAAATTGTTGAAGAATGGCAAGAGCGCGGCGAATATGTTGAAGTGACCGCTGGTGGCGCGACACATCTTGCGCGAGAGCTTGTCTTATGCCCAGGCGCATGGACTCCAGAGTTGGCCCGAGCGATTGATGTTCCACTTATCAACACGCGACAAGTGATTGGATGGATCACGCCGCGCCATAAATCTCGAGGAGAATCGCAAGTGATGCCTGCATTTTTCATAGAACGAGAAAACGGAGTCCCAATGTATGGCGTGCCAATGGCAAGCGATCAGGGAACTCCAAGTGGAATCAAAGTTGGATTCCATGGAGGCGGCGAAAAATGTTCGGCAGATTCCATTGATCGAGTTGTTCGACTCGATGAAGTCAAAGCGATTGAAGCGGCGTTTGCGCGCGCCGCACCGGAAGTTGCTGGCGAAGTGACCGCATCGTCCGTGTGTATGTACACCAACACTCCCGATGGACATTTCGTCATCGATCGAATGCCAGGATGTCAGCGGACATCGATCGCCTGCGGATTCTGTGGTCACGGTTTCAAATTTGCGCCAGTTGTTGGCGAAATTCTGGCAGACTTCGCAATGAATGGCAGGACAGATCTGCCCGCAGATTTTCTACGGCGAAAAAGATTTGATCAGGATTGATCGGTCCGAACTTTTCAGCACTTATTGATTTGTCGCAAGCGTCTTCCTGTGAAGAACCAAATCGCGGCAGAAAGCATCATCGTGATTGGGATCAAACTCATTCCCACTTTCATACCCATCGCCGAGTCGAATATTTTTCCGATAAGCCAAGGACTGGGAACATCGCCCAAGAGATGAATGAGCAAGACGCTTGTTCCGATGGCGAAGGGACGAAGAAGAGCGGAGACTGAGTTGAGTATGACCGCATTCACAGGGCCTTGGGTTGCAAATGAGAACGCAGATGAGATCGTCAGTCCCAAGATGATCAGCCAATCATCGTGGCAATACAAAGCGATCACGGAGGTTGGCGCAGCAACCGCCATACAGATTCCGCAGAGTTGCAGGCATGATGCGGAACCTCCGCCAAGTCGTTTGGCAATCGCACCACCTGCAATTGTTCCAACAAATCCTGATGCAACCAAGACAATCCCAAATGTTGTTGTCGATGATGCGACGCTCCAACCGCGCGCAACTTGCAAGTAATAAGGCATCCACACCGCAAGTGCGCCGAATGCGAATGTGAATGCGATGTATCCAGCAGTTGACGAAACAAATTCCCTTGATTTAATTACTGTTTTGATGTTTGATGAGACGTTGCCTGCAATGGAAGCGTGCATCAATACATTTGTGTTTGTGCCAGTCGCAAGATCAGATTGTCCCAGTGGTGGATCCTTCAACTTCAGGCAGACAATCGCAAGCGCAATTCCCGGAACGCCTCCCGCGAGAAATACTTCGCGCCAACCCCATGCATCCACGATCAACCCAGATGCGATATAGCTGAGTGCGCTGCCAACAGGAATCGCCGCATAAAAAATGCTCAAAGCGAGTGGTCGGCGTGTCGGTGAATAGTGATCAACCAACATCGCGGGACCAACTGTGGTGTATGCCGCCTCGCCGATGCCAACAATCGCTCGCATAATGAATAATTGCGTGAGTGTGTTGACCAAGCCACTTCCAATTGTGGCGAGGCTCCAGATCAGAATGCCAGCAGCAAGAATGAGTGTGCGACTCCTTCGCCGAGCGAGAATGCCGAAGATGGGCGACGCAACCATATAGACAAGCAGAAAGACACTCGTCAGCAATCCGATATCCGCATCATTTGCACCAAGTGCGGCCTTCAACGGCACGACGATTCCTGCGATCAGATATCGATCGAGATAATTCAACAAGTTGATCGCCGTCAGCGTGATGAGCGCGATTCGCGCAGATCGGATCGAAGCATCAGCATGACTCGTTGCTTGTGTCATTGCTGTTGGTGCTACCCCAATGCATTGATTGGAGCAACTCTTCTTTTTGCGCAAGGGGTTTGGATTTACGACCTCGCGCGGAGTGGTTGCACACGATTGGCAGGCACTTCATACAATAGAATTCTTTAGTAATCCTTCCGCTTTATAGATCTTTTTCATTTACCCCATACAGGAGATTTCAATATGCGTATCAAACTGCCTTTGTCGATCATTCTTGCCGCACTCTTGGTTGCTTGTGCTGGCTCACCAAAAACTTCGGAGCAAAAAGAACGCCTTTCAAATGCCGTCAAAAACTCTATTGAATTGGTGAAGTCAAAGGATCCAACTTTGCAGACACTCTTTGATTCAGCATATGGATATGCAGTGTTGCCATCCGTTGGCAAGGGTGGTTTTCTGATTGGTGGAGCTGGCGGCGATGGAGAGATGTTTAAGGGCGGCAAGTTGGTTGGTTATTGTTCGATGGGTCAAGGCACGATTGGCGCGACAATTGGCGGACAATCCTTCGACGAATTCATCTTCTTGAAGGATGAAGCGAGTTACAATAATTTCACAAGCGGTCAGTTCGCCGTTGCTGCGCAGGTTTCTGCCGTGATGGTGAAAGCTGGTACTGGAGCCGCGGCTGCGTATCAAAATGGAGTTGCTTTATTTGTGAGTAATGCCAAAGGCGCGATGGCGGAAGCTGCGGTTGGTGGACAGCAGTTCAACTTTGTGCCACTTGATGCTGCGAACTGATTTGCGAAAAAACTTCAGCAAGCTTTGTTAAGGAATTCAGACCGCAGGAGCAAATCCTGCGGTTTTTTTTTGCGCGGACACAGCCACGGACACAGCCGCGGAAACAGCCGCGGATACAGCCGCGGAAACAGCCACGGACACAGCCGCGGCCACAGCCGCGGAAATGCATAAGTGAGCAGCCGTGAAAAGTTCTCTCGGGGCTCAGACAGTCCTCGGCGACCGACACGATCTGATTTACGAAATTTTATTGCAAGTGCCGTCGGCCGCCTGCGGAACTCGCCCGAGAGAACTTTCCAACGGCTGGGCACGCAAGATGTAGCGCGACGGACACAGCCGCGGACACAGCCACGGACACAGCCACGGACACAGCCACGGAAACAGCCACGGACACAGCCGCGGAAACAGCCGCGGATACAGCCGCGGAAACAGCCAAGGAAATGCATAAGTGAGCAGCCGTGAAAAGTTCTCTCGGGGCTCAGACAGTCCTCGGCGGCCGACACGATCTGATTTACGAAATTTTATTGCAAGTGCAGTCGGCCGCCTGCGGAACTCGCCCGGCAGAATTTTTCAACGGCTGGATACGCACATCGATTTGCGTGTGCGCCGTCGGGACCATGTCCGGCGCAGCATGTTTGAGCGCCAGGATATGCGTCCCGCGGCGTTCTCATAAACCATTCTGAATTTGTATGAGTCCGCAGCGAATCAGTCCGTCTTCAGCGTCGGCGTCGTGACACAAGTCCTGCAAGTCCAAGAAGCGCGAAAGCTCCTGGTCCAGGAACCACTGTATAAGTCAAAAGTGCCCCAGCAACGCTTGGGCTTCCCCATCCTGTGGTTGCAGAGGTGTCGCGGCTCAAATGGTCAACTCCAGGATCGTTTCCGCCGCCACTCGTGGCAACATCGAACGAAACAACACTTCCAATACTCAGGTTCATCGAAGCCAAAGATATGGTCCAAGAGACGGTGTTTCCGTTTTGCACATTGCTGAAAGTCGTAGCAGATGCCCAATCCCATCCCAAGTAATTGTTGGCAACAAATTGTGAATTGTTGCTCGATTGGTCAACCCACGAGCCAACGAAGTAATCAATTTGTGCACCCGATAAGTCAATCGGTCGACCCCAGGCATTCGTACCCGTTCCACCACCAATTGTTGTTTCAAGGAAGATCATGTACTTCGTCCAACTTTGGAACTCTCGAGTTGTCACAGAAAAAGTGATATCGGTTGCGGTGTTCGAAACCCACACGTTGGTGATATCGAGGTTTGCTAAACCGTTGTCAAAGGTGTCAAATGATGCGTCCTGAAAGTTTTGCCCAGCAGATGCCAACGATGTCAGTGATGCGAAAAGCAGGCAGGCAGGACCAGTTCGGAAGGAATTTTGAATTTTCATAGTTGTTGTCTCGAAAGAGGGGGCTTTGCCTCTGCCTCTCTCCACAACGAGTTTTTCTCAACAAACAAACGTTAAAGTGAATGTAACATATCACAATAATGAATTGATGCAAATCTTTTATAAAAAAATTATGGATAAAAACGAAATGAAAAACACATCTGTGCAAGTGCAAAGATCTCGCCAAAATCAAGCTTCCTCCCATCTTTCGGTCATTTTTTGGGTTCTTGGAATCTTTATCCTTACCCTGGGTTTCGCCCAGTCCAAAGAACGGGTTTTTAAGTATCCAGTCCACGATTTGACTCGGCCTCAGCCGGCGGTTGTCACCCCTGGGCCATCCTGCGTCAGCAGCGCGCCAAGCGATGCGATCGTTCTCTTTGGCGGGAAGGATTTGTCCGCGTGGTCAAAAGCCGGAGGCGATGCGCCAGCGGGTTGGACCGTGAAGGATGGCATCGTGACGATTGCTCCAGGGTCTGGCAACATCGCGACTCGCCAATCCTTTGGAGATTGCCAAGTTCACATTGAATGGATGGTGCCGGTGGGCTTGAAGTGCGATAGTCAGCACGGATGCAACAGTGGGCTCTTTTTCAATTCTCGATATGAAATTCAAATTTTGAATTCATCTGGAAATGTGACCTATGCGGATGGAATGGCCGGATCGCTCTATGGTCAGTATCCGCCGATGGTCAATCCATGTCGACCGCAGGGGGAGTGGAACACCTTTGACGTTGTGTTTCGTGGTCCGCGCTTTGATGCGTCTGCTGGAATTGTTCGGACTGCCACCGTCACGCTCATTTTCAACGGTGTTCTTGTGCAGGATGATGTCGAGCTTCTTGGCGCAACAGCGCATGGTGCTCATGCAACCTATTCTTCGCATCCCGAAACGGGACCGATTATGTTGCAGGATCATGGAGATCCGCTGAAGTTCCGCAACATATGGATACGACCACTTGGAAATCCGCAAGTTGCGGAGTAAGTCAACGCTTTCTCCAAGAATCGATACGCGGCGGGATTCAGACCATTGAGTTATTACGCAAGTTGTTGTGCGCGTTGTATGCGGCGACCTTGTAGCACTCCGCATAGGTTGGATAGTTGAACACGTTGGTCAAGAAGAAATCAAGTCCACCCTTCAAGCGAAGGACTGCTTGGCCAATGTGAACCAGCTCGGTCGCGTTGGATCCAAGGATGTGAACGCCAAGCAAGACTTGGGTATCACGGTGAAAAATAAGTTTCAGAAAGCCATCCGACGTTTCTGCGATCTTTCCTCGAGCGATTTCACTGTATCGCGCCACGCCAATCTCATAAGGCACTTTGTCGGCAGTCAATTTTTGCTCCGAAGCGCCAGCGCTACTCATTTCTGGGATTGAATAAATGCCATAGGGATAGTCCTCTCCCATCGGGCTGACAGGCGTACCAAACATCACGCAAGCAGCGATGCGACCTTGAGTCGCGCTCGTCGCAGCAAGCGCTGGGAATCCGATCAAATCTCCGGCGGCATAGATCGACGGAATGGCAGTGCGATAATTCTCGTCTACTGTAATGCGTCCGCGATTGTCGGCTTCGAGACCTGCTTCTTTGAGGTGCAATCCATCCGTGCATCCTTGTCGACCAGAGCAAATCAGAGCCACATCAGCGGTCATTCGCTTGCCACTTTCAAGTTCGACAAGAACTCGCTTTGGAGATTCCTCGATCACCGCAATCTTCGTCACGGTCTCGTTGCAGCGCATAATCATGTCGTGCGTTCGCATATCGTGAATCATTTCGTCAATAGTTTCATGATCCATGAACGAAATTGGTCGGTCGGCGCGTTCAACCAGCGTGACCTTTGTTCCAAGAGTCGCGAAGAAAGATGCATATTCGATGCCAATCACTCCGCCTCCTACGACGATCATTGTTCGAGGGATTTCTCGCAGTGACGAGATATTGTCACTGGTGAGAACAATCGGAAACGCTTCATTTGATTGGTCGGGGCATCCCGCTGGAATGACCGGCTTCGTCCCGCACGCCAAGAGTGTGAACGACGTTGTAATTTGTCGATCACCGTCTGGGCTGTCGATTGCAACCGTGTTGGCATTGATGAAGGAAGCGAACCCATTGAAAATCTTGATGTCGTTTCTCAGCAGGTTGGAGCGGATCAATTGTTGCTCTTCTTGGATGACCGAGGAAACCCGCTCGAGCAACATTGGCATCGTCAATTGGATCGGATCCGCACCTGCTGCTGAAAGAGAACGCTGAACCGTTCCTCTCTTGAGGCTGATGACTGCTTCGCGAAAGGTCTTCGATGGCAGTGTTCCCAAATGAACTGAAACGCCGCCAACGCCCCTTTGTTTTTCGACCATTGCAACCCGTTTGCCCAACTTTGCAGCTTGAATCGCAGCGTGCTGACCGGCTGGTCCGCTGCCAATCACTGTGAGATCGTATTCATATGCGTTGTCCATAAGCGGACAGAGAGTAGCGAACAATGGTGCCGATCGGGTTCATAAATGATTGGCATCGACGGGTTCGGATGGATACCTTATTGGCGTGTCCAAACCTTTGCGAAAAAAAGCCTTTGAGAAAACGAAAGAGAGCACCAACAAAATGTCAACGAAAGTCCCTGTGAAGGCGGTCAGTAAGACGAAATCAAAGAAGTCAGCGACAGCAAAGAAGTCAGCGACAGCCAAGAAGTCAGCGCCAGCCAAGAAGCCAGCACCAGCCAAGAAGCCAGCGCCAGCCAAGAAGGCAGCCGCGGCAAGGAAGAACAATGTCGCAACGTCTCGCGCAAAGACTGTTGCCAAAGCACCAGTAAAGAGTTTCTCAATCGTTGAAACATCGCCGGCGAATTGGTCACAAACAACCAATCGTCCCTCCTTCGAGCAAATTCGATTGGCTGCCTATCACAGATGGCTTCAGTCGGGTGGAAATGAAGGAGATAACTGGCTCTCGGCGGAACAGGATTTACGGGGTTCAACAGAATGATTTGGACGCGAGCGGGAATTGTTGGCGGGATGGTTGGATGCTTTACAGGTGTGGCAGTTGCAATCATCTTCGCTGGAGCAAGTCGCGACGAATCTGCAAAGCAAGGAAGTGCGCCTGCGCAAAAAGATCAGTCGGTTCAGCCCGATGCTTCCAAGACGAAGTGGACCGCACTTTTCAATGGACAGAACTTGGACGGATGGACGATTTTTCCAGCACAACCAAATGATTCTTCGAAAGTTTGGACCACCCGCGACGGCGTGTTGATCTGTGAAGGTTCTCCAGTTGGATATATCCGAACGATCAAAGATTTCACGAATTTCGAATTGGAACTCGAATGGCGATTTGATCCGAAGTTGGGTGCTGGAAATTCAGGAGTTCTCTTGCGCGTTGTTGGTCCCGATCAAGTGTGGCCAAAATCAATCGAGGCTCAACTTGAAAGCCGCAGTGCGGGTGATATCTGGAATATTGGCGAATTTCCTATGCGTGCGGAGCCAAGCCGAACCGATGGACGCCGCACGACAAAGGCCAACCCAACCAACGAAAAGCCGCTTGGGGAGTGGAATAAATATTCGATTCTGCTTGATCACGGTCGGCTTGAATTGCGTGTGAATGGCGAATTGCAAAATGTTGCGCAGGATTGCGAAGTTGTTGCAGGGAAAATCGGTCTGCAATCCGAAGGCGCTCACATCGAATTTCGAAACATTCGAATTCGCACATTGCCGTAAATCGATCTCGAAAGAACTTCGCAGAGCAATTCAACCGTATCGACGGGCGAAATCGCGCATGAATGCAGCGAGTGCTTCGCTCGCCTTGATCGGCATTGCGTTGTACATCGACGCCCGAATACCGCCTGCATCACGGTGGCCAATGAGTCCATCGAGTTCGGCATCTGTTGCTTCTTGAGCAAATTTTTGGTCGAGATTTTCGTTCTTGAGTCGGAAGGAAACATTGATCGCCGATCGACATTCCAAACGACTCAGTCCTCGATAGAAACCGCCGGAGCCATCAATTTCTTTATAGATCAGCGCAGCTTTCGCATCATTACGCTTCTCCATTTCACGGGTTCCCCCTTGTTCGATCATCCAGCGAAACATCAAGCCTGCGGCATGAATGGCGAAAGTTGGCGGTGTATTGATGCGACTTCCCGCATCCAGATGAGAGGCATATGAAAACATCGACGGAAGTTTGCGAACTGGTTTACGAATCACTTCTCGGTGAGCAATAATGACACACATGCCAGCGACGCCAAAATTCTTTTGTCCTGCGGCATAGACCAGCGCATGCTTCTTCCAATCCATCGGACGCCCAAAGATTTCGCTGCTTGCATCGCACACGAGTGGCGTTCCAGGAGCAGCGGTCGGCGGAAGGTGAAATCGTGTTCCATGCACCGTGTTGTTCGAGCAATAGTGCATATATGCCGCACCAGGTGTCGGGATCATTTCGCCAGCAACTGGGACATGGTCATAGTGAAATTTCTTTCCCTCGAAAGGAACAGCGATGGTTGCGGTTGGAACCGCATCGCGTGCTTCGATGATCGCCTTTGCAGACCAGACTTCCGTATCGGGATAGTCCGCGGTTGCTCCATCTGGAATCAGATTGAGAGCAATGAGAGAAAACTGGACCGTCGCGCCGCCGGGAACAAAAATAATCTCATAGTCATTTGGAATCTCGCCAAGTTGTCGGCATGAATCGAGCGCATCGCCAAGCACTCGATCGAATGTTGGCATGCGATGGCTGTGCTCGAGAATTCCAATCCCCGTCGAATCGACATTGATCAAGTCATCGCCGAGTTGCGCCAAAACTTCCGGTGGCATCGTTGCAGGCCCCGCGGAAAAGTTCCAAATACGCTTTGTTTTGAGTTGAGTTGTCATAATTTGATCATGCTGAAATCGGGGAGTGGTGAATGGCTTGAACGCTGACTCCAAGAACATGTGGAGCCTGTTGAATTGCGGCGATGTGCCCCTCGGTTGGAGTTTCGTTGAGATGGATTCGAGCGATTCCAGCGTCGCCTCCAGCGCAAATAACATTTTCCATTTCTTCGACATTGATGCCAGCTTTGCCAATGACATCGAAGATTCCTGCAAGAACTCCAGGGCGATTCAAATGCCTCACGTGGATCAATGTCGCCGCGCTACTTTCGGTGGTTCGATTGACTGATCCGCTGACAGTTCCATGCTCGAGCCACTGACGAATGATGCGCACAACTTCGTGATCAACCGCTTCTCGCGCTTGCTCTGTCATCGCACCTGATTGCAATGTGCCATACACGCATGGCTGTTGGAGGAGTTCCAAAATCGTAGCCTTGGACTCGGGTGATTCCGCATATTCATGCAGATCAAGCCCAGCGCGAATGCCCTTTGTTTTCACTGCGTTCAGTAGAGCTTTCTGATCTACAACTCTTCCAAGACTTGTATTGATCACGGTTGCGCCTGGTCGCAGTGCGTTGAAAAACTTTTCTCCAAGGAGTCCATCCGAGTCTTCGTTTGCCGTCACGCTGACGCTGACGACGTCGGACAACTTGGCCAGATTGACCAGATTTGCGCAGTAATCAATGCCAAGTGCGTCGCATCTCTCCTCGGTGATGTTGCGGCTCCATGCCACAACATGCATTCCAAATGCACTTCCACGCCGCGCGATCTCTTGGCCAACTTGTCCTAGTCCGATGATTCCTAGAGTTCGGCCAGATAATCCCGATGCGTCTGCGATTCGGTCTTGATTCCACTGACCAGTGCGAATGGCATTCACCTGATCTGGAAGTTGTCGATCACAGCCCAAGATCAAAGCCCATGCCAATTCGGCGACAGCCATCGCGCTTCGACCCGGACAATGTGCGACAAAGATTCCTCGTTTGCTTGCGGCGTCGATATCGACATGATCGGTTGATGCACCTGTGCAGATGACCAAGCCAAGCCTTACATTTGCGTTCAAGACCGCTTCAGTGACTTTCGTGGTTCGCGTGACCAGAATGTCTGGCTCGAGATCGCGTACTGCAAGTTCCAGCGTCGCAGATGAAAGAAGTTGATTGAAGATCGCATCGCAACCTGCCGCTCGAAGACCATCCATTCCATGTTGACCAAACTGGTCGATCACCAACACACGCGAGGCGAGTGCCAGCGGTGTTGCAAACGCATTTGGATCTGGATTATTCATGCGTTAGATGGTAACTCGATATCGTCGTGAAGCGCAAAGGAATGCACGAATAGTCCGCTTCGAATCTTTGGGTCGAACCATGTTGACTTTGGCGGCATGATGAGATTTGCTCCTGCGACATTGATCAATTCCTCGATTGATGTTGCGTGCATTGCGAATGCGATATCGCTTCGGCCGGCCAGCACCGAGGAAGAAAGATCTTCTGTCGAGCATCCACCAAGAAATGAGATGCGCGGGTCTGTTCTTTCATCAGTGATTGCGAGTATTGGAGCAAGAACGACCTTGGAAATTCGCACAACATCGAGTTGATCCAATATCGAATCCCCAGTTGCTGGTGGAAATCGGAATCTCCACCATGTCTTGTTGATAAAGATGCCGACTTCTCCGCGACTTGCAGGCGCTGGCCCGACGCTTTCGCCGATCGGTTCCAACAATCCAGCTGCGGCAAGTTTTCGCTCGACATCTTCGCTGGTTTGACCAGGCGCGAATCGCGCGAGTCGGTGATAAGGCAATATGACCAGTTCCTCGCCAGGATAAATAACCGCGGGAAAGCGCTGTGACTCATGATCAGCAGATACGCCCAATGACTTGCGCATATGTTCAGCGACGCGCGTTGCGGCGGCGCAGCGGTGATGCCCATCAGCGATATATATGCGTTGGACGCCTTGAAAAATCTGCGCGTATGTCCCAACTTCCTGCACCGACCAGAGAGTGTGTGTGACTCCATCCTTTGCTACAAAGTGCAGAAGCGGCCGATGATTCATATCGCGGGCGAGTTGTCGAACAAGTTCATTCTGCCCCATCACAGTCAGAAGAACTGGTTCGCAGTGTGCACCCGCTGCAAGCATGTGCTCCATTCGATCAAGTTCTTTGTCAGGACGCGTCAATTCGTGGCGGCGAATATCGCCGCTCCTGTAATCATCGACATCCACACAGCACACAAGTCCCGATTGCCTGCGTCCGCCGCGTGCTTGTCGATAGACATACAAACCTGCTGACGAATCTCGCGTCATCAACTTGCGTGCGATGAGGTCTTGCAGATTTTCTTGGCCACGCCGATACACAGCCGGTGAGTGTGGATCTTGTTCGTTGGAAAAGTCGACCTCGGGGCGGATGACCCGCATAAAATTATTTGCCTTGGTGGCGAATTGAACAGCTTCCGAGCGATCAACAACGTCATACGGAGGACATGAGACCTCCGAGGCGCGGTGGGCAGGGGTTCGAATGGCCGAAAAGGGGTGAATTCGCATTGAATCGAGGAAAGTGTATCGACGGTGGGGGGGAAAAATTTCAAAGTTGGCTGAAGTTGGGTCATTTGGGGGTCGAATAGATGTCCGAAATGCAAGATCAGCACCCAATATCGTTCTTGACCACCCTGATTGAAGCGAAGGAATCAGAATCTTCGGGTCATTGTGTTCGGGTCGCAACGATTGCGGCGGGGCTTGCAGTGGCGATTGGACTCGAGTCGGGCCAGGTCGAGTCCATTCGTGCAACGGCGCAGATTCATGACTTGGGAAAGATCACAATTCCCGATGAAATCCTGCTGAAACCAGGGCGGTTGACGAACGAAGAATTCACAGTCATCCGTCGACATCCAGCCGCTGGAGATCGACTCTTGTCCGCATTTCCAGAACTCGACTTTGCTCGTAGCGGAGTTCTATTTCACCACGAAAGATGGGATGGTCACGGCTATCCATCTCGACTGGGTGGAAGCGACATTCCGCTTGTCTCCCGAATCATCAGTATTGCCGACAGTTTCGACGCGATGTGCACGAATCGTCCATATTCAAAAGCGCGTTCACACCGAGAGGCGGTGCATGAGATTGTTCGTTGCGCTGGTGGACAATTCGATCCAGAGCTTGCAGTTGCATTCGCGGACACGTTTGAGAAGAGTGACTCGATTACAGCAATCAAAGAAGAATGGATAGTTGGATTGGACAAGCAGCAAATTCGTGATACTCTCATGGATGTAGTGGCGACGGATTGCCTTGGGGGCGACCGAGAGCGCAAGAGTGCAAGGAGATGGCACATGTTTGAAAAATCAGCACCATTAGTTTCACTTGTCGCAAGAAGTCTTTCCAGTTTTGAAAGACTGATCTTGGAATTGCATTACAT
>SXGQ01318842.1_pt1 | contig 33369 bp, 26 predicted proteins | sample 3178371 | NCBI WGS metagenome assembly SXGQ01 (sample SAMN11356859, study PRJNA531348) | freshwater metagenome | isolation source: freshwater sample F1-20 | place: China: Fuxian Lake, Yuxi | collected 2017-12-25 | reverse complement strand
CTTCTGCGTGGCCTGCCACGTCAATCTCGTGACGGCGCTGTAGTTGCCCATGGCCTGGCGATACGCCTTGCTGCCGTCGGCGAACGCGGAGCTGGCGACGTAGGTCTTGTTGTCCTCGTACTTGTAGGTGAAGTAGAACCATAGCTTGTCGCGCTTGATCGGGCCGCCGAACGACGGGTTGATCTGGTAGGTATAGGCAATGCTGGGCTGCGGGACGCCGGCGGCCTTCACCTCGTCGGAGCGATTGTCCGCCTGCAAGCCGCCGTTCATGCCGTAGGCGAACAGCGTGCCCGAGAACTGGTTGCCGCCATCCTTCGGGATGCTGTTGATCCGCAACCCGCCGTTTTGCATTTCCGCCGACTCGGCCCCGGTCGTGAAGGTGACTTCCTGAACGCTCGCGTCGTTCATGTAAAAGCCGCTGAACTGGCCGCTGCCGCACAGGTTGTTGACGCGCAGGCCGTCGATGGCAATCACCATGTCGGAGTTGTTCGAGCCGTGCACGCTCATGTTGTACTGGCCCAGGACGTTCGGTGTCACCACCGTGCCCGGCAGCAGCAGCGCGCGGGCCGGCGTGTTGCGGATGGGCGTGGGAATCGAATCGAGAATGTCGCGGTTGGCCACGAACTGGGTGCGGTTGTTGGTCACGTCGACGGTCGGCGTCACGCCGGTGACCGTGACCGACTCTTCGAGCGCGCCAACTTCGAGTCCAACGTTAATTTGCGCCGAAAAGGTGCCCTCGAGCACCACGTCCTCGCGCCGCACCGTCTTGAACCCGGCCAGGGTAAACACGACCTGATAGCGCCCGGGGCTGAGATCCACGATCCGGTACTGCCCGGACCCGTCGGTGACGACGGTGCGCGCTTTTTCGATCAACGCCGGACTCGAGGCCTCGACGGTGACCCCGGGCAGCACGGCGCCCGACCCGTCGCGGACCACACCCGCGATTGAGGCCTGCGCACTGGCCTCCCGGGACGTGATGAATAACGCCACACAGAGGACTACTGCGCACAAGACAACTCGACGCATGTTTGACTCCCTCGGGTTCGATGGATTGACAGAAGTGAAGCCGGGCATCCGCCGCGGACATTAAGGGGGACTGGCTGTGGTGTCAAGACCTTTGGCGACAGCCCGCCCCGAATAGCATGGCCCGGTTGCGCCCGACCTGCTGGTCACGATCGCGGCCGATGGTGGGTGGCGGAGGTTCGATTACGCGCTGGCGGGAAAGGTGCTCGGACGGCGCGTCACGGTGGCGGGAGAGGCCGACCTGGCCGCGCCGTTGCTGCGGGCCAGGTCGGTCGTGGTTTAGTTATTACGGCTGAAGCCGGATTCTACTTACGCTTTGCGATCTTCAGTTCGCCGAGTTTCGCCACCATGTCGGGACCCGCCGACGCCGCTTTCACGGCGGTGTCGATGTGGAGGATCTTGCCGTCCGGGTCGATGTAGAACGTCCACCGCCGCGCCATGCCCGTGACACCGAGAACGCCGTAATTGGTGCCAATCTGCTTGGTCACATCGCTGAGGATGGGATAGTCCGCCTCGTGCATCTGCGCGAACTTGGTGTTGTCCTCAATCGTGTCCGTGCTGATCATGTAATACGCGACGTTGTACTGCCGGATGAGATCGCCGCTCTCACGGAGCGACTTGCATTCGGCCGTTCAACCACCGGTAAAGGCTTTCGGGAACCACGCGAGTACCACCGCCTGCTTGCCTTTCGACTCGGCCAGCGTGTGGGTCTTACCATCCGATCCGGGCGCCGAGAACGCGGGGGCCATGTCACCAACCTTCAATGCCGCTGGTGCCTGGGCCATGCCCGCCGCGCTCGTCACCAGACTCAGGGCGGCGCCGAGGCCGACCGTGAGCCATGACTTCATACGCATGAGCTGATCCTCCACCGGCGAATGGTACCTCAATTGCAGGACTAGAATCGAACTGTGAGAGTTTGGGTGCGGCGGGGGCTGGTCGTGCCGGCGGCAATCGCCGCCGTGGTCATTGTGGCCGCCCTGCTGCTCATTCACACCCCGTGGGCCCGCACCCGCGCCCTGGCGTGGGCCGGCGATTTCGTCTCGCGCCATGACCTGGTGCTCCGCGCGAACGACCTGAGCTACAACGCGCTGACCCGCCGCATTACGCTCACCGACGTGCGCCTCGCGGCCGAAGGGCACGACGACCGGCCGTTCCTGGTCGCCCAGCGCGTCGAGGTCACGCTGCCGTGGATGGTGTTCCGCGGCCGCTTCGCCATCGATCACCTGCGCGTCGACCACGCCATTGTCGACATCGTTCGCCACGAGAACGGCGTGACCAACTTGCCGCCGGGTTCCGGACAACCCACGCCGGACACACCGCGTCGCCTCGACCTTCGCGGCCTGACGCTGCGCGGCCTCGACGTGCAGTACGCCGACATGGTCCGCGACTGGGGCGTCAAGATTCCGCAGATCGAGTCGGCGCTCACGAGCGGCGCGCTCGGCGCCGAGGGCGCGTTCGCCGTGCGCGGTCCGCTCGCCGTGCGGCTGCGCGAGCGCATCTTGACCATGGCCCCGTTCGATACCGTCATGACCTTCGATGGTTCCGACCTGACGTTGGCCGACGCCCGGCTGGTCTCGCCGGAACTGAACGCCTTCTTGAGCGGCACGATCCACCGCGTGCTGGATTCGCCGCGCCTCGCCCTCACCCTCGAGGGCACCGTCGATCTCGAGCACGCCACGACCTGGGTCCCGCCGCCGCCCGTGCCGGTCGGCGGCCTGGTCACCATCGACGGCACCGTCACCGGACCGCCCAGCGACGTCGTCACGACGCTGCGCGCGTCAAGCACCACGCTGGCCGTCGGCCGCGCACGCCAGCTCACGCTGTCGGGCCCCGTGCTGGTCACCTTCGAATCGTTCTCGGGCACCGCGCTGGCCATCACGCCGCGCTCGGGTGGCGAGATTCGCGCCGACTTCAACGTGCCCTGGGGCGGCACCGCGATCAGCAAGGCCACCGCGTCGTGGCGGGCGCTCGACGCGCAAACCGCGCTCGACCTGGCCGACGTCACCCCCTGGGCCATTGCCGCCGGCTTCGACGGCAGCGGCACCTTCGAGTTCGGCGAGCCGCGCCGCTTCGAGATCACCAACCGCGCGACCGGCCGCGCCACGCGCAACCACGTGCCCATGTCCGGCACCCTCCGGGCCACGATCGTCGGCGACGACTACCGCTTCGATCACAATCACACGTTGCCGGGTGCCGCGATCGAGGGCCGCATGGCGGGCCGCATCGACCGCGAGTCCGCGTTGCTGTCCACCATGACCGGCCCCGCGCATGCGCGGGTGAGCGACGTGGCCACGGCGGCGCAAGGCCTGGCGACGCTGGGCTTTCCCGTTCCCGAGATCGCCGCCGACGTTCATGGCGCGATTGACGTGCCCATGACCCTGGCAGGTTCCTACCAGCTGCCGCAGGTCGAGACGCAGGTGACCGGCGGCGCGGTCGAGGTGCCCCTGCTGGGGCGCGTGCAAGCCGCCGCGCACGTGGTCGCCGACACGCGCCGCGCCGACATCACGGGCATCGACGTCCGCCGCGGCACGGCGACGATCAGGGGCCAGGCCGTTGCCGACATCACCGGCGAGACGTGGCGCGGGAGTTTCACCGTCGACGCGCCGCGCGTCGAGGAACTCCAGGCCGACGTGCCCGAGGCGTGGCGGGTCGTCGGGCCGATGCGCGCCACCGCCCTGCTGGGCGGCACGTTCGACGACTACACGCTCGACACCACGATCACCGGGACGACGCTGACCTGGGCCGGTCAGCCGCTCGCGAGCGCCACTGCCAAGGCGATGGTGACGGCCACCGACATCGACGTCACGTCGCTCGAACTGCGCCAGGGCGCCGGCTTCCTCGACGGCCGCGTGCGCTACGCCTGGGAAACGGGCGCCTATGCCGCCAACCTCAAGGGCGATCGGCTGACCTGGCAGGGGAGCGTACTGGCACCCAACGACACGCAAGCCATGTTCTCGATGCAGTTCGACGGCACCGGGACCACGGCGCGCCCAGGCGGCCAGGCCCGCGTCGACTTCTCGCTCACCGGCGGCAAGGCCGGCACGGTGATCGGCGCCGGCGACCTGACCGCGGATCTAATGGGCGACCAGGCGCGGGTCGTCGCCCGCTTGCCGTCGGTCGGCGCGCTCGTCACCGCCGACATCGCCACCGCCTCGCCCTACGACTATCGCGCGACCGCCGGGCTCGACCGCCTGGAGCTGGCGCGGTTGTCGCCGTTTCTCGACGCCGTCTCGTCCGAGATCCTCGGCTTTGCCAGCGGCAGCGTGACCGCCTCGGGCCGGCTCGCCGACGCCCGCGACCGCCTGGCCATTGTCAACCTCACCGAACTCGACGCCGGCATTGGCGGCGTGCCCGTGAGCGTGAACGCGCCGGCCCGCGTGGTGTGGCGCGGCGACGAGGTGACGCTGACGGACCTCGATGTCCGCATCGGCGCGGGCCGGTTGACGGCAGCGGGCGAGTGGAACACGAAACTCGACGGTGCGTTCCAGGGACAGTTCAGCGGCGAGTTCCAGGACGCCATCCGCATGGGCCGGGCGGTCGGCGTGCCGGTCACCTTCGACGGCTCAGGCCCGCTGTCGCTGGACCTCCGGTCAAACGGCAGCCGCGCCGGCACGCTCGCGACCCTGTCGCTCAAGGCCGGCACCTTCAACTGGGGCGGTGGCCCGCAAGCGGTCACGAACCTGAACGTCGAGGCCGTGCTGCAGGGCGAGGCGCTGACCGTGTCACGGCTCTCCGGCGATGTCGCCAGCGGCGGCGTGGTGGGCAGCTTCGCCGCTACCGCCCGGGCCGAGGTCCCGGTCCTCGCACTCACCGCCGTCGCCGGAGAGCTCACCGTCGATGCCGCCAAGTTCACGTTCTCCGGCATCCCGGTCGAGCAGCAGCGGCCCTCGCGGGTCGAGTTCGCGCGCGGCACGCTGGCGGTGGCCGATATCTCGTGGTCGGTGGCGCACAACCCGCTGGTGATTGGCGGGTCAGTGGGCTTTGCCGCCGAGGACCCGCCGCTCGACCTGTCGGTCCAGGGCCTGGTTGACCTGCGCGTGCTGTCGGCTTTCGTCAGCACGCTGGCGTTCGACGGCAACGCCAACCTCAACACCGTGATTGGCGGCACCGTGTCGCGCCCGCTGTTCAACGGCGAGGTGGGCCTGCGGGACGCGGAGGTCGCGATCGCGGAACCACGCCTGGTGCTCTCCGGCCTCAACGGCTTGATCCTGCTCGACGGCCAGCGGGTGGTGCTCGACGGCATTCGCGGTCTCGCCAATGGTGGCACGCTCAGCCTGGACGGATCGCTGCAGGGATCGGGCGTCGACGCGCTCGACGGCGCCGTCAACATCCAGGCCCAGGGCGTGCCGATTGAGCTGATTGCCGGACTCCGCAGCGAGGTCGACGCGCTGATCACGTTTCGCCCCGATCCGAAAGGGCCGATCGTGACCGGCGATATCCGGGTGCTGCAAAGCGCCTATACCGACACCATCACCCTCACCGCGCTGGCCCGCCGCGCCACCCTGCCGGTCTCGCCCACGCCACAACAGCCGTACCTCGATCGCGTCCGGCTGAACCTGAACGTCACGACCAGCGACGACCTGACCGTCGATAATAACTATGGCCGGCTCGCTGCGGCCGTCAACGTTCGCGTCACCGGCACCGCGGCGGCGCCCGGCATGGACGGACGGATCACGTTGCGCGAAGGTGGCGAGATCTTCCTGGCCGGCCGCACTTTCCGCCTGACCCGCGGCGACATCTCGTTCACCGATCTCCGCCGCATCCGGCCCGAGTTCAATATCGTCGCCGAGGCGCCGCTTGGCGGTGGCGACACGGCGACCCTCACCTTGACCGGCACGCTGGAACGACCGTCGATCGACCTCACCTCGGAAGACGGGTCGAGCACGCCGGGCGAGCTGGCGGCACAACTACTGGGCCAGACCAATACCGGCACGGCGCTCACGCTCCTGTCGGCCGACCTGCTGGGCGTGACCGGGCGAGCTATCGGCCTCGACACCTTCCGCGTCGAACGCGGCGACTTCGAGGATCCCGACTTCCGCGACGACCCGTCGCTCGTCGGCAACGACCGCACCGACCCGACCACGCGCTTGACGCTGTCGAAGCGGTTGAGCCGGCAGGTCGAGTTCACGGTGTCGCAGAACTTGCGCGAGAGCGGCAACACCACCTTCGTCATCAGCTACTACGTCACGCCGACGATCGAGATTCGCGCGTTGTCGCGTGACGACGACACGGCGAGCCTCGGCATTCGGCACCAGGTGACGTTTGGCGGCGGCGTCGGGCGCAAGCCCGCGGAACTGCGCGTGAAGCCCACGGTCGCGGCGATCACGTTTGCCGGCGTCGAGCCCGCCATCGAGCGGGAGGTGCGCGCCGAGATCGCCCTCGGCCCCGGCGACGATTTTGATTTTCTGGTGCTGCAGCGCGATGTCGACCGGGTGCGCGATCGCTTCAAGGCCCAGGGATATTTCGAGGCGCGCGTACGGACCCGCCGCGTCGAGGTGCCGGGGTCAGGCACCGTGACGGTCGAGTACACGGTCGATCGCGGCCCCCGCACGGAACTCGCCATCGTTGGCACGACGCTGCCGGCGAGCCTCACCGCTGAACTCGAGGAGGCCTGGCACCGCAACGCGTTCGACCAGTTCCTGATCGACGATCTCACGCACCGGGTTCGCCGCTACCTGGTCGGCACCAACGAGCTCGGCAGCGTCGTGGTGGGCACGATCGATCGGTCGCTGCCCGACACCAAGCGGCTGACGATCGAGGTGACCGAGGGCGTGCGGGTCAGCAGCCGCGAGATTCGGGTCACCGGTCAGCAGGCGCTCGCTGGGGACCGGCTGCTCGACGCGATCGTCGCGCAGGGGCTGGACGTGGATGCGTGGCTCAACCGCACGCCGGTTGAGGAACTGCTGGTCAGCGCCTACCACGAGGCCGGGTATCTCAAGGCCCGGGTGACGGGCGGCCCGTTGACCATCGACGGCGACACCGGCGTCCTGCCCATCACCATTGTCGAAGGTCCGCAGACGCAAGTGACGAGTGTCCAGTTCGAGGGCGTGCCCGAGCGCCGCCTCGCGGCCATCCAGAAGGTGGCTGTCATGCCGACCCCCGCGCCGTACGTGGCCACCGAGGTCAGCGCCGCCCGCGTCCGGGTGGAGGAGCAGTACCGGCGAGACGGCTTCAATGCGGCCGACGTCGAAGTGCTGCCGGAAGTGGCGGGCGACGACACCGTCCGCCTCACGTTCGCGATCACGGAGGGGCCGCAGCAGGTGCTGCAGGAGGTCGAGACGAGCGGTCTCGAGATCACGCGCGGCGACGTGCTCACCGGCGCGCTGCGCTTCGAGTTGGGCCAGCCGGTGGATCTCGACGAGTGGTCGGTGGCGCGCAAGCGCCTGTACGACACCAACGTGTTCCGGCTCGTGGACGTCCAGGCCGTGCCGGTTGGCGAGGCGGTCGATGGCGTCCAGCCGGTGAAGGCCGTGGTGGTGGTGCAGGAGTACCCCCAGTGGACGTTCCGCTACGGCCTTCAGCTGGAAGGCAACCGCGAACTCGAGCTGGATGAGTTCACGAGCACCCGCAATGCCGGCGTGGTGGCCGAGCTGAAGAACCCGAACCTGTTCGGCCGCGCCCTCACCTTCGGCGCGTTCGGCATGTATCAGTACGATCGCCAGGACGCGACGCTGTTCCTGGCGACGTCACGGCTGTTCGGCTGGCGCGCCCGGTCCAGTCTGTACGGGTTCTACTCGCGCGATCACATTCGCGACGATGGCGGGCAGGAGATCGTCGCGATCAACGACGTCCAGGGCTTCAGCGCCGACCAGCGCTGGCGGCCGCGCGGCCTGCAGGTGGTCTACGGCTACCGCTTCGAGCGATCGCGGACCTACGACCCTGAGCCCGGCAACGACGTGGTGCCGCTCGACTTTGTCAGCAACCTCGCCTCGCTCAGCAGCGCCGCGCTGTGGGACCGCCGCGATGATCCGCTGGCGCCTCTCAGGGGCACGTTCTCGTCGGCATCGCTCGATCATGCGGCGTCGTGGCTCGGTTCCGACGTCAGCAATCGCAAGCTGCTGGTGCAGCAGTACGCGTTCGCACCCCTCGGCCGCGTCGTCTTGGCATCGCGCCTCCAGTGGGGCAAGAAGTTTGGGCCCGACCCGCTGTTGCCGAGCGCCCGCTTCAACGCCGGCGGTGCGACCAGCGTGCGCGGCTACGGCGAAGGCAGCCTGGGTCCGCGCGACTTCTTTGGCCTGCCGCTCGGCGGCGAAACGCTGCTGGTGCTGAACCAGGAAGTGCGCTTTCCGATCTATCGATGGATCAACGGCGTGGGTTTTGTCGATGCGGGAGACCTGCTGGGGATCGACCAGGCGTTCAGCTGGAGCGCCCTGAAGATCGGCTACGGCGGGGGACTTCGCTTCTCGACGCCGGTCGGGATGCTGCGCGTGGATTTCGGTATTCCCGCCTCGGAATTCCCGACCACCTCGACCTGGAAGCCCAACAGCCTCAGCGGAGGCCGTTGGTACTTCGGGATTGGGCACATCTTCTAACCAGAAGGGCAGCACTTTAGTTCTGCCAGCACTGAAGTGCTGGCCTTCTGGTACTACTTCAGGCTGCGCATGATCGCCTGCACTGCCTGGCGTTCGGGCGCTTCGGGCGCAAGGCGCAGGAACGCCTCGAAGTGCGCGGCCGCCTTCGGCAGTTGTCGTTGGCGTTGGGCCGCGAGGGCCGCGTAGTAATGCGCGTAGGCCAGGTCGGGCTTCAGCTCGAGAGCGCGGTTGAACGCCGCCGTGGCGCCGCCCCAGTCGCGGCCTTTGCTCGCCGACAGCCCGAGTTGATAGAACGCGAACGGGTTCTCGCCGTCGGTTTCCGTGGCCCGGCGCGCCAGCTCGACCGCGCGGCCCTCGTCGTTGGCGGCGAGCGCTTCGCCCGACTCGCCGACGAGGCTCCAAGCCGGACCGTTCCCCTTGAGGCGCGCGAACTCGGCGGCCACCCCTTCCAGGTTGTTGAGCTTGAGCAACGCCTGGGCCGCCAGGTAGGTCGACGCGGGGTCACCGTCACGCGCGGCTTCGACCACCTGCTCGTAACTGCCCGACTGGAAAAGCCGCTGGACTTCCGGCTTCTGCGCCGCCGCCGCCGAAATTACCGGCGCGCCGGGCACAATCCACACGCTCAGGGCGAGCATTGCGGCGAAAAGCGTCCGGTTTCGTGTGCACATTGACTTCATTTGACTACTCCACCATTCCTTACTGCAACCACCGTGCCGACAGGTATACTGTAGTGACACCTCCCTGGGTGACCCCTCGGAAGCCTGCAGACTTGGTGGCTCGCAACCTTTAGCCACTCCGGCTACGCGCCAAGCCTCCACGCCCCCAAGGTTTCTCTAATTCGAAAGTAACGAAACTACATGTCAGATCAAAGACTGAAGATTGCCGTGTTCATCGATTTCGACAACGTCGAAATCGGCGTGAAGACGACCCTTGGGCTGCCCTTCGATATCGGCGCCGTGCTCGAGGCGATCAAGGAACGCGGTGAGATCATCACCAAGGTCGCGTACGGCGACTGGAAGCGCTCCGGCGACTACGGCCGCGCCATGGCCCAGCACGCCGTGCGCCTGGTGCAACGCGTGCCGACGCCCGGCGGCGACAAGAACGGCGCCGACATCAACCTCGCGCTCGACGCCCTCGAAATGGCGTTCACGCATTCCCACATCAACGCCTTCGTCATCGTCGGCGGCGACAGCGACTTCATCACGCTGGTCGAGAAGCTGAAGCAGTACGACCGCAAGGTGTTCGTGGTCGGCGGCCGCGCCTTCACCAGCCAGGTGATGCAGAAGAACTGCACCGAGTTCATTGCCTATGAGAACGTCGTGCCCGATCGCCGCCCGAGCCAGCCGCGGCCCGAGCGCGGCAGCGGCGGCGGCGAGCGGCAGCCGCGCCAGCAGGGCAGCGGCACGCAGCCGATCGAGCAGTCGGTGGCCCTCGTCAAGCGCGCGCTCAAGGTGCTGGCCGACCGCGAGGTCTCGCCGCAACTGGGCCTGCTCAAGAGCACGCTGCTGCAGCTCGACTCGTCGTTCTCGGAACGCGACTACGGCGTCGGCAGCTTCCGCGACTTTGCCGACAAGCTGGCCAAGCAGGGCATTGTCACGCTGAAGCACCAGGGCCGCAGCACGCTGGTGGAATTGAACGAGGGCGACCCGGGTGCCGTGGACGCGCTGCCCGCGCCCGCTCCGACGCTGGTCCCGGATTTGCCCAGCGAGTCGATCTCGGCGTCGCGTGAAGCCGGCCGTCGCGCCGCGCGCGAACTGCTGGAGCAGGCCGACTCCGGTCCCGGCGGCGCCGAGCTGGACGACGAGCAGGAAACCCGTCCGGCGCCGACCGAGCCGGCCTCGCTTGGCGACGGCGTCGCTCTGGTGCGCCGGCTCCTGGCCGAGGCGGCCACGCCGCCGCGCTGGCCCATGTATCCGCGGCAGTTCAAGCAGTTCCTGAAGGCCGCGCAACCGGACTTTGACGAGCGCCGCTACGGCTCGATCGCCGACCTGATGCGCGCGTGCCAGAAGGACGGCATCCTGCGGCTCGAACGCGACCGCCAGGGTGGCCTGCGCGTGTTCGCCAACGGCGCCACCGCGCGCGCGACGGTGCCGCACGGGTGGGGCCTCGTCGTGAACAACCCGCAGCCGCCGCTCGAGTCGCTCGAGCCGTCGCCGCTGGTCGAGCCGCTGCCGCCGGTGGTGGCCGAGCCGATCGCGGAGCCGGTTGACGTCGACGGCAACGTCGCCGCGACGCCGAAGACCGCCGCCAAGGCCAGAAAGGCGCCACGCGCGAAGAAGGCCGAGGCCGCGTCAGGCAACCCTAAAGGGTTGCCTCCACGAGCCGCGAAGGCCGAGAAGAAGAAAGCCGCGCCTCGCAAGAAGAAGGCGTAGTAAACCTCGAGGAACCTGGAGCGCGCTTCAGGTTCCTCTATAATCGTCCTTCGCGTGGCCACCACTTACACCGCAAAAGACATTACCGTTCTCGAAGGGCTCGAGCCCGTTCGCACGCGCCCCGGCATGTACATCGGCGGCGTCGGCAGCACCGGACTACACCACCTCGTCTGGGAGACGCTCGACAACTCGATCGACGAGGCCATGAACGGTCATGCGTCGAACATCCGCGTCACGCTGCACAAGGATGGCTCGTCGATCACCGTCGAAGACGATGGCCGCGGCATCCCGGTCGACGCGCATCCGAAGACCAAGAAGAGCGCGCTCGAAGTGATCTTCACCGTGCTCCACGCCGGCGGCAAGTTCGAGGCCGGCAACTACAAGACCGCCGGCGGCCTGCACGGCGTCGGCGCGAGCGTCGTCAACGCCCTGTCGCGCGAGTTGGTGGCGACAGTGCGGCGCGACGGCCACCAGTACGAGATGACCTTCAAGCAAGGCAAGCCGCAAGGCAGCCTGAAGAAGGTCGGCCCGGCCCGCGGCAGCGGCACCACCGTGTTCTTCAGGCCCGACCCGCAGATCTTCCCGAAGGTCGAGTTCGAGGCGGCGCTGATCCGCGAGCGGCTGGAAGTCGCCAGCTACCTGCATCGCGGCGTCAAGGTCACGTTCGAGGACGAGACCACCGGCCACAAGGACGTCTTCCAGCACGCAGAAGGATTGGTCGACTACCTCAAGAAAATCGTCAGCGAGCGCCACGCCAAGCCGGTGCACGAGGCGCCGTTCACGCTCGAGAAGGATGGCGCCACCAAGCTGGAACTGGTCCTGCAGTGGACCGAGGCCACCGACGAGAGCCTGCGCAGCTACGTCAACGGCATTCCCACCGCGTCGGGCGGCACCCACGAGAACGGGTTTCGCGCGGGCCTCGGCAAGGCCGTCCGCAACTACATCGAGACGCACAACCTGTCGCCGAAGGGCGTGACGCTCAGCGCCGAGGACATTCGCGAAGGCCTCACCGGCATCCTGTCGGTGTTCATCCAGGAACCGCAGTTCCAGGGCCAGACCAAGGACCGGCTGAACAACCCCGAGGTGATGTCGGCGGTCGACGGCCTGGTGCGGCCCGGCCTCGAGCACTGGCTGAACAACAACCAGTCGATCGCCGAGGCGATCGTGGCGCGCATCATCCTGTCGGCGCGGGCCCGCGAGGCGAGCCGGGCGGCCGCGTCGGAAGTGGTGCGCAAGGGCCCCACTGCCGGTCGCGTCAACCTGCCGGGCAAGCTGGCCGACTGCACCAATCCCGGATCGATCACGAGCGAGTTGTTCGTGGTCGAGGGCGACTCGGCCGGCGGTTCGGCCAAACAGGGCCGCGACCGCGCGCGCCAGGCAATCCTGCCGCTGCGCGGCAAGGTCTTGAATACCGAGGGCGTGTCCACCGCCAAGGTGCTCGAGAACAAGGAGCTGGCCGACCTGGTGACGGCTCTCGGGTGCGGAGTCGGCAAGACCTTCGACCTGAACCGCATGCGCTACGGCAAGGTGATCATCCTGGCCGACGCCGATTCCGATGGCCATCACATCGCGACATTGCTGCTGACGTTTATCTTCCGGCACCTGCCGCAGCTGATGGCCGCGGGCCGCGTCTACCTGGCGCAGCCGCCGCTCTATCGCATCGACATCGGCAAGGAAACCTTCTGGGCCCTCGACGAGCAGCAGAAGGAGCAGATCCTCAAGACCAGGACCGGGCGCGCCAACCCCGAGATCACCCGCTTCAAGGGCCTCGGCGAGATGATGCCGAAGGTGTTGTGGGAAACCACGCTCAACCCGCGGACGCGGCGGCTGCTGAAGGTCGAAGTCGCCGACCAGCTGGTGACGGACCGTGTGATCAACGAATTGATGGGCAAGGATGCGTCGGCGCGGTTTCGCTTCATCATGGACCGGGCCGAGGACGCCGTCGAACTCGATGTCTGACCCGATTCAGCAGAAGAAGTCGCCGTTCGATCGGTCGCTCGTCGAAGGCCCCATTGGTCCCGCCGTTTGGAAGCTGGCGTGGCCGACCATGCTCCAAAACGTGATCGCCGGCCTGCAGGGCGTCGTCGATCACATCCTGGTGGGCCACCTGATTGGCTATGCCGGCAACGCCGCCATCGGGGTCAGCTGGCAGATCTTCCTGGTCGTGATCGTCTTTATTGCCTCGCTGTTCACCGGCCAGGCCGTGCTGGTGGCGCGTTTCGTCGGTGCCGGCGACGTCGACCGGGTCAACAAGACCGTCCAGCAGGCGCTGCTGACGGCCATCGCCATGTACGCGGTGATGGGGCCGGTCGGGTACTTCGCGGCGCCGTACCTGCTGGAGATGGTCAACGCCTCGGGCGAGGTCAGGGCGCTGGCGTTGCCGTTCCTCCGCATCAACTTCGCCCTGAGCTTCGGCATGCTGTCGTTCTTCATGCTGACCTCGGCGCTGCGCGCGGCCGGCGACACCAGGACGCCGCTTCGGCTCGGCGTGACCATGACGGTGTTGAACGTCATCTTCAACCTGATCCTGATCCCGGGACTCGGCCCGATCCCCGCGCTCGGCACCGCCGGCTCCGCGCTCGGCACCGCCATCGCCTCGAGTTCGGTCAGCGCGTTTGCGCTCTACCAGCTGTTCAAGGGCCGGCTGGTGTTCCGGGTGTCGCGCCACATGGACTGGCGTCCCGACTGGACCATCATCCGCTCGCTGTTTCGTTTCGGGCTGCCCACCGGCGTGCAGGGCATTGCCATGAACGTCGCCGGCGTGTTGATGCTGCGCTACATCGGCTCGCTGCCGCAGAGCGCGGCGGCCCAGGCCGCATTCACGATCGGCTACACCGAGCTGTTTTCGATGATCACGTGGACCTCGGTGGGCCTGATGGGCGCCGCCGCGACGATTGCCGGGCAGAACCTCGGCGCCGGCCACCCCGAGCGCGCCATGCTGGGTGTGCACGCGGCCTCGCGGATCGGCCTGGCCGTGGCCGCGTTCGTCGGGATCCTGTTCGTGACGATTCCCCAGGTCCTGCTCGGCGCCTTCGGCGCCACCGAACCGGCGGTGGCGGCACTTGGCCAGCAACTGCTCCAGTACCTCGCCGTGTCGGGCTTCTTCATCACGCTCGCGCTGACCTACACCGGCGGCCTGCAGGGCACCGGCGACACCCGCAGCCCGCTGTTCATCACGCTGGCCTCGCAGGTGGCGGTGCCGATCGGCATGTGCACGCTGATCCAGGCGACCCGTCCGCTGCAGGCCGGCGACATCTGGCTCGCGATCGTCCTGGGCCACTTCACCCGCTGCATGCTGACGGTCATGCGATTCCGGCAGGGCAAGTGGCGCAACATCGTCGTCGCCCACTAAACGACCTCTCGGTCGCCGGTTAAGCGATCGGCAGGGTGAGCGTGAAGGTCGCGCCGTCGCCCTCGCGCGAGGCGACCCGAATGGCCCCGCCCTGTTTCTCGGCGAGCGCGCGGGCGATCGTCAACCCCAGGCCCGTTCCCGCAATCCGGCGCCTGTCGCTGCCGTCCAGCTGCGTGAACGGCTCGAAGATGAAAGCGACCTTGCGAGCCGGGATCCCGGGGCCGTGGTCGCGGACGGCAATCGCCATCATGGCACCCTCGCGCTGCGCTGATACTTCGATCTGCGAGCCGGCCGGGGCGTGCTTGATCGCGTTCGAGAGCAGGTTGACCAGCACCTGGATGGAACGCCCGTGGTCGGCCGTAACCTCGCCCAGGTCGCCGGCCGGCCTCGTAATGGTCACGCCGGCACTGCGGGCGAAGCCCTCGACCGTTCCTACCGAGTCCTCGATGATTGGCCCGAGCGGCGTGCGCTTCAGGGCTGCAGTCATCTCGCCGGCCTCGATCTTCGACATGGCGGGAATGTGGTTGACGATGCGGATCAGGCGATTGGTGTTGGCGAGCGCGACCCGCACCAGCTGGGCCCCATCAGGATCCTGAGGGTCAGGTGGTTGCCGGCCACCCCGTCGACTTCGCCGCGCTCGAAGGCGCGGACCGCGTCTCCCCGGGTGGCGACCACTTGCAGCGCGGGCCGTCGCGCTTCGGGCAGGGCGGCGAGCAGCCGGTGGTTGATCGAGCCGTGGTCGACCGCGACCCGCACGCCCCACAGGTCGTCGAGGCCGCGCGGGTCGTGGGGCAGGCCCGGGCGCATCATGATGACCTGCGAGAGCGTCCACGTCTGGTCGAGCAACTGGTAACGGGCCGCACGCTCGTCCGAGTACGAGAGGAACATCACGTCGGTTTGGCCGGACTCGAAGGCAGCGACGCGCTCGTCGCGGGTGCCGAGCCGGATCTCGATGGCCACGCCGGCCTCGCGCGCCAGCGCGCGGATCAGCTCGACGTTGAAGCCCTGGGGGGTGCCGCTTTCGTCGAGATACTCGTAAGGGGGGAACTCTCGGTCGCCGCCGAACACGAGCGCTGTCGGCTCCACCTTCGCGCTTTGCGCTTCCACCCGCGCGCGTTGCGCTACGGTGGACCAGCCGGTGGACAGGTCGACGGGGGGCTGCGCGGCCGCGGGTGTGGTCAGCACCGCGAGCGTCCCGACCACGAACAGGAGCCTGAGCCGGCACACCGCCACGGCAAATTGTAACGCCCTTCGATAGAATAGGGGTTCGCCCTCATTTCAAAGGAAGCGCACATGTCTGACGTCATTTCCGGCCGCCGCCGGGTTCCCCGCCCCGAAAACGACCCCAACCTGAGCTACGCGCCTGGCACGCCGGCTCGTGCCGAGCTCAAGGCCCGGCTGGCCACCATGGCCGGCGAAACGGTCGACATTCCGCTCGTGATCGGCGGCAAGGAGGTCCGGACCGGCGCCACCGAGCGCTCCGTCATGCCTCACAAGCACGGGCATGTGCTCGGGAACTATCACAAGGCCTCGGCTGATCACGTGCGCCAGGCCGTGGATGCGGCGCTTGCGGCCCGCAAGGAATGGGCCAGCTGGTCCTTCGAGGATCGCGCCGCGGTGTTCCTGCGTGCCGCCGAGCTGCTGACCACGTCGTGGCGCTCGACGATCGTCGCCGCCACCATGCTCGGCCAGTCGAAGACCGCCTACCAGGCCGAGATCGACGCAGCCTCAGAACTGGTGGACTTCTGGCGCTTCAACGTCGCCTTTGCACAGGACTTGCTGTCGGAGCAGCCCGACAGCAATCACGCGGTGTGGAACCAGATGGAGTACCGGCCGCTTGAAGGCTTCGTGTACGCCGTTTCGCCGTTCAACTTCACCGCCATCGGCGGCAATCTCGCCGGCGCGCCTGCGCTGATGGGTAACACCGTGGTGTGGAAGCCGGCGGGCACCTCGATGTTGAGCTCGTACTACGTGATGAAGCTCCTCGAGGAGGCCGGCCTGCCGCCGGGCGTCATCAACTTCGTGCCGGGCAACGCCGTCGAGATTTCCAGCGTGCTGCTCGATCACCCGGAGCTGGCGGGCATCCACTTCACCGGCAGCACCGCCGTGTTCAACGGCATGTGGCAGCGCGTCGGCCAGAACCTGGGCAAGTACCGCGGCTACCCGCGCCTGGTCGGCGAGACCGGCGGCAAGGACTTTATCGTCGTGCACGCCTCGGCGGATCCACAGGCGGTTGCGGTGGCCGCCGTGCGCGGCGCGTTCGAGTACCAGGGGCAGAAGTGCTCCGCCGCCAGCCGCATGTACGTGCCGAAGTCGCGCTGGCACGACATCCGCGATCGCATGGTCGCGATGATGAAGGAAATCAAGATGGGCGATGTCCGCGATTTCCGCAACTTCATGGGCGCCGTGATCGACAAGAAGGCCTTCGACAAGATCGGCGGCTACCTCGACGATGCCAAGAAGAACGCGACGGTGATCCAGGGCGGTGGCTACCAGGGCGACGAGGGCTACTTCATCGAGCCGACGCTGATCGAGGCCAGCGACCCCGCCTATCGTTCGATGTGCGAAGAAATCTTCGGTCCCGTGCTGTCGGTGCACGTCTACGACGATGCGAAGTGGACCGAGATGCTGGCGCTCGTCGACCGCACCTCCCCCTATGCGCTGACTGGCGCGGTGTTCTCGCGGGATCGCGCGGCCGTGCGCGAGGCCTCGGCCGCGCTCAAGAACGCCGCCGGCAACTTCTACATCAACGACAAGCCGACCGGCGCGGTCGTGGGGCAGCAGCCCTTCGGCGGGGCGCGGGCATCGGGTACCAACGACAAGGCGGGTTCGAAGATGAACCTAGTCCGCTGGGTGAGCATGCGGACCATCAAGGAGACGTTCTCGCCGCCGACCGACTACAAGTACCCGTTCATGCTCGAGGAATAGGTCCGCCTGAAGGCGGACGCCACATTGCTGAGGTGGTATCCGGCGTTAGCCGGATTAGAACCGAAACAGCTTCGTCACCTTCACCACCAGGCTCCGGTTGTCCAACTCTGGAAAACCGGGGCCTGTGGTGTTTCGGCCGTCGCTGTAGACCACGAACAACTCGCTGCCGGGTTGATACTCCCAGCGGAACCGCGCGTTCGCACTGAGAGTGCCGCTGGCCGACTGGTACTGCACCAGCGCCGACGCGAACATCCGCGGGGTCAGCGTGTAAGTGAGGCGCGAGCTGACGATGTTCGAGTCGCCGTCGCCGAACGGTGTCGCAAACAGATTGAGCGAGACCGTCGGCTCGGCGTAAAAGCGCGGGCCGAACTCGACCCGGCCGCGCCAGGTCAATTCCTGCAGCGTGCCCCCGTAGAAGCCGCCGTAGGTGAGCGCCAGGGTCCCCGAGATGCGTCGCTGCGGCGAGCTCGTGAAGAGCAGCTTGGCCTGCTGGAACCGATAGTCGCCGGCCGGCACGACGACGCCGGGCGTCACCTGGAACTGCGCCGCGAGGTGTTCGAACGCCTGCGAGTACTCGCCCGCCCACTGGTCGCCGCTCGACAGCTCCATGCGATAGGCCGCCTGTGCCTCGCGCGACTCGGGCCGGCCGTCGCGATCCTCGAAGTAGTCATAGCTGGCCTCGTAATAAAACTTCCGCACCGTCGTCCAGCGCGCGGGCCGCGGGCTATAGCGGGCCTGGCCATAGGTCCGGCGAAATGCCGTGCGGCGCAGGAAGCCGATTTCGGGATTGAACTGGTCGCCCAGGAACAAGTGCTCGGCCTGGAACCCGGTCTGGTCGGCATTCCAAGTGACGTTGGCGCGGTAGCTGCTGCGGTCGCTGGCCGACCCGGTCGTGCCTGAGGTTCCTGCCCAGTAGGTATTGATCGCCAGCTGTTCGCGCGGGTTGATGCTGCTGTCGATCCCGTACGAGTAGCCTTGGCCATCGCCCGAGGCGCGGGGCGCCCGCCGGGTCGCGATCACGCCGACGCGGCTGCGCTTGAGGATGTCGCGGTTGATGCGCACCACGGAGAAGTCGCTGGCGGGGGCGCCGGCGGCCGCAATCTCCTCCGTACGCATCTGTAGTGCCCCGACCTGGAAACCGTTGCCGCGACCGAGCAGGCGGGCGCCGCCCCGGATGGGAACCACCTGGCTGTTCTGCAGGCCGATGCGCCGGCTGAAAAACACGATCGGCGTGACGCTGCTGCCGCCGCCACCCCCCATGTTGATGGCGGTCGGCCCTTGGCCGCCCCCGCCCTGGTTCGAGCCGGCGCCGGCAAAGTTGAACACGTCCTGGCCCTCGAGAAAGAAGTCGCGCTTCTCGGGAAACAGCACGCTATAGCGCGTCAGGTTGACCTGCGCTTCGTCATCCTCGACCTGGGCAAAGTCGGTGTTGTAGGTGAAGTCGGTGACGACCGACTGGGTAATGCCCCACTTGGCGTCGACGCCGAACTCGCCGACGCCGTGGCTCGCGAGCGGCGGCGCTGTCCGGCGGTTGGTCGTGTTCGAACCGAGCGCGTAGGGCTTGACGTCGAGGTTCCGCAGCCTGGTCGGCGACTCGAGGCCGACGAGCGTGCCCACCGACGATACCTTCGACAGCCCGCGGCGTCCCCACTCGACCGGTACCTGCGACAGGAAGGTCAACTCGTTACGCCAGCGGACCATGCGGCGAACGTTCACGCCCCATTCGCGGCTGCCCTCCTTGAAGCGCATCGACCGGAACGGGATCACGAACTCGACCGTCCAGCCCCGGTCGAAATCGGCCGTCTTCACGTCCCAGAGGCCATTCCAGTTGTTGCTCGGCTGCTCGTTGGTGACCTGCCAGTCAAACATGCCGCCCTGGGCATTCGACGAGAACCCGAAGCCGTTACGTCGATCGTCGAAGGTGTCGAAGAGCACCCCGATGTGGTCGTTGTTGTACAGGTTGCTGGCGTCGCGCCGCATGTCGCTCGTCACGCGCCGTTCGGGATGCGTCTCCCACAGGCGCGCGCCGACGTAGATGTTCTGATCGTCAAAGAACACCCAGAGCTCGGTCTTGTCGCTGGCCGGCGCGCCTTCGGCTGGTTCCTGCTGGACGAAGCCGGACGCCGCCGGCACCGAGGAGTAGATCGGATCGTCGAGGCGGCCGTCGAACGTGAGCGGCGCCGTGAGCCTGGTGGTTCGCAGGGTCGCGTGGCCTTGCGCATCGCGAGTCACGGCTTCTGGCGAGGCGGGCGGTTCCTGGGCAGCGGCCGGTGTTGCGAAAAGACCGATAAGTAATAAGAGCATTCCGCCGGCGCGTATCAAGCCCTTCATTATAGTAGGTGGCCGAAATGGCCGATAGACGCGGTCGAAAAGCGGGCGGAACGGCCCGGCCCAGTCGACACTTCCGTAATCAAATGAGCTATTTCAGGACAAACCGAAGGGCCTCCAGTGACCTTCAGTTGTCAGAATGCCATTGCCGCCAACGAGTTATGGAGATACCGCGCTGCTGGACTATTCCTTGCTGTCTCCGGGGCGTGCGTTCAGAACTTGGTTTCACGCTGATCGAGGCGGTCATCGTCGTGGGGCTCATTGGCGTCACGGCAGCGATTGCCGTTCCCGTCTTCATTGAGTCGAACGCGCGCAACCGGCTGTGGACCGCGTCGGAGCAGATCGGCGGCACGGTCCGGCAGACGCGCCTCCAGGCAATCAGCCAGAACACCACGTACCGGGTGGTGTTCGATTGCCCGGCGGCGGGCCGCCTGCGCAGCCTCATCATGACCGGCGACCCGCTGGTTGACGATGACGAGGACCGCTGCAACCAGACGCTCGAGGGCGATTCCGGCACCATCGAGATGCCGACGAGCGTGACCTACGACCCGGCTTCGGCGACCGCGCTCCAGGTCAGCGGGCGCGGCATCTTCAGCGCGATCGGCGAATCCATTCCGTTAACCATCAGTGTTCAATATGGCACAGCGACCAGAACCCTCACCGTCAGCGCAACCGGCCAGATCACCTTCAGCAACATCTACTGACGAGCGCGGTCCTGTCCGCCGTCGCGCTTCGCGCGAAGGTGGATTCACGCTCGTCGAGGCCGTGGTCGCGATGGTGGTCTGCACGATCGGGCTGGTGGCGCTCGCGGGACTGATGGCGGTCACGCTGCGCACCCAGCAGCTCTCCCGCAATTCGACCCAGGCGGTGCGCCTGGCGCAGGACAAGGTCGACGAGTTGACCACCTTGAGCTTTGCCACCAACCCATCGGTGGACTGCGGTGGTTCGCTGACCGCCGATGTCACCGACTACAACGACGTGCCCGGCAATGGCCCGGGCTACCGGCGCCGGTGGCTGGTGGTCGAGGGCCCTGACGGCGACCTCAACTTGCGGCAGGTCACCGTTCGAGTGATTCCGGATGTGACCGATCGCCGGACGGCCGCACCCTACGATCTCACGACGATTATCAGGGGGTTGCCGGTCGCATGCTAATCCACACGACGCTCGGCAACGACCGCGGCTTCACCCTGGTGGAGCTGCTGATCGCCAGTATGGTAACGATGGTCGTGCTCGGCGGTGCCGTGGCGCTGACCTCGCAGGTGCAGGAGGGCTACCGGCGGCAGATCGAGAGTTCGGCCGCCGAGCAGGAGGGCCGTTATGCGCTCGACTGGGTCAGCCGGCTGATCCGGGCCTCCGGCAACAATCCCTACAACGTGGCGACGACCGACTGCCCGACCGCCGCCACCCCGTTCGCCGCCATTGTGTTCGATCCTGACGGCGACGGTGCCGACGATGACATCCGCTTGCAGACCGACTCGAACCCGCCCGACGGCCTGCTTGGCGGGCCGTCCGGCACCTGTACGCAGGCCAACGAGGATGTGACCGTGTCCCTCGATCACGGCGCCAACAGCATTACGTTCCTCGACAACAACCTGGGGGGGACGGCCACCATCCGCACCGACGCCGTGATCGAGGATCTCCGCTTCATCTATCGCGATGCGGCGCGCGCCGTCACGGCCAATCCGTTGAACGTCGTTTACGTCGAAACGCAGGTAACGATTCGTACGCGAACGCTCAACGCCATCACCGGCGAGCCCGTCACCCGCGTGCTCAGCCAGGAAGTGCGCATTCGCGGACGAAATTTCTGATGAAGGCAGCAGCGAGGCCCCCAATGACCATGCAACCACCCGTCACGGCAGTTCGCTCGGAGAAAGGCATCGCGCTGGTGATCGTCCTGCTGCTGCTGGCGGTGATGATGGGCCTGACGACCGGCATGACGCTCAGTGGCCAGACCGACATCGCCATGGCCTCGAACGAGCTCACCTATGCGGGGGCGCGCGCGGCCGCCGAGGCGGGATTGAACCGGGCGATCGAGCAGATCATCGCCGACACGACGACCAACTTGCTGGCCGGCGCCGACGGGCTGGTCGATGCCGACGACCCCGCGGCGGCGGTCAACGCCGACAACGGCGTCATTCCCGGGATTGGCAACGGCCCGTTTACGATCGGCGATCAATACGCCTACACGCTGGCCATTCTCGACGACGACGATTCGTCGCTCTATATGGCGGCGCTGTCGGCGCCGCAACTGGTCCAGATGACCGAGGACGGCAGCGCCTATACGAGCCTGAACGATCGCCTGATTCTGCGGGCGATTGGCACCGGCCCGCGAGGCACGACCGTCACCATCATGCGCGTGTTGCAGTCGGTCGCCACTGGCGCCATTCCCCCGACCAACACCACGATCCTGTCGAATCCCGCGATCCTGGTCGGCGGCAACCTGGACATCAACGGCAATATCACCGTTGGCGGCAACGAGGGTAACGTCCATGCGAACGGCAACGTCACCGGTGGCGGGTCCGAGGACATCAGCGGCGACATCACGGCCACCGGCACGGTTGACGATACCTTGGACCCCGATGGGCTGAAGGCGGGCGGCATGCCGCCGATTACCATTCCGGAAATCAAGGCGGAGGATTACAAGAACCTGGCGGACTGGATCCTCACCAGTACCGGCACGATCCAGCGGGCCAGCGACAGCGTGACCTGCGGCGGCGCCGGACCAACCTGCCCGACCGGATGGACCTTCTCGGGTGGCGCGTGGAGCGCCTCGGGCGCCATGCCCGAAGCGTCGACCTACTACGTCGAGGGCCCCGTCTCGGTACACGGCACCGGCAAGTCCTCTCTTACGTCACTGTCGATTATCGCCGAGGGTTCCATCACGATCACCGGCAACGGCAAGTTCCGGCCCGAGAACCCAGCGAAGATCCAGTTCGTGACCAACGGCGACTTCGAGCTCGGTGGCACCGTGGACGCGGACGACTCGGTGGACCTTGACGGCCAGATCATGGTCCGCGAGCAGATGAAGATCTACGGCAACTCCGAGTTCCAGGGCCGCGTGATGGTCGAGAACCGCGATAGTGCCACCAACGCCTACGACGCCTCGACGAACCCCCATGGTCGCCGTGGCGACTCGACGACCGAGGCCAACACCCTGGCCGGCAACATGACGGTGACCTATAACGGCAACCTCGGCGACATCGTCACCGAGGTGGAAACGCCCGGCGTGGATCCGACCTACACCAACAACATCTCGGGGTGGATCGAGCAGTGATCGACCGGCGCCGCAGCGTGGTCGCGGCCATGTGCATGATCACCGCGCTGCCGGTCTCGGCGCAGTCGCTGGCCGATGTCGCCCGGCAGGAGGCCTCGCGGCGAGAGACGGCGACGCCGGCGGCGAAGGCCTTTACCAACGCCGACTTGAAGGTCGATCCACTAGCCGCGCCAGTCTCAGCGCCCGGGGCCGGGGCAGCGGAGCCGGCCGGCTACCTGAGCGTCAGCGCTGGCCGTTACGTCACGGCCGCGGAGATCATTCGCAACAGTGCCGCCAACCACGTCACGGCCGAGAAGGCCGTGCAGGAACCGGACTGGCGCCAACAGGCAGAAACCCTTCGCGGGCAGTTGCTGAAGGGCCAGGACGAGGTGGCGGCGATGACCGCCACGGCGGCCGACGAGAGCCGATCACCGGGCGAACGGGCCGTGGCCGCGCGGCTGCGCGCGCAGCGACAGGCGATCGTCGCGGATCTCGAACGCCGCTGGCTCAAGCTCGATGAGCAGGCCGAGAAGCTCCGGATCCCCCGGGAGTGGCTTGATCCCCGGCCGACACTCTCGCCGAAAACTCTCCGGTAAAGAGCGCCGGCATGCCGCCGGTGTGCAGGAACACCACGGTTTCGCCGGCCGCGAGCGCGCCGTCCCGCACGTGCGCGATGAGCGCCGCCATCCCCTTCGACGTGTAGCAGGGATCCAGCAGGATCGCTTCTGACCGGGCCAGCAGGTCGATCGCCTCGAGTCCGCCGCTCGTCGGGATGCCGTAGCCGTCGCCAATGAACGCCTGATCGGTGGTGAGGTCCGACAGCTCGAGGCGCTCGGGCAGGTCGAGCCTGGCAGCGGCCTCGTTGGCGATGCGCCTGGCGCGTTCAATCTTTTCCGGCTCGCCGGCGCTGACGGCCACGCCGTAGACGCGGTACGGGGCGTCACAAAGCCGCGCGCCGAGGGTCAGCCCGGCTTGCGTGCCTCGCGACCCGCTGGCGTAATACAAGCGAGTCGGCGTGACCGCCATGGCCGCGAGCTGCTCCACCAGTTCCGCGGTGCCGCCGACGTATCCCAACACGCCAATGCCACTCGATCCGCCGACTGGAATCACGTAGGGCTTCCGTCCCTGTGACTCTTCCTCGGCCACGACCGCGGCGACCACGGCCTCGTCCTGGCCGACGGCCAGCATGGGGTCGATCGACGGGACCAGGCGAACGGTGGCGCCGTACAGGTGGTCGAGCAACAGGTTGCCGGCCAACTCGGGTGTGCCGGTCGTCGTCGTGAGCACCAGCACCGAGCGCATGCCGGCCACGCACGCTGCCGCCGCGGTCATGCGCGCATGATTCGATTGCACCGCGCCGGTGGTAATCAGCGTCGTCGCACCCTGGGCCTGCGCGTCGGCGACGAGGTATTCGAGCTTGCGCGCCTTGTTGCCGCCGAGGCCGAGCGCCGTCAGGTCGTCGCGCTTGATCAGGATGCGCGGGCAGCGTTGTGGTCCGCCGAGCGCCTCGCGCAGCCGCGTGGCGTCGTGGATGGGTGTCGGCAACTGGGCCAGCGGCAGCCGCGGCTGCCGGGCCAGTGCCGATTGCACGCGCCGGACGGCACTCGAGGGCATGGCGGGCTACGGCCGCCTGGCCGTCGTGGCGTAGCCGGCACAACCGGCCGGCCGCGGTGTCGCCACCGCGTTCGCGACCTCGCACCGCACGTACGACACGCGCGCCTGGGCAAACGCCAGCGTCGTCTGGTGCGTGTCGTGGTCTTCGAGGCGGTAGCAGCAGAAGTGGTTCATCCCGTCGTAGCCGTTGTCGCCGGGTCGGAATTGAATCACCGTCATACCGCCATCCTGCGCCGATCAGAAGACAACTTGCAACCTCATGACGCCCGACCAGTACGACGCCACGCCCGCCTCGGGCGCCCGCGACACATCATCAAACGTCTCGTGGACGGCGTTGGTGACGACGCGGACCCAGCGAACAGGCATCCAGCTGACGCCGATGGTCCAGACCTGATCGGAGCTCGGCACCTGGTAGTCGGCCCGCGGGTTGGTGAAGGGCGTGCCGTCCTTGCGGGCGCTGCGGAGTTCGAGTGCCTCGAACCGCACGCCCAGCTCGACGGCGCCGACGCCGCCTTGAAACAGCGGCCGGCGCGGGTTGATCTTGTCGTCCTTGTCCTCGCCGGTCACGAACCAGGTGCCGCTCACATACCAGCCCGTCGCGAGGAAGTCCGACAAGTCCTCGTCGCGGTTACTCTGGTTGAGCCGCTGTTCGCGTGCCTGCATCCACTCGGCCTTGAGGCCGGTCGGGCCGGGCGTCCAGTCGAACTGCGCGCCCATGCGCTGCCGCCGGCCCTTGACGTAGACCCGTTCGAAGAAGTCGTCGCCCCACACCGCCTCACCCTTCAGGCTGTTGAGTCCTTCGGGCACGGACGCGTTGGTGTAAGAGAAACCGAAGTTTGCGCCACGGATCGGGCCGGGGACGGGCAGCGCGCGCAACAGGTCGGCCGCGATGCGGCCGGCGAAGGCCGGCCCCACGCCCTCCAGATCCTCGCCCTCCATGACAAACCGCTCCTGCTCGAGCTCGGCATTGTCGCCGTCATCGTCGAAGACGCCGGCCTCGTAAGCGATCCGTCCGGCTTGGCCGTACACCATGATGCCGCGGTCGCGTCCCGGGGCAATCGTCGTTGACGCCAGGCTGCGGTAGGCAAAATCGGTCTCGGTCGGACCGGTGTTCTGTTCAAGGCCAAACGGCATCTTGAAGCGACCGGCCTTGACCCGCACGGCATCGAGCGTCTTCCAGGCGAGGTAGACGTCCTTCCAGTCGCCAAATTGGGCCTCGCGGTCGATCTCGCGTTCTACTTCGTAGCTGAAGTGCCGGGTCAGGTCGCCCTGGACACCAATGCGCGCGGTCCGGAGGTCGTAGGTCTCCTGATCGATGTCGGGATCGAACTGCCGCCAGTCCAGCTGCAGCCGGCCGCGGATGCCGAGGGTCACGTCCTCGCCGAGCACGATGGTCGGGCGGTCGTCCTGCCAGGCCAGCCCGCGCTTGCCCGGCGTCGCCTCGCCGCCGGCGGGCTGGTCCTGCGCCGCGGCGCCGGCGGCGCCGGCCGCCACGAGCAGCGCCGTCAATAAGATCGTCGTCATACGCTGCGGTCTCCGGGAAGACGCGCCGCGGCCGTACCGGCTCGCGCGCTCAACGCGTGATACGCCATGCTCAGTTGCTTGACCAGCGCCGGCTGGTGAACGACGACTGAGACCTCGCGGCGGAAGTCGAGGCTCAATGTCGACAGCGCCGTGCTGCCCAGAATGGCCCGCTGTTCGTCGATGATCATCATCTTGCCGTGGGGCTCGACCGCGCCGGTGAGCTGCTTGCCAATCACCGAGACGATGATGCCTTCGGCGCGGCGTTCGCGCAGCAGCCCGACCAGGTCGGGATCCGACAGCTTGTGGTCGAGAATGCGGATGCTGTGACGGGCGTCGTGTCGGCGCGAAACAGCGCCAGCAGTCCCCGCACCACCGAGACATCCTCGGTCACCAGTACCGCATCCCAGGTTCGCGAGAAGCACTTCCGGGTCGGGTTCAGCGTCGTGACGATCGCCGTCGCCTCGTCGGCGACCACGTACTTGGCGTGGTACTTCACCACCGGATCGCCGTAGCGGGTGACGATGGCGCCCATTTCTTCGAGGGCGCCGGCCGGTGACGGCCGCCCTGCGGGCCGGTGCGCCCGCCTTACGCGCGCTTGGGAGGCGACCAGGCGACATTCTTGATGCCCTTCTTGCCATCGCCCATCAACTGGCCGCTCAGGTCCTCGAGCGAGTCGGTTGGCTTGAGCGTGGTGAAGTACTTCGCGGTCGCCTCGTCGCCCTGGGACACTTCACGAGGTTCGAACAGGATGCTGTTGACAGCGAACACCTGGTGCACGTGAGCGGCCGGGAACTCGCGACCCTCGGCGATGATCTCAACCATCATGGTGCGCGGCCGCTCGGAGCTGAACAGGTTCAGGATCGGGATCATCGCGCACAGGAACAACGTGCCCATGCCGGCCACCGCCAGCGCGCCGAGGCCGGCCGCCATGCCGAGCCCCATCAGGATGAACAGGATCGTGATGTCGCGCGCGTCTTCGACCGGCGTGCGGAAGCGGATCACGCTGGCCGCCCCGGCAATGCCGAACGCGCGCGCGAGCGAGTTGCCGATGATGATCATCATCAGCGCGCCCGAGATGCACAGCAGCACCTGCGCCTGGTCCAGCGCGGGGTTGGCGCTCTTGTCGGATCGGTACTGGCGGTGCACCACGGTGACGAGCATGCCGATGACCGCGGCTGCCACCAGCTTGGCCAGTTCGAAGAACGGGTTGGCCATGCCGCCCGGTGACGCCGACGCCGGAACCCCTGGCAGCGAGTTGCCGGTGATCAGGGTGTTCTCGAGCCCCAGGTTCGGCCAGGTGACGCCCACCCCAACGAGCGCCACACCGACGAGCGCCACGGCCACGCCCGACCACACGCGGTCCCAGGGAACGGCCTGCGTCTTGGCGTCGACCAGCGAGTCGACCACTTCGAGCACGTTGGTGAGCAGCGACAGATCGAGCAGCTCGCGCACGCGCGGGTTGGGCGAGACCAGCGTGAAACGCCGACTGAGACGCTGCGCCGAGGTGTGACCGCGGACCAGGGCGCGAATGCCGGCGCTGTCGGTGTTCGGCACCCCCCGCAAGTCGATGACCACGTGCTCGTAGCCCGACTTGAAGACCTCCTGGATGCGACGCTCGAGCTCCTCGGCCCGGCCGCCGGCCACGAGCGGCTCCTGGGGCGACAGCAACAGCCGGTTCGACTTGGCGCGCGCTTCGGAGGTGATCATAGGCCCCGTGCTGACGGGGTGGCGAAAGGTAACACGTCCGCTACGGACTTTTCACGTCTCACTTTTTTACTTTTCACTTCTGCCTGCCCCGGTCCACCATACGGGTGATGACTCGCATCCTTTCGACCGTCCTCCTCGTGCTCGTGGCTGCGGTGTCGGTGGCGGCACAGCGGCCGGCGCCGACCCCCGTGCCCGCTCCGGCCGATGTCGCTGCCCCACCCGCCGACGCGGCCACGACGGCCTCGGGACTGGCGTCGAAGGTTCTGGCAGCGGGGAAGGGACTGGCGAAGCCGGGACCGACCGACTTGGTCACGGTGCACTACAGCGGCTGGACCACCGACGGGAAGATGTTCGACAGCTCGCTCTCACAGCCCGCGCCGGTCACGTTTCCGCTGAACCGCCTGATCAGGGGCTGGGGTGAAGGGCTGCAGTTGATGGTGGCGGGCGAAAAGCGCCGCTTCTGGATTCCCCAGAACCTCGCCTACAACGGCCAGCCCTCGCGCCCCGCCGGCATGCTGGTCTTTGACGTCGAGTTGATTGAGTTCAGCGAAGCGCCTGGCGCGCCGCCGCCCGACGTGGCCGCGCCGCCCGCTGACGCGAAGAAGACCGCGTCCGGCCTCGCGTACAAGTCGCTCCGCCCGGGCAAGCGGGGACCGTCGCCCGTGAAGAGCAACTTCGTGACGGTGCACTACACGGGTTGGACCACCGATGGGAAGATGTTCGACACCTCACGGGACAAGTCGCCGGCGACCTTTGGGCTGGGCGAAGTCATCGAAGGGTGGACCGAAGGGGTGCAGCTGATGACCGTCGGTGAAAGCATGCGCTTCTGGATTCCCGAGCGCCTGGCCTACAAGGGCCGTGAGCCCAAGGGCATGCTGGTGTTCGACGTCGAACTGCTCGCAATCAAGTGAGCAGGGTGCCAGGGGCACCTGGCACCCCGGCACTTTGGCGCCATCTTTCCCACCCTTTCGTGTTCCAAAATAGAGATCGATATCCAAAATGGAACACTAGACAGCTAAACTGCTTTATTGCAACGATTTAAACGCCTTAAAACGGCTGGATTCAGATCCATGTGAGCTGTTTGTGAACAAGCAGAGCCTTTGTCGTATTCAGTCATCTTAAAGTTAAGAATGCAACTTGTTCCAAATTAGCCAAAAACCTTAATAAATATGACTCTATATGACAAAACTGGCAAATTGGGTCTTTAGATAGCTTCTTGGCCAGGGTATTGCTATCTCGTTCGGCGACATGAAGTCATCAACCTGCAACATTCGGAAGAAGGCTGTCTGGGGTCAGACGGCGATCCTGGCCGCCGTTTTCGCCACCTTGTTGACGGTCCCGGCTGCGGCGCAACCGCCCGCCGGCCCAGACAACGTCGACGAATCCGTGCGAAGGTCGGTCAATGCCGGCGAATCGTCCCGGGTGATCATGCAGTTCGACACCACGGCCGAGCGCGACGCGGCCTTCAACCGCCTGCTCGATCGCGGCGCCGCGGTGCGCACCATGGACAGCGAGGGCGGTCCCGCCCTCAACGTGCTGTCGAGCGCCTCGGCCCTGTCGGCCGAACTGGGAAACGCCACGCAGGTGTCGGTTGACGCCCGCGTGTCGGTATTCGCGGTCAAGAAAAACGGCAAGCCCGCAGCCAGGACCGTCACGGCGCCCGTCAGCAAGGCGCCGGCGCGCAGCACCAAGGCCACCTCCAAGCAGAAGCCCCGCCGCTCGCACAGGTTCGGCACCCTCGCCGTCGCGGTGGTCGACTCGGGCCTCCAGACCCAAGCCGACCTGCCAGCGTGGCGCGTCCGCAAGTACGTGGACTTTGTCAGCGGCTCGCCGAAGGCGACCGATGGCTGCGGCCACGGCACGCACGTCGCCGGCACCATCGCCGGTAACGGCCGGCAGTCGGGCGGGTTGGTCGAGGGCGTCGACCCTGATGTCGATCTCGTCGTGCTGCGGGTGCTCGGCGACGATTGCTCCGGCAACACCAGCGACGTGCTCGATTCGCTCGCGTGGATTGCCCAGCATCACGCCCAATACAACATCCGCGTGGTCAACCTGTCGCTGGGCCACCCGGTGTTTGAGTCGGCCTCCACCGACCCGCTGGTGCAGGCGGTCGAGCGTCTGTCCCGCAAGGGCATTGTCGTGGTCACCGCGGCCGGTAACATGGGCATCAACCCGCTGACCAGCCAGCCTGGTTACGGCGGCGTCGGCGTGCCGTGCAACGCGCCATCGGCGGTGTGCGTCGGCGCGCTGGACACCAAGAAGACCGCCGGTTTCGCGGACGACCGCGTCGCCGACTTCAGTTCACGAGGTCCGACGCGCTTCGACCTGCTGGCCAAGCCTGACCTGGTCGCCGAGGGCGTGAACGTGGTCTCGCTGACGGCGAAGGGCAGCAAGCTCGACGGCGACAACGACGACGACGACAACGACGAGGACGACAAGCGTCACTTCAAGGGCATTTTCGACGTCGGTCAGGCTTCGTATCTCCTGCTCTCCGGCACCAGCATGGCCTCGCCGCGCGTGGCCGGCACCGCGGCATTGATGCTGACCGCCAACCCCCGCCTCTCTTCGAACACGGTGAAGATGGCGCTGCAGTACACGGCGCGCGTGCTGCCGAAAGTGGATGTGCTCACGCAGGGCGCCGGTGCGCTCAACCCGATCGGCGCCGTGACGATGGCGCAGAGCATCAACCCGCAGGCGCCGCACGGCGACAACTGGCTGACGGCCGTGCTGCCGGTGTCCAATCGCGACGCCAACGGCAAGAGGATCGTGTGGGGCCGCAACATCGTGTGGGGCGACCGCTACATGCCCTCGACCAAGGCTGGCGTGCACATGGCGCGCTGGGACGACAACATCGTGTGGGGCTACGACGCGATGGCCGACAACATCGTGTGGGGCAACTGCGACCAAAGCTGCAGCAACATTGTCTGGGGCAACGGCTGGGACGAGAACATCGTCTGGGGCAATGACTGGGACAACATCGTCTGGGGCAACAACATCGTCTGGGGCGACAACGTGGTGTGGGGCTACTGGGCCGAGAACATCGTGTGGGGCTTCTGGGCCGAGAACGTGGTGTGGGGCAACGTGAACCGCGCCAACTGGGATGACAACATCGTCTGGGGCAACGACTGGGACAACATCGTGTGGGGTAACTGCACCTCCGCCAAGTCGAATGACGGCAACATCGTGTGGGGCAACAGCGACAACGTCGTGTGGGGGTTCAACGATGGTGACAACATCGTGTGGGGCAACAACTGCTCGGCGAAGAGCCCGGCGAACAGCAACGGAGGGAAGTAGTCATGGTTGCTACCACCCAACCTGAGCTGACGCGGACCCCGACCATGGTCAACGCCACCACGACCAAGACCACGGTCACGACCAGTGACTGGAAAGCGGGCCTGCCGGTGATGGCCGGCACCGGCTTCTCGCTGCGCGAACTGCGCCTCGAGGATGCGACCTCGCTGCTGGCGATGCTGACGACCGAAGAGGTCTCGCGCTTCATCTCGCCGCCGCCGACCACGGTCGAGGGCTTCGAGCGCTTCATCCTGTGGGCGCAGCGCGAACGCCAGGCGGGCAACTATGCCTGCTTCGCGGTCGTGCCCGCCGGCATGGACACCGCGATTGGCATCTTCCAGGTGCGCTCGCTCGAACCCGGCTTCGCCACGGCCGAGTGGGGCTTCGCGCTCGGCTCGCAGTATTGGGGCACCGGCGTGTTCGTCGAGGGCGCCCGGCTGGTGGTCGACTTCGCGTTCGACGCCATCGGCGTGCGCCGGCTCGAAGCGCGCGCGGCGGTGGCCAACGGCCGCGGCAACGGCGCCCTGCGCAAGCTCGGCGCCGTGCAGGAAGGCGTGCTGCGCCGCTCGTTCCTGCGCCACGGCGAGTATCACGACCAGGTGTTGTGGGGCATCCTCTCGGACGACTGGCGCCTGCAGCGCCTGTCGCTCGAGCCCGCCGCCATCGCGCACTAGACCAGTAACCGACCTGCCGTTCAGGCCCGGGCACACCAGGGGTGTCCGGGCCTCATTCTTTTGTACGGTCGGGCAAGTACACTGGTGACGTGCCCGCCTTCCCCTGGCGAACGATCGATCTGGACCGTGGCGACCACGGCGTCCGGGTCGATCGCGTGCTGCTTCGCCACCTGCGTGACGAGGGGGCGATCTCGCGCAACCGCATCCAGAAGTGGATCGAGGCCGGCGACGTGCTGGTGAACGGCACGCCGCCGTCTCGCGCGGCCTGGCGGGTGCAGGCCGGTGACGAAGTTCGGGTCAAGGTTGAGCACCTGCAGCCCCGCACCAGGCCGGCGGCACAGGCGATGGACCTTGACGTGTTGTACGAGGATGGCGACCTGCTGGCGCTCAACAAGCCGGCTGGCCTGGTCGTGCACCCCTCCTACAAGAACACCGGCGGCACGCTGATGAACGGTGTGCTCGAACGCGCCAGGGCCTGGCCAGACGGTTCGCGGCCCGGACTGCTGGGGCGCCTGGACAAGGACACCTCGGGGGTGGTGGTGGTCGCCAAGCGCCCGGCCGTGCACGCCGCCCTGCAACGCGCCATGGATGCCCGGCACATCGACAAGGACTACGCGGCGATTGTCTGGGGGCGGCCGTCACCCCCACGCGGCACCATTGACCTGGCCCTCGACCGCGACCCGTGGGATCGCCGCCGCATTACGGTTACCGATCGCGGCGGACAGCCGTCGGTCACGAACTACCAGCGACTCTCCGTGAGTGCAGGCCACCCTTCAGGGTTGCCTGCGTTCTCGCTGGTGAAGTGCCGGTTGATCACCGGCCGCACCCACCAGATTCGCGTGCACCTGTCGGCGCGCGCCTGGCCCATCGTCGGCGACGCAGTTTATGGGCGCAAGCGCAAGGGCGGAGAACCAGAGCCGCTCGACGAGATCGCCTACGCCTTCCCCCGCCAGGCCCTGCATGCGTGGCGGCTGTTGCTGCGCCACCCGATGACCGGGGCCGAGATGGAGATTGTCGCACCGCTGCCCGAAGACATGCGGCGCCTCGCCGCCGCGCTGTGCCTGCCCACCATCGCCCTGGCGTAGGTGAGCCCACCCCAGGGCCAGGTTCTCGTACTCGGTGACGACCCGGTGCTCGGTGCTAATCGGTGGCCTATGCGTCGAGCAGCATCCACGCCGGGTCTTCGATGTAGTCCTTGATCTTGACCAGGAACTGCACCGCTTCGCGGCCATCGACCAGGCGGTGGTCGTAGCTGAGCGCGAGGTACATCATCGGCCGGATCACCACCTGGCCGTTCACCGGCACGGCGCGGTCGGCGATCTTGTGGAGGCCCAGGATGCCGACCTGCGGCGGGTTCAGAATCGGCGTGCTCATGAGCGAGCCGAACACGCCTCCGTTGGTAATCGTGAACGTGCCGCCCTTCAGGTCTTCAAGCGTCAGCGAGCCGTCCTTGGCGCGGGCGGCGAAGTCGCGAATCCCCAGTTCGATGCCGGCAAACCCCATCCGGTCGGCATCGCGCAGGACCGGCACCACCAGGCCGCCCTCGGCGCCCACCGCCATGCCGATGTCGTAGTAATGCTTGTAGACGATCTCGTCGCCCTGGATCTCGGCGTTGAGCTGCGGGAACGCCTTCAGCGCGCCAATCGCCGCCTGGACGAAGAACGAAGCAATGCCGACGCCGACGCCGTGCTTCTTGGTGAAGGCGTCCTTACGCCGCTCGCGCAGCGCCATCAACGCGCTCATGTCCACCTCGTTGAAAGTGGTGAGCATG
>SXGQ01028927.1_pt1 | contig 33369 bp, 68 predicted proteins | sample 3178371 | NCBI WGS metagenome assembly SXGQ01 (sample SAMN11356859, study PRJNA531348) | freshwater metagenome | isolation source: freshwater sample F1-20 | place: China: Fuxian Lake, Yuxi | collected 2017-12-25 | reverse complement strand
GGAAAGGATTGTTCATCTCATAGCCCTCCTCCTCGTCTTCGATCGCGCCTTCCTCTATAGCATTAGAGATTGTATCTCCATAGTCCATTAGCACGTCCGTGTAGCCTGGACCCTCATAGCAGACACTGATGCCATCCTCGAGGTCGGGATCATCCAATGAGATCTCCATGAGGGTCTCTCTCCACTCCTCCAACTCCTCGGGTGGATCCTCTCCGTCTTTAAACCAGTCTTCCGAGGAAACCTCGAGCACCATGGAGATTGCTTTCATGTCGTTCTCCCCCATTTCATCGAATTTATATTCCAGGGGTCGCATGGATTCAAATGTTCGGATATGTTTCATGCCATTATTTTTTTGATTGTTATTCTATTGTGCTGTGGGATCTTCTGGCTCTCCAAAGATTTTGAAGAAATACTCTGGATCCTCTTTCCAGAAGAAGCTCAGGGCATCTAGCTCGTTCTTGGTATTAGATGTGCCGCTTTCTGATTTCCACTCTATGGTGAAGGTGTTGAGCCATTCTTTGCTTTCCGAGCCGGTTGCTAAAGTAGAGAGGAAATCTTGTTCGTCACGAATCTCAAGATCATGCTCTCTGAGGTACAAAAAAAGGTCTCCGCCCCACTCCTTCTTGATGAACTTATCTAGAAAGTAGATTGTGTTGTAGTAGGCCTGCTCTAGAGTTGAGGTCGCGCTGAGAAATTCATCCTTGCTCAGATAGTAGTTGTATGAGGAGATCTTGTACTTGGAATTCTCCTCTATCTCCTTGGGGCTGTACTTGTGGTATTCTTTGAGGTGTTTCATGTGTCTTATTTATCCTTCACCATATCCCATTCTTATACACACCGCTCCAATAGGTGAATCTCCGAAGCTCTTCCTTGATGGTGCCAACCCCCTGGTGAGTATAGGTGTAGGTGGATCCGTTAAACACGACGAATTCATTTCTGAATGTGTTTTTGAAGTACTCCTCTATAGAGAACACCATCGCTGGGTCAAATCCAGGAATCTCTTTGGTCTCATCATTGAAGGCTACTATATTATGTCCGCCCAGCTCAACGCCAATATACTCTGAGTCTGCTGGCACCTCTATCATCTTGAGGCACTTCAGTCTGGAGTCCACCTCGGGATAGTCTCCCTTATAGCTCTTGCAGGCTCTCTCCACTTGTCTGAACTCCTCGTCCTCCTCTGTGCCGCTCCGGCAGAGGCAGCCACACGCTCCATAGATGTCAACGTCACAGTCCACCAGCTGCTTGTAGATGGCGTTGGCCCGCTCCTCTGGAAAAACCCCAACGGCCACCTTGCTCTCTAAATAAACTGAGATGGCCATTTTTTTCCCACCACTAATGGAAACGCCCTCCTGAATATGTCTCATGTTAGTTCTTCCATTTTAAATTGCTGTCTTGCCTATTTTCTTAAGCAGGATGAGAGCTCTAATATCATTATCTAGACCTGATCTCCAGGAGAGATTAAAATTGAGCTCATAAGGTCCTTTATAAGCGAAGCTCCAGGAGACAGGGGAGTCTATCTTAAGAGCATCATTTAGTTCTTTACAGAAATCATCTAGATAGTAGCTGATCCTCTCAGGCAAACCACCATGAAATCTCTTTGACTTCCATGTGATGGTCCAGGAGTCATAGTCACTCGCCTCTATCTCCTCTATCTCCATGCTAGAGGTGCAGATCTCCCAAGCCTCCTTGATCTCAGGCTCATAGGCTTCGAGAAACTCCTGAAGGTCTTCCTTCTCGAAATCCTCCTCCGACTCATTGAGGTACCGAGAGAGTCTTGTGATTCTTGTGCTCATAACGAGCTTATATATCTCACGATAACTCGTCTTCAACTGCCTTGAGAGCTGAGGCTATGATTTGGTGCATATCATAGTAGCGGTACTCAGCTAGTCTGCCGCCAAAGATGACTCCTGTCTCTTGTCTGGCTAGATCTCGATAGAGTTTAAATTTTCTTTGATTGCTCTCGTCGTTGATTGGATAATATGGCTCATCTCCTGGCGCATACTCTTTGGGGAACTCCTTGGTGACCCAGGTGTGTGGGCCTTTAGATCCTCCCTCGAAGTGGCAGTGCTCTGTGGTGCGTGTCCAGGGCACATCAGCGGAGGTCCAGTTAACTATGGAGCAGCCTTGGTGGTCTTCCTGCTCTAGTCTCTCCACCTCGAACTTAAGGGTTCGATAATCAAGTGGGCCGTGTTGGTAGTCAAAGTAGGCGTCGATTGGGCCGGTGTAGACCACGCGTTTGGCTAGCGAGTGAAGTTCCTCCTTGTGTGTGAAGTAGTCCGTGTTCAGTCTCACCTCTATGCCATCCAGGATCTTCTCGAAGAGCTGAGTGTAGCCTCCCACTGGAATGCCTTGGTACTTATCGAAGAAGTAGTTGTCGTCGTAGTTGAATCTCACTGGCAGTCTCTTGATGATGGAGCTGGGCAGCTCCTTGGGATCTCTGCCCCACTGCTTTTGGGTGTAGCCCTTAATGAAGATCTCATAGAGTTCTGGTCCAATTTGACTCAGGCACCAGCCCTCTAGATCTGAGGCCTGTGGATCATAGCCCTGTGTCTTGCTGGCCAGGATGGCTCTGCCCTCCTCTGGCGTTCTGACACCATAGATCTGGTGCAGGGTCATAAGGTTGATTGGAAACGAATAGATGCGTCCGGAGTGCGACACTTTGGGAGAGTGCTTATACTGATGGAACTCCCCGAAGCCGCGGATCCAGTCCCAGATGCGGCGATCGTTGGTGTGGAAGATGTGTGGACCGTAGATGTGAAGGTTGATGCCATCTCTCTCCTCTGTGTAACAGTTGCCAGCTATATGAGATCTCTTGTCTATCACTAGACACTTGAATCCTCTCTTGTGCATTTCATGGGCAAAGGTGGCTCCAAAGAAGCCAGCTCCCACTATCAGATAATCGTATTTGGGTTCCATATCCTATTATAGGAGAAGCAATGAGATTGTTCCCCCGATCTGTATAGGAAGGCTGTGACTGCTAATATGGAAGGTGGCTTCTTTACAAGACCACCTTTGACTCTATTACCAGATAGATCGTTTGTAGGGCTCTTATTTGGACTCGGTGGTTATTCATAGGACTCTGTGATCATTCATAGGACTTGGTGGTTATTCATAGGACTTGGTGGTTATTCATAGGACTCGTTTTTGGCTCGATTTCGCTTCAGCGCCGAGCTCCCGTAGTTTCCATGCCCCGCGTGAGGCCCCCTAAAAAGGCCCCTGTGCGGGTCCCCTAAATACCTCTCGTTTTCACCCTTTTTAGGGGTCCCATAAGGGGGACTAAGGGACCCCAGCAAAACCCCCCTCCGAGCTATCCTCTATACGTGAGGGCCTAGTAAACCCCCCTTTAGGACCCCGTTTTTACCCCCCTCCGAGCTTCTTGGAGGGGAGCCCTAAAAGGACCCTTAGCCCCCTACCCTAACGAAGATCCCCAGGATGAGTACCACAAATAGGAAGCCTAGAACCAGGCTGTATGCGACGGCCTCGAAGTCCGTGATGAATGGCGGTTTTCTTTTCATGCGCTTGACGTGTGTTCAGTGAGTGTGTTAGAAGCTGGAGATCCACATCATGGCCAGTGTGCCAACCCAGATGGCTATGATGGCTAGGGTGACTATTCCCAGATAGAGATCTATCCGGTCGGCCTTCTCGGCGGTGGTGAGGCGGGATGGCCTTCTATAGGCCCTTTTGATTCTCTGTGTCATATCGTTGATTGGTTATGAAGCAAATATAGGACTAGGACCCGGGAAACCCCGCTGGCACTTGACAAATTATGGAGTTTCCACTTGACAGATTATGAACCTTTACCTCTCCAGGTAGTAGCCCATGATCTCGTGGTGCCTCTGCTCTATGTCGGACTTCAGCCTGTGAAGCTCTGCCACCTGCATGAGGTTGGCCTCCCTGGTCTTGGCAGAGCCAAGCATGCCCTGTAGGTCGTGGTAGTGCCCATTGCGGATCCAGTTGACATCCGAGAGGTTCTGAGCCTCGCTCAGTAGCTCCCTGCACTCCCCCAGCATCCTCCAGAACTTGTTGCCCTGACGGAGGGTGTGAAGCACTGCCACGATGGGCAAGGCAAACACAAAGCCATAGGCGAGACAATAGGCGTCTGCCACTGTGAGAGAACCGGTGTGGGTCACAAGGCAGAAAGGCGCTCCGAGTAGAACCGAGAGCATGACAGTCACCCACTTAAGAGGGGTGAGGTAAACGAAACGTGTGGTGAACTTGTTGATCATAGTGCAAGAATACGGCCGGAACCCGATAAGCCCCAGATGGTTATCCCTTGCCCTGCTGGGCAGCCCTTCTCCTCTTCAGCATGAGCTCATAGGAGATCTCGTTGAAGTCCTCATGGGTGGCAGGGTAGATGAGAGCTTGGTCTACGTTTAGGGCATTGTCTATCATGTCCACTGTCACCTCCTGTGGCTTCTCCCTGAGGACCTGGTGGACAAACTCCCTGATGAATGAAAGGGGAATCTGTTTGCTTTTATCAAATTGATCAAAAAGACCCTCCTGCCTTAGCTGTGAGATGGTGAGCTCCGGATTAAGCTCCAGTAGATTCACCGTGATTGTGACCGGCTCCTGCTTGGGGTATTCCTCTGAGTAGCGGTCCTGAAGTGGTTTAGATTCTGCCATGGTCTATATATCGATTGGTCCCCTTACGTACGCACGTAGGCGCCCGCCCTGGGTGGAAAGGGACTTTAGGGTTCTACGCGTCCTTCAGATGTCGGATGACTGTCTCCTCCTCGTCAAACCCCCGCTCTGTCATTCCGCCCAGCGAATACAGGATGTCCTCGAACATCAGGGGGTGCTCGCAGATGAACCGGAAGGTCTTAGCGTCCTCGTAGTCTAATAGGTCCATCCCGATATTGATGAAGCCCAAATAGCCGGGATCATCGGGATCGAACTGGTAGTCATCCATGAAGACCATCAGCAGGGCAATGGCCTTAACCAGATACTCCTCCCACTCATCCTCCGTGTATTTCCAGCGGTATTTTGATGCTCTAGTGGGTCTTGTGCTCATGTGGTCCTGTTTTGTTATGGTGCAAATATATGACCAGTTCACTCGAATCCACTGAGGGAGATTTGAGGCCGCTGTGGACACCCGTCCTGAGGACAGATGGCGACTACGGGTCTGGTGATTATATTTATGGACAGTGGAGCCAGAGGATCTCCTGGTGTGAGTGGATCGGATCTGAGAGATCCGAATGTTCAAAGCCAGGGAGTTCAATTGGTTGTCCTGTCCTTTCCTATATATCGGAGCTCTATCTTTAGGATCCCGAGCTCCCCGATTCCCTGAGGGGAAATCCCCGACCTCATACGGAGCCTAATAGCGGACTCTTTTGCTTCTGGTGATGTGAGATCTTGGAGACCCGAAAAAAACCCCTTCGTACGCACGTATACGCGCGCCCTGGGTGGTTTAGGTGTGCTTTAACAGAACTCCAGAAGGTCGATCATTTCCTTCTCCTCCTCTTCGGTAAGAGGAGCTGGTGGGGTGACACGGTTTGAGAAGGTGATGTGGCCTGAAGTGGCTCTTGGTTGTCTCTTGTTGTTTTGCATACTGTAAAAGTAAGGCCTTTCCCCGCGGGGCTTCAGATGGCTAGTAGGCTCCTGTGTACAGCACTATGTCCATACCCTCGTATAGATCACGCTCCTCCTGGGAGAGAGCGTTCCAAGCATCTCTGAGCTCTCGCTTGTACTTGGACATCCAGCCAAACCCATTCGGGATGTTTAGCACTCCCTCCTTCTCGATGATCTCTATCACTCGCTTGGTCATGTCCTCAATGGGGGTGTTCCAGGCTGCTGCGTTGCCCTTTAGTCTATAGACTGGAATGACTGTATCTAGAGGGACGGTGATCTTGAACTCCTCGTTCCACTCCTGTCTGATGCTGCTTATTTTTCTGCCCATGCTCTATATATCAGGCAGCAGCTTCTCTCAGAGTCCTGCGGGTGATCGACCTGCAGGGTGCTCCTCCCTCGGTGCGGTATGCCCGGTAGTTATACTTATAGAGCTCACGCTGCTCCTTGTCCTGAATAAAGCCCGTGCTGTCGCAGTCATAGGCATCCACATCCTCCCAGCCGTGGCCGTAGCCCCAATTCTGCTGGATGATGATTTCGTACTGGTATTTGGTTGGTTTGTTCATACAGCTAATATACAAAAAAGCCCCGAGGGGGTCTCGAGGCTTCTAATCTTTTTATCTATGTGTTTATTCCGCTGGTTCGAATCCCAATGCTGAAAGGGCCTCTTTATATCCACCCTCAAAGTAGACATCATCTCTAGCATCCATGGCTGCTGATTCACCTGCATTCTCCATGGCCTGAGCAAACTCTGAAGCCATCTCCGCTTCCATCTCATCCACGATGACTCTTGCTTCAGCTTCCTTAGACTCTGGGCCGACTAGGGAGTAGCCATTGCTTAGCTCGATAGTTACGGTCGGATCCATTTGACCGAAGTCTTCGAATAGTTTAATGTGTTTCATTCTATTGTTTTGTTTTATATATTCGCTAATATACAAAAAAGCCCCGAGGTTTCCCTTGGGACTTTAAGATTTATCCTAGTGGTTAAACCACTTTGAAATTTAATTGTCTTTTCATTAATCTCTTAGATCCAATTCCATTACCAGCAGGTAATGGGAATTTTTTGGTGTATCCTCCACCTATAGGATCTTTTGCTAGACAAGCTCTACAATGAGCTAGATATTCTGGGGTATAGATATCTTTTGCATCTGGATTTTCTAAAACACTTGTGAACTGATCAGCACCTGTATCACCACCTTCATTAAAGACGTTAATCATTCTCTGAATTTCTCTCTTAATCTCTTTAGGACCTTTTGACTTATCTACTAGAAGTGTAACACCCTCTTGGTCATCCTTATATAGGTTAGTTCCACCTTGATCCCCACCAATTATCTCATAAGCTGCATCATCTGGACTAAAAATAGTTTCCTCAAGTGGATATCCTGAAGGAAATTCTTTAGTGGCTTGACTTATTTGCTCGGGAGTTGGATTTGGGTAGTAGGTAACATTTACTACAGCTGGAACAGTAAAATCTACGGCTTCTCCAGTCTGTGTGATTCCTGTCCAATCACCTGTTGCTACAATCAAAGCTGGACCTTGTTCCATTTGACCAAAGGCTTCAAATAATTTAATGTGTTTCATTTTCTTGTCTTATTGTTTGATTTTATATATCGCTAATATACAAAAAAACCCCGAGGGGGTCTCGAGGCTTTTGAATTTTTGTTAATGCTTCCAGATATTATCGCTTATCGATAAATTCAAATTCCAGTTATATATTTCCTGATAAATTCACCAACTGTAAGTAGATCTGCGCTACCGTGATGATCGATAAAAAGCATTTTTCCATCAACCAGATCGAATAATCTAGACGTATCATAATCGTCTCCATCTTCGACTGTGCCATCTCCTTTTATGTGGAAAGCGTATTCAAGCGGATCTGTTCCAGCAGGCATTGCAACAAATTCGCCATTCGCATCTTGAGATACGTACTCCATTCCTGATACGTCAACTTTGGAAATACTTAGGTATCCTGAAAGCTCTGGAAATTCCAAAACAACTGCATCAAGAGCTTCCTGTAATTCCCTTTCTTGCGATTCATTAAGAATGCCAACTGCTGCATAAGCATCCCCTTGGAAACAAGTAGCAACCCGTCCCATTTGACCGAAGGCTTCGAATAGTTTAATGTGTTTCATTTTTTTTATTAGATTTATTTTGTTTTATATATCGCTAATATACAAAAAAGCCCCGAGAGAGTCTCGAGGCTTTTCTATGGCTTTTCTATTACATTTCCCAAAGGCTCTCAGAGAAAGCTCTCTTTAGGTCATCTATTGTTTCCAGCTTAACCAGTTGATCTGGCTCATATTCATCTCCAAATTGCACAACCTCACCGTAGGTCTTTTCCTCTGGTGTAAGCTTATACGCAAAGAGCTCACCATTAACATTAACAAAGGCAAGCACGTTCATTGGGCTAACATTTGAGAAATCTCCATCGTAATCATCCCCATAGCCGCTGTCTCTCCATTGGTCATCATCCTGTGGATTGTTCCAAACTAGGAATGGTGTTTCTGGGTCTGTGCGATCTATTGTTAGATCGTGTGATTTCATTTCAGGATCGTTACCTAGCTGTGCAACCATAGCATCCAATTGGTCGGAGCCATTGAAATCCTCGAATAACTTGATGTGTTTCATTTTTTATTAGATTTATTTTGTTTTATATATTCGCTAATATAGAGAAAAATCCCGTGGAAGCAAGGCCTCACAAAAAGACTCCCTAAAGAGGGAGTCTTCCTGTTAACCTATATAAACACAACACAAACAAAACACTTACCCTTTAATTCTTTTCTTTAGGTCCTCCAAGTAGCCCTCTTCAGTGCGGTACTTGTGAACCGGTATGAGCTCCTCTGGAAATGCCATTAGCAGTCGAGCTGTGTTGCCGCCATCTGCGTGCATGAAAGCATCGACTAGCTTGGTGTAAAAACCTCCTGCGGTGCCTATGGTGTAGAAGTAGAGCTCCCGCTCCCATCTAGTGACTTCCTTCTTTCCCTCCATGGTCTTAGACGTTTTGGAATCCTAAGTTAACAGAGTGGATGACGATAAGGGTGACGAAGAAGAGAGCGATCGTCATGGCTCCTACAAACTCCTTGTTCTCTGTGATCTCCTGAGAGATCTCGGTGGCTAATTTTTTCATGTTCTTATGATTGATTGGTTATGAAGCAAATATATGGCCTAGTCCCGTTAAAGCTTTGGTGTTAGCCTGTGCATTTTATAGAGCTCCCGGTGAAGGTGCACGCTCTTGGTGTTGAAGTCCATATCGGGACAAGGGTCCTTGGCCAACTTAACACGCTTTGAACCGTATGTGAGGTCTATGGGTTCTCCTCCTTTGACCTCGCCTATAATAAGGCTGATGAAAAACTTTTTGATCGACTGTATCATGGTGTGTTTGATTATGTGGCTAATATAAGGCCTAGTCCCGAGAATCCTCTGATCCTTTGTGTTTCTCCTTTCTGGTGTAAGCCTTCTTGTTCCTTTGAACCACTGGACGCGTGTGGGCCCAAATCTCCTGCATGGAGACTTCTATTGTTCTAAGGTCCCTCGTCTGTTTCATGGCGCTCCCTCTAGTGAGTGTGTCTTTCGCATGTACTCCTTTACCAATTCCTCCATGTCATTGATGGCTAATTGGCACTCGTGTGACTCCGATCCTCCCTCCTCGATCTCGGACATTGCGAGATCAAAAAGGTCCCTTACCTCGTCCTCTAGAGCTGGGATCTCCTTGATGATCCTGTTAGCTTCCTGTTTTAGTGTCTGTGTGTTCATACAGCTAATATAAGGTCAATCCCCGTTTTCTATATGGCGGGAAAGTAGATTGTTTGGTAGATTTCAGTTAGTGTTGAACCTGTGTGCACCGCACCCTGGAACGAGTTGATTGCTCCCCAGATTTCAGCCTGACCGCTGTGTCCGCACTTGGGCACCACCGTCCAGATCACGCGTCCGGTTTCACGGTCACAGATGCGGAAGTCATCGTAGAGCGGTCCGCCCACGGGACAGTTATTCTTGAAGATGCAGTAGGTCGTGTCCAGGTTAACGTTCATCTTCTCAGCGAAGGTCTTCACCCTAGGGAAGAGCTGCTTGGCCTTGTTCTCTAGTGAACTCTCTCTGCAGAACCAGTCGAAGAAGTTGAAGCAGAAGGTTACCGTTCCGTCGGAATCCATGATGTTGCCTGCCTTGAAAGCTGCGAGTTGCTCTCTTAATGATACTTTCACTGTCATTGTGCTGTGTGTTATTGGTTATGAAGCAAATATAGGGCTAGACCCCGTAAGGCCTAGCCCGGACTTTTAGTTTTGGGTTTCCCTGCTGTTGATGTAACTCATTCTCTTGGCTGCCTGAATAATCATCTTATCCACGCCCTCTGCTCTCTGCTCAAGCTTAAGACGGATAAACTCGTGGCAGTGATCCAAATAATCCTCAAAATCTCCATTGACCGCAGTGGCCATGAATAGGTTAAGGGTCATAGCGATCTGAAGTAAACCTTGATCCTTGGTGTCTTCTGCTTTCTCTAGCATTTTGCTTGCTAAACTAGCAATCTCTAAAATGGCTTTTTCGTGGGCTGTCATTGTGCTTGGTGTTAATTGGTTATGAAGCAAATATAGGGTCTAACCCCGAAAAACCCCCGAAGGGGTTTTTATCAGATTTTGCCAAGTCTATAGTAGTAGAAGTCCTTTTCTGCTTGGACCTTATTTTCCTTAAGTTTCTTGTGAATTGCTATTAAGCCTTGATTGATTGTGGTGACCTCAATTGGCTTGGTTTCAGCTTCCTTTACCATTTCAAATGGTAGGATCATAGGCAAGGTGGCTAGTTGGGATTGTAGCCAGATTTGGGTGATGAGGTCCTTAATGTCCTTTGGGGGTAGGCCCTTTTTGGCCTGTTCCATTTTGAACGTGACAACCTCCATACTGTTTGGTTCAGAGGCCTCATCTATTAGGTCCATTATCCTTTCTGGAGTAACCCCATCTAGAATAAAATTGAGGCCTCTTAAAGGTCCGTAGATCCCATGGACGAAGCCAATGAATACCTTACCGTTAGCCTCTGCTTGCATTTTCTTAATCTCTTGGATTGCGTCTTTCTTGCTCATTTGATTGTTTTGTTTTAGTGTTATATTGTTATGATGCAAATATAAGGTAAAGGCCCGGATAACCCGGGCCTGTTGGACTATTTAGCCCCCTGAATTATTTTCTGAGCCTCTTCCCTGGAATTCACGGGAATTAGCATACCGTTGCCAACCACATAGTGGCCGTCTGAAAGTGTGAGAACCCTTAGAGGTCCTGAGGTGTCGATTTCAACCCCATCTGAGAATCTGAGCATCATATTGTTTGATTGATTGGTTATGGTGCAAATATATGGCCTAGCCCCCGGGAAACCCCGAAGGGGCTTTGGGTTAGTACTGGATGAGGTCAATGGCCATCTCTCCGGTTGGCTCCCCATTGATGAGAATTGGATAGTTGGGATCCATACCTGAGATCAAGATATCATTGATGAGCTCATCAATAGAGACAAATGATTTGCTGTAGTAGCTGCAATCTAGTGTGTACATAATGTTTTGTTTTTTGATTAGGGCAAATATAGGGCAGGTCCCCGTAGGAACCCACCCCGGCGGACCCTATAGATCGTTAAGAATCTCGTAGCTGTGAAGGTCATTGGAACCGTATCCGGAGGCCAAACAGGACTTGATCTCATCGACCAACTTATCAACTTTTCCGTTGAATTTTCGAACCCCCATAGGCAGGCTCTGACGCATTTGCAGGTTTTCGATTGAGAATCCAATTCCTGAATTTTGCCAGCCCCCGTAGAACGAGTAGCAGAGGGTGTTGTCTGGACGAAGGTAGACCGCTAGGGTCTTGGGATTGCCCTGTGGACCGTAAGTGCGGTTGTAGGTGCGGAAGACGACGAGTAATTTGTTCATATGGTTTATTGATTGGTTATGGAGCAAATATAAGGCAGATCCCCGAGGTTTCCTCGAGGGTCTAAGAGGTTATCCCCCTATGATATCTAGTTCGACTAATTTATCAAAGAGATCCTTGGTTGTGCTCTTCTCCGGAACAACGACGAATATGGTTTTGTCACCTCGCACGAATTCGTTATCGTCAAAATAGAATTCGTCTTTCCCTGTTACGTCCTTGACCAGCATTCCCACGCTATTTTTGCCATCCGGGAAATATGAATTGTCGGTCCAGGTGCGGTTCTGAATCATCACGGAATTTTGGTCTGCCCAATTCCTCAGGGTTTCCGTCGCGTACTCTTTTTTGGTCTTTGCCATTTTTGTATGTGTTGATTGGTTATGGAGCAAATATAGGGTCTAGATCCGGGACACCTAAGCTGACTAAAAAATCAGCGGCCCACCTGGGCTCTCCGGGGCTTAGCTCTATATTAGCAGTGTCAATCAACCGACGGGCGAGGGCTAACAACCCGGGAGAGTATACTCCAACCTGCGCCACACCCTAGGCCCCTAAGGGGGACAAAAAAAGGAGCCCGTGGCTCCTATGATGGGAAGGCTCCCAGCCTTAGATGGCTGGGAGTAGAGAGTCGAAGAATGACTGTGGCATGTGCTTGACGCAGTCAGGTCCTACCCCGATGGTGATGGACTCGGGGTGAGTGAGTCCCATGCCGCAGCGGCAGCAGCGACCTTCGTGGAAGAGCTGTACGCCCTTTTCGTCCAGGATGCTAGGGTTGTTGATGGCCTTAGCAGTGAAGGCGAGGATACGGTCGGTTTGTGAGCCCTTAGCGTGGGTGTTTCCCAAGCGGTAGTTGCCAGAGTCCTTGAACATGGTACCAGCGAAGTCCCAGCCGGTGTCCCCGTCGTTGAGGATGCTGGTGAAGACGTAGAAACGGCCTGTGCCCTCTAGTTTGCCGTTGCGACGCTCCTTCTTCTCCTTGACCTTCAAGCGAACGTGAGTTCCCTTGTTGGTGTTAACCAAGGTGATGCGTGAGCGGCCAGCGAAGAAGAGGTGGCCGAATAGTTGTGGGTTAAGTGGTAAGTTTATCATAACGGTGTGTTAATTGGTTATGATGCAAATATAGGGCTAAAGCCCCAGGTTCCCCTGAGGCTAAGCCTTTTTTTTTACACCCTCAATCATTTCACTGAGTAGCCCCCGAGTGCGAGCTGTGCTTTGGCCTGCTCATCCCACTTGCCTGGTAGATCTCCCTCCACTCTGAATGCCCATTCGCAAGACTCCTCGCTGTCGTCGTCGTACACTATCTGTAGGTCGAGGTAGGTGCCGAAGTCGTGTGGGCAAGAGATCACCTTGATCCCCGTGCCGGGTGGCGGATCTCCGAAGGTCCGGTAGATCTGATCCCTGAAGGCTGTAGATTCCAGACGTGCATTGGCCATGTAGTTATCCGATCCTACCTGAGCACAGGGCTCGTCTACAGGCGTTGTTGCGGCTAGTTCAAGGTAATCTCTCATTGGACTTTCTTTTTGCGGTTACGGGCCTCCTGACGTGCTTCTCGAAGGAAAGCATCCTTAGCCATTTTGCGGAGGATGGCTTGTTCCTCTTCGTAGCGGTCTCCGTAGACTTCCGGATCCTGGAATTGTAAGTAGTTCATATAGCTGATTGATTAGACAGCAAACATATCTCAATTTCCCGCTGATCCCCAGAAGTCGACCTCGTAGTCTCCGTCTAGCAAAATTGTGTCTCCGTCAAGGATCTCAAGTGAAGACCAGTCCTCTGGCTCTCTGGTGAAGTCAGAGATGACCTCGCCACCCCAGAACTTTGAGTCCTCACCTATCCCAAAGTCCTCATCTGCCTCCACCTCTGCTAGGATAGTTCTGCCTGGTGTTGCTGAGTAGTTGTCAAATGCGTTCTTAGCCGCCTTGATACTTTTGTGGATCACAAAGGCATCCCCTGTGAATTCCGATTTGTTGATTACTGCGTAAAGCTTCATAGTGTTACTTGTTATTGATTGATAGAGCAAATATATGGCCTACGTGCGTAGTACGTGTGAGGGCTACGTACGAGAGTACGTATACGTGGACCCTGGGTGGTGGGCCCACAAAAAAGAGGGTGGACTATTCCACCCTCTCTAACCAATCAAAACACTTAGAACGGGGAAGGTACGATGTTTTCCATGTCGTATGTTGACTTCGACAAAAGCTTTGAAGCCTCAACCTGAAGACGACGACGATCGTAGTCATCGATCTTGAAGCCATTGTCGTGGGTGGCGAAGTGGGTGATCCCGTTAACTAATTCCCAGATCGACATACCCGTTTTGGCACACTTCTTTTGACCATTGGTGAACGAGATGGTGTCGATGTTGGCCTTATGGTAGGTGTCCGTAGTGGCATGGTATGGCACCCAAGTTTCTGCCTCCCTCAATCTGGCATCACTAAGTGACAGAATTGAATAATGTGCGTCTGCCATCTCGGCTAACGAGGCGGGAGTGTTCATGGCCTTACGGATCCTGTGTTCGAAGCCAAATGGCTTGAAGTTATTTCGTGCCAATTCGTTCATTTGGCTCCAGAAAGTTTCCATCGAGATTGGATCCATTTGGGCGATCTTCATTGACTCCTCGAAGCTTCTTCCGATCATTCCATTGGCACAGACCAAACGATAGAGGAAGGGGCTAACTTCAAAGCCACCATCTGGGCTATTGAGGAAGCTCACACCCCCGTAGTGATCCTCGTTTGGTAGACCCTTGATCGAGAACTCGTTTTTGGGTGAGGAGGCATTGATGGCCAATCGACCATCCACATTCACCGAGAAGCTGTTAACCTCAAGTCCGTAGCGATCAATGATGCGAGTGGTGGTTTCCAAGAACGTGGAGTTGCTAATAATTTCACGTGGATCCTTCTGGATACCTACGATCTCTTTTGTAAAGGGCGAGAACACCAAGCTCACTGAGGTGTTACCCTTGGCGGCCGCCGCCATCTTGAGCTTGTTGACCAACTGTTGACGAGCTCCATCCCCGAAGGTCCCGGAGAATGTCTTATCGAAGCCAATTGGCAGACCCACGATTTTGCAGAGGTCCTTGAAGGCTTGTGTGGTTAGACGGACTGGCTTGCCTTGTACCATCAAGGTGTCAGCGTGTGCCAATTCCACTTGGCGGAGGGAAACCTCCTTACGTAGTGGTTGTTTTTCTAAGGCTTCTTTGGCCTTTGCGTCCCAGAGAGATTGGGAGATCGTTTCAAACTTTTTCATAATCTTTTTATTGTTTTGATTGATAGTGCTAAAATAAGAAAGGAAACCGGGGAACCGTTGAGGGTGAGCCCCAGTTTCCATTCACCCCAATCTTAAAAACCTTCTCTTGGCGTCAAACGTTCTACGCCACCGCTGTTGAATAACTCATCGAATGTTTGATCCTCCAACTCCATTTGTTTCTTCTCCGCAGCCAAGGCTTCGCGGGCTTCATTGTCAGAGTTCATACGGCGGGTATCATAGACCACGTCCCCTGTTTCAGCCAGTGAATAAAAAAGTCGACGATTGACTGAGCCTCTACGGTTCTTTGTAAAGATGACGTAGGATGAACCAGAGTCAGGATCGTTACGAAGTTCCATCATCCCCGTGGTGTTGTGTTTTAGCTTATTTGAACCCACGAATACGCCTCCTTTGGTGACCTGTTGAATGGCTAGGAAGGTGGTGTTGACGTTCTTGTCGTTTTGACCCATGTTATGAGTTATCATGAGGTCGATCAACCACTTTTCAGATTGACCCGTTGTCATGTAGTTACTTTCTTTGACTGCCTCCTGGACTTCCGCGAAGGAGTCTATAAGGATAACGTCATAACCAACCTTGAGGGCATTTTCAACCACTTGACGTGGATTGGCATCAAGGTACTCGCCTAGGAATAAAACTGGCACCTCTCCAAATTTGGGGTATCTCTTGACGTAGCCCCAAAGGTCGATCCTTGTCATTTCCGCTGAGATAAACAAAACCTTCTTCCCCGCGATAGCCAAGTCGGAAAGGATGTCTAGTGTTAAAGTTGACTTACCAACCCCGGGATCTCCGATAACCATGTAGTTGCAGGCTTTAGGTAAACCTCCATCATTTGTGAAGAGGCCATCGATAGCTTTGCCTGTTGGCATGGGTACGAAGAGATCTGGGCTGAAGTACTGATCCTTCATTTGAACCAGTTCCAAGTCACGTTCTACGAACTGTTGTACAGGCGTGAAGGTGGAGGTTGGTCGTGGTTGAACCGGGGGTAAACCCAAGTCCTGTCTTTTTCTTTCTGCTGCCAGTCTAACTGACTCGGCGATACGCTGGCGAGCCTCTGGGCTCATTGGCGCTCTTTGTCCTGTTGATTCTTTTCTTGCCATTGGGGTGAATTATTTGTTATGATGCAAATATATGGTTAAGCCTCGTGGAACCCTATAGGGAGGTTAAATAAACTCCTATGACGTCCTGTGCCTTTTTATCCAAGGCTCCATCCAGGAGTTCTGCGGAGAATCTGATACCCTTATAGATCTGATAGACCTCTCTTTTGGTGAGTCCAGTCTCTAGTGTGTCGTGGATCTCTAACCCTTGCTTCTCGTCGTACTTCTTGTAGTCTATGCAGTAGTAGCCATTCCTGCTGGACCACATAAAGCGAAGTCCATAAGGTCCGAGAAGCTCATTGATCCCCTTCTCTATGTGATCTATGTTCTCGGTGGTGTAGAATGTCTTTGCCATAGCTGTTGATTGATGCAGCTAATATAAGGCAGAGTAGCGGGGTGCCTTAGATGGCTCCGACCTCTTTGAGGCCCAGTGTGATCTTCACCTCATCGTAGCTCTCCATGATCTCGATCCTCATTCCAGCCACTCTAATGTAACAGCCAGTGCCCTCTTTTGGTGTGGCATCTGCCGTCCACTCCAGGGGTTCCACGGTGTCTATGTTTTTCACATTGATCATAAAGGGGATTGCTTTTGCGCTAACTGCGTCAAATGAGTGAAACTCCGCGAAGGGAATCGCGGAGTTCATTATGCCATCCAAATAGGCTTGGTCTTCGTCCATGACTTCTATTGTTTATGAGGCATTCTCCAATACCTCGTTAAGTTGCTTTAGTTCTTTGGTGCCGTGCATGTCAACCACTCCCCAACCTGAGGTCTGCGGGTTGAACACGTAGAGCCACTCTCCCCATGACCCACCGGTGAGCTCTATCAGCTCCTTTAGGTTGTCGCTTTGTCTTGACACAGCCTCGGTCTCTCCCCTGTCTCTTTTGTAGGCCACACATACACGTGCCTCTGGGTCTTCAAAGGAGTGTGGTCCTTTTGGTGTGGTTTGTGGTGCGAGTGAGGAGAGGTCCCCGAGTGCGATGAGCTCTCTAACTTTGGCCTCGTCCTGGTAGTGTTCCTGAAGGATAGCCCCGTTGTTGCTTGGGTAGCCGTCCCAGTGGCAGTAGATGCTTTCTAGCGTTCCGTCTGCGTTCTGAATTGCGATTCTTGATCTTGTTCCCATTTTCTTTAAGTGTTAATTGGTTATGAAGCAAATGTATGGTCTAGTCCCGTGGCACCTAGATGGCGATCTTGTTTTTTTCCAAAGCCACTAGAGTGTCTAGGATCCCCAATAATTCGTTTCCGAGGTACTGGGATCCTATCTGAATATCCGTCTTTTTGCACTTGCTGTTTGCCTTGGCTTTAACCAAAGCTGCTAGGAGTGCATCCTCAAACTTTGAGGTGCTACGGTAGACCCCTTTTAGGATCTCGCTAGAGACCTCCTGTGAGATTGACCCTCTGATGACAGTGGGCTCGCATCCCATATAGTATTGTGTCCAGTAGATGGTTGGTTTTTTCTCCGCCATTTTGCTTGGTAGTCCTAGTGCAGCCACTGCCTTGGATATGTGCTTGCTGGTGGTGCGACTGAACTTGCCCAAGACCAAGATGTGGTCTCCTTTTATCTTGGCCACCGTGGTGTCGTAGCTGATGATCTCATCCCCTTTGATGTGTAGGTTTGAGGCCAGCTGGAGGACTAAGTTTTTTGGCGTTTTCATATCTTGATTGGTTGATGAAGCAAATATACAGAAAAGGTCCGGAGATCATTAGCCGGACCTTTTCATTTTCTAAGATGACTTAGGCCATCTCCTTGAGTTTATCCAGGTACTTCTCCGCCTTCGCGAGGTAGGCCACCGCTGATCGCTTGTCCTTGAAGTAGATGCAAAGCATCCCTGACTCCGAGTCGCACTCCATGCCAGACACCTTACCGATCTTCTCGACGAGCATCTCTTCGATGTCGTAGTAGGAGTTGTACTCTCGGAAGCAGTACTCCTTCTTTAGGCCTCCGCCCAGAGACCATTTCAATTTACCGTCGTCGTTGAAGTCCCAGCCGTATAGCATTAAGCCAGTGTGGGAGATGATCTCGTTTGGTTTTTTCTGTTCCATCTTTCTATTTGTTGATTGGTTATGATGCAAATATAGGGTAGAACCCCGGGATAACCCCGAGGTTCTTAGATGATTAGTAGGGGTTGTTCCTCATCCACGACATCCGATAGTTCCTCCTCGTAGCAGTCGACCCATGAGGCTACCTGATAGTCTTCGAGAGGTGAGAGCTCGTTGTCTTGGTTTAGCACAAGGACTGTCATGTCCAACTGCTCCTCACTGAGCTCATTAAGAGCATCTAGGAGTTGACGAAAGGTAACTGGTCTCATGCTTCCTCCCTTTCAATAATGTCCAACTCAGTGACCTCAAATGTGAACATATCCAAGTAAGCTAGATCGTCCTTGTCGTAGTCGTAGTCCTCCCCAAGGAGTTCCTCGCTAACAATGATCTCTGCCGAATCCTGTGATTCTGACTTGACGTGGAAGACAACTGGACTATCTAGTCCTAGTGCTCCGTGCGGGTCTGAAACGACCACGCAGTAAAGTTTTTTCTGGTTCATACTCTTTATTGGTTGATTGTGATACAAATATATGGTCTATCCCCCGGGATCCTATTAGGCAGGATGGATTTCCCAGGCGAAGTAGACGCATGATTGTCTGCAGTCGAAGGTGTCCAGCAGCACCCCATCCTTCAGGCATGCTACGTGTTTTGATACACGCAGGATCCAGGTGCCGGTGGAGGGCATGCTCATTGCTGTCTTGCGGGGTTGTCCCTTGATGCCAGGGAAGGAGTGTCTGGTGGCCTTGAAGCCTAACTCCTTTAGAGTGTCGGTGATCTGTCTCTCCCAGTCTTTGTCAGAGCTGGACCTCTTGGTCCTCCAGCCTCTGGCCTTCATGAGTTGGTAGACGTCGTTGTAAGAACGCCCCGTGGCTATCGTCACCGAACGGATCATACAATCTTTAGAGCATTTGATATCATCGGAGCTCTTAGGTTGGAAGTATTTGAATTGGTTGGTCATGATGCAAATATAACAAAGAAGGCCGAGGAGCTCCCACCCTCGGCCTCACTTTTCCACCTCTCCCTTAGTCCTTCAAGTAGTCCAGGATTTCCTGAGCTAGCGAGTCAGTATCGCTGAATGACACATCCACCTCGACAGCGTTTTCTACTGAGTCCCCATCAACCTCTGCTGTGATTGTGATACCACCCGAACCATCATCGTCGGTGTCGTAGGTGATCTCGATGCTGGAGTGATCTACAGTCACTTCCTTCTCGATGTAGTCATTAAGATCAATCTCGCTCAATGCCTCTGCGAGTTGTCTCTTAGTGATACCCTGACCGCCTTCGATCTTGATAGACTTGATGATATCAATAACATCTTCTTTGGTGAAGATTGAACCGATTGAAGCTAGCACTCCCGCTAAGGCTTCCTCTTTTGTTTTGGTGTTTTCCATTGGTGTGGTTGATTATTTGTTATGAGGCAAATATAGGGTCAGATCCCGTGGAAGCCCTGAGACTGGATGAAAAAGAAAAGGCCCGGGTTAACCCCAGGCCCTTCGCCCTCTCTGGTCAAAAGGGGCTTTCAACCAACCAACCAGAATTCTTTATTTGTGTTTCTCGTAGATCGCTTCCAAAGCAGCGATATCCTCGTTGCTCATGGCGTAGAACTTGGTGGAGAGCAGATCCATCTTAGCCGTAAACTCGTCCTCCATTGCTGTGGTTGATCCAGCTCCTCTTCTAAACGAGTTGACAAATGACCTATCGAACGATTCGGGATCAGCTTCCATTGCTTCAACTAGTGCTTCCTTGACGTCATCAGCTGCATGTCTTACCAACCATTTAGCTGCTTCTACGAGTTCTCTTGATGAGCAATCGTTTAAAATATCATCGATATCGATGTCTTCTTCTACTGTTACGTATGGCATAATATTTTTTTATAAAGGTATACCTATTTTACTCGTAACCTTAGGATGGGTTTCTCTCTTTTTTATATACGTACGTACGAGGGACCTCGTACACGTACCCTGGGTGGTCAGCAGGACTCACACCAGGGCATACCATTAGAGTAAGTTGGCCAGTTGTTTGCTGAGTTGCTAACTGATCCCTGTGGGTTTTGATTTGCTGTCTTTTTCATGGCTGATTGTTTTAATTGGTTATGAGGTAAATGTAGGGTAGTTCATCAGGGAACCCGAGATGAATTTGATATATAGATGAAATAAACAAAATAAATCAGAAAAAAATGAGAACAAGACTTTTCAGCTTTAATGAGTTTGAGCAGGCCGTTTACGAGTCTAACAGCTACATTAATGATGAGGCATTCTCCTTCCTCACAGAAGAAGAGGAGAAAGCAGTTACTCCTCCTGCTACACCAGAGGAAGAAACAGTAATCGACCCAGAAACGGGTAAGCCAAAATCAATCAAATCTATCCTAAGTCTATTCACCAAGATCGACAAGGAGAACAAGGAGCAAGTAAGCGAGGAGGAGATTCAAGAGGCCGAAGTAAACACATTGAAAATCGTGAAGCTCGGAGAGCAAAGCGATAGAGTAAAGAAGATTCAAGAGGCTTTAAAAATAAACCAATCTGGTATTTTCGACAAAGCTACTCTAGTGGCTGTTAAGGCATTCCAGAAAGATAATGGATTAAAAGTAGATGGAAAGGTTGGTCCACAGACATACGGAAAAATGTTGGAGATCACACTAGGAGACAAGGCAGAGGCTGAGAAGGCTTTAGAAGAGTTTAAGAAGATGGGAACTAAAGGATCTCAGGAGGTTAACGTGATTATCACGGATCCAAGATTCTATGAGTTATTCGAGAAGGTGACTACCATCAATATAGAAGGTAAAATCTATGTGATTCTAGTTCCTAAGAAGGATGCTTTGGAGAAAGCACAGAAAATGAAAGCTGATGGATTCATCAAGTCTGGATTTGAGTGGCTATTGAAAGCAGCAGAGTTTGTTGGTAAAGCAGTTATCTACACAGCAGCTGGAGTAGTATCAGTAGCATTAGGAGTTGCTTCTGCTATGATTTCTGGAGCTATGTCCATTATAGGAGCAGTTGCTAAAGGAACGATCTCTGTAGTTGGAGATATTCTTTCCGGTTTAGCTCAGATCGCAGAATTCGCATATAAAAAGACCGCGGAGGCTATGAGTGCTGTTGTGGCAGGAGCTCAGAACTACTGGAAAGGGTTTGTTCAGACTTGCTCTAAGGCTTGGGTTAAGACAAAGGAAACTGCGTCTAAAGCATGTATGGCTTTCTTAGGAGCAGTTGGTTCTGTTGTTAAAGCAGCAGGTCAAGCTCTACTATTCGTTGGTCAACTTGCTATAGGAACAGCAGTTTTAGCAACAGAGGCTGTTGTAAAAGGTATTCAAGCAGCCATAGGAGGCGCTAAGAGCGCAGCAGAGGCAGCAGTAGCAGGAGTTAAATGGTTAGCTAAGAAAGGTGCAGAAGCGGCTAAAGAAGTGGCTGATTTGGCTAAGAGAGGTTACCAAGCAGCAGTGGATGCAACTAAAGCAGCTGGTGCAGCTGTTGTGGCAGGTCTTAAGTGGGCAGGTGACGCAGTTACTAACGCTATCGGAGCGGGTATGAAAGCAGCTGGAGAAGCTTTGAGTGCAGCAGGCCAATGGATGCAAGATCTATTCGAGGGTGAAGAATTCGCTTACTAAAATAGAGTTTTAAACACACAGAAAAGTCCGGTAATCCCGGACTTTTTTTTTTGACTCCTTTATTATATCCTAGATGAGATCTGGAGAGGCAGATACTTTTCCAGTAAGCCTTCTCTAAGAGACACCAAGCCTAAGACTGCCCCTATAAAGTGAACGAGGTGTGCTATATCTGGCGTGTCCTGCATTGATCCAATTTCTCCGATTATTAAAATCCCCAAGAATATTTTAGCTGCTGTAGAGTATCTTTCTCTGCTCCAGAGGTATCGTGCTAATAGAAAGTAGGCTGTTCCAGAGATACCCACTGCGGCGGGGCAAAGGCCTAGGATAACTAACGGCAGATAGAGAGTGGAGATGAGGAAGGTGAGCCAGAATATTCTTTTGATATCATAGTCTCGATTGACTGCCGGCAGTAGCAGAGCAAACATCATAATGAGATTTAGTGCTAAGTGGTCAAAGCCAGCGTGGATAAATCCGCTGATGAATGGTATCATCATAACCTTCTCAGCAAAAGAATCACCAAAGAGACTACCAAAGCCCAGAATCATAAATGAGGCTATAGTTAGAACCAGAATCCATCCGGTTGTCTTAAGGGCTTGAACAAAGTGATTTTTCATATTCTCGATTTTAATTGTTTCTAATTTTAGTAGAAACCCCGGGAACCTTGAGATTCACCGGGGTTCTTCAACCAATAAACCAAAACAGCATCTTTAGTTGTTTGTGTGTGTTTTAATCTTTTGATTATGGAGTAAAATTAAGGGGATAGTCCCGAGAGCCTACGATGGGAACTCAGATTCTCCTTGAGTGAGAAAAACCAAGCAGGCTAGATATTCGTATCTTTCCACCTGTTCGAAGTACTGAAAAGCTCTCCTTCTACCTTGAGTCATGAGCTCTTTGAACACCTTAGCCACTACCGCGTCTCCCCATTTTTTAGAGGCCTCGTTTATCCTATGCGTATCGATTTTGGCCAGTGCCTTTTATATATGGGCGAGGGCAAATAAAAAAGGACCGAATTCTCGGTCCTATTTGTTAAAAAGTGAAAGCTCAGATTATCCGAAGGCAATCACATTTTGGTTTGATTTACGTCCACGTGACATATCATAAGCTTTATTAATGATACGGGTGTTCATGTACATACCGGAAAGTACTTCACTCACTGTGCTTGTTCCGAATCCGGTGCGTTCAGCGATTGTTTTCACATCACCCACACGACGTCTGGAGTTGATAGAAGCGATTTTCTGCATGTAGCTCATACGCTTGTAGGAGCTAGGACGATTGGTTTGATTTTTCATCATTCTCTTAAAATTAGGTTTATATGAGTATTATAGCACAAAAAATCCGGAAAGTTCCGGATTATCTTGTTTTTCATTTAAAACGGGAGGGAATTGTCTTCATCCTCCTCCTTTTTAGGAGGTGAACCCCCTCTAAGGGCTTTGGCTAAATCCGTGGTTCCTAGCATGATGCTGACCACGTCGTCGCCCTGAACCTTTAGCACCTTCTTGGCGTAAGCCCAGTGGTTCTTGACCTTATCGTAGGCTATGGACTTGCCATCCCTTGTTGTGACTGTAAGGGTCACTCCTCCTGGTTCCAAAGAGAGCTCATTGGTTCTGCTCTCGTCATTGCAATAAAATTTGTCTGACATATTATGGGGTTTAAAAGATTATGCGTGTGGATCTAATCTGGGATCTGGAATCATCTCCCAGTTTTTCTTAGGGTTTGTTCCAGGCACCCTAGCGAGTGAAATACTTTGTGCTTTCTCCTTTAGAGCTAGCAAAGCCTCTTCGTACTCTCCGTCGTGTAATAACTCCTCGATATCGAGAGCATCTTCTACTTCCAGATCTGCCTTATAAACGACTGGGAATCTCTGAGCGTTGAACTGTGCTCTTAGAGCTAGCATACCAGTCTGATCCTTTGGAGTGAAGAGTTCTTCTTTCTCAGGGTCAAAGACCTCGGTTGCTATGAAGCTTTCCATGCCGTGGCAATCGGCTAAACCGTAGAATGTTAATAGTTTTTCTTGCATGACTTAAAAGTACATTATTTTACCGTGGATCCCTGAATGATCTGTACTTGCTATGTATCTTTCTGAGCTCTGCGTGGGTTATCTTAGCCCATCCGGTTCTGATGAGATCCACGTCATCAGGGGATGGCCTAAAGTCACCGAGCATCCATCCCTCCTGGAGATCCCTGAATATACACAATTTCTCCTCCGCAATCGCCAGCCTTCTCTCGCCTCTCTTTCTGTCCCTGTCCTCTTTACCTCCCCTGCGTTTGGTCTCTTTCTGCACCGCGCATTCCTTCCTCTTCATTCTTTTCCAAGACTTGTATCTCTCTTTAAGCTCTTTCCAATTCTTCATCTACCGGAGAATCTGCTACCGATGTAATCCTGAATTCTTTTGTTTAAAAGTCCAGCATCTAGATCTATATTATATAGTCCTTTAAGCTCGTACTGGATCTCCCTTAGAGTTTCCGTTCCTATACCTGAGTTTTGTTTATAGTAGGCCTCGATCGTTTTATAAATGATGTCATCTTTGCTGCTTTGCATCTTTGTTTATGGTTTTTTTATGGCTGACAGCATATTTATAATATGCAGTTTTATAGTTGCTATGTCTTCTGGATTTATCCTGCTCTCATCTATCTCACGGGTTAAAGAGGCTGCTGCTAGATAAGCTCTTCTAGCCACACCCTCTACCATCTTATTATAGTCCTTTAGGATATCCTTTGTTCTCGGATCGTGTTGCATTTCTTACTCTCCTTCAAATTTAGTTCTTGGGTTACACAAATGAGCGGTGCATCTGAAGCATGTGACTGCCGAGGCTCTGATGTCTACCTTCTCAACTAAGACTCCGCAGTTTTTACACTTAAGGGATTTGAGGTTTCTATCCTCGGATGCTCCGAGTCCTCTACCATATGAAGTTTTAGGCTTTGACATACTCTATGCGATTCCTAGATTATTAATGTAGTCACGATCCGGGGTTGTCTCAAATCCAGGGAATTCTCTTTCTAGTATCCAGGATAATTCCTTGCATTTCTCATACTCTTCACGAATCTCAAATAAGGCGAGCATCTTTCGACCGGCCTCTCGAATCTCTTCTCTCTCCTCGAAGTCATCAGTATCAACTCCTCTTTCTTTAAGCATGTCGAATGCCTTATAGCAGTTCTTGACCCAAAGCTCTATTGAAGCTTCTCTGATCTCTTCCAATGTGTTTTCAATGTCGAATTCTTGCTCTTCCATCTTATTTAGTTTTTAGTTGTTTACAATCGTTGTGCGAATAGCTAGTTCGCTCTCTTTAAGCTCCCGGTAGAGGGTTCCTCCTTCACACACCATTTCCAATTCGCCTTCGAATCCAGAACTCAAATCTTTGACCTTCTCCCTCGTGATGGCGCCTCCAGCGAAAAAGAGTTTTCTCTTGATCTCGTTGTGGCTTTCTTTCTTATTGGTAAAACAAATGAATTTAACTGCTGACATTTTCGTTTACTTATTATAGAAAGCAAGGTGCCTTTTCTTTCATACAAAATTGATGCTTTGTCCCACGGAACCCATGATGTTTAGTGATTATATCCAACGATCTCAGTGGGTGTTCCCTCCTCGTCAACCTCACAGTCAAATCTGATATCCATGGACTCTATGAAATCTTTAACGGATTCATCGCTTTGTAACTCGTCCCAATATTTCTCTAGGTCACGATATAGCTTTTTGCATGTGCTGACCCTCCACTGCTCAATGACCTCGCTAAGGGCCTCGAAGAAAACTTGGGTATTAAAGTTTAGACCAACCCCATCTGCTTCACCAAATCTTGAGATATAGAAAAACCAGGAGTTTTCCGATAACATGTCCTCGTCCCAATCGATATCAACATCGGTTTCGCAGGTATTTTCGTGCACATATTGGTGAGTGGTTCTATTGAAGTTGATATAGTAGAAACCTGCATCAAAAGGATCGTTTATTTCACCAATCTCCTCCTTTAATCCTTTAATCTCTGAAATGTGAACAGGTAAACTTGGGGCGTCTCCTATAGGATAGGTTACACCCCCGATAGTTACCGTAGCGAGCTCAAAGAATTTATCAATGTCGCTCACTTTACCCGTAAACGAGGCTCCGTCACCTTGTGAATAGAAACCAGTAAAGCTAACATCATTAGTCTCTACTCCTATCGCATCCATGTCCTCTTTGAAGCCCTCTAGGATAGGTGAGTACCAATCCGGATCTTCGCGGTCATCTCTATAGTGCTCTATTGCCTTCTTCTTTAGTTTTTCAGGTAGCTCGCTGAATTCAAATTCCTTTGCCATGTGTGTGTTTTATGTTCATTAAATATATCCACGCACCACGAGGAACCCAGATATTCTGGGCTCCTCTTTTTGATACTTTTTAGCAGAATCTCAGAATGCCGCCATCGGCTGCTAGCTCAAACGCCTTTGTCCAGTTGTCGTAGCGGGAGAGGTACCAGTCCACGTTTTCTGGGTTTTCTTCATTCTCCTTCAGCCACTCCTCCCACTGCTCTCTGCCATTGACGTAGTCCTGGTGCAGCTTGGCTGACACCTGAGGTCCCATATAGCCCTCGCAGTCCGAGAAGTCCACCTGCTCGTAGAAAGGCTTGCCCTCAAATTGCTCGGGGTTAGCCCAGACTCCTCGGTCACTCACATTAAGAAAACATTCGGCGAGTTTATTACGGTAGTCGTTGTAGCCGCTGTACGAACCTGCCCTGAAGTCGTGGCACTCCGAGCCTTCCTCTGCTAGGTAGAAACCCGGCTGGAGGTCATCGATTCTAGAGTCTTTCTTGTGGCCATCTCTAAGGATGATGCCATCTGATTCGAAGATCTCGTCCTCGTTCATTCTGGCTGCGACTTCATCCTGAACCCGTGCCATTTTGCTGTATGCTGTTATATCTAATCCCATGACGCTAATGTATTAAAAAAGACCGGGGAACCTTAGTTCCCCAGTCGGATTTTTAGATGTTGATCTCTCCCTCCTGGATCTTCTTGTCTACGAAGTTCTGAACACGATCGATGGTTTCTTGATCCCAGATGGTTTCACCGTCCTTGCTCTCTAGGTTGGAGTCAATGACCTTGCCATCCTGAATCCACTCCTTATAGACCAGAACTCCTTCTTCGTCCTGGATGTGGTAGATGTGAACCTCTACCTGTCTTTCTACCTGATGGTTGAGTAGCTCTAAGCCCTCTGTTGCTTTTTCTGACATATTGGTTGATTTTTATTGGTTGATAGTGCTAATGTAATTCAGAACTCCTCGGAGCCTCACATGGCTGAGGCCCAAGCTAGTTGGAATGTGAGTTGAAGACCCCAGGGCAACTTGTAGGCAACAAAGCCTCCGGTGCCCACGTTGATGACGTCACTATCATCGTAGATAGCCCTGGTGAGTAGATCACGGGCTGTGACTCGAAGGTCCTCGATGTCTGGGACTGCCATCTGGCCTCCTCCCAAGTGCCACTGGTGGTTGGTGTCCTGCATGTGCTTCTGGACCTTCTCGAAGTTGAAGCCTGACATGATGCCATGAGCTTGTTCTTCTAGTTCTTTGTGATCAAATTTGTGTGCCATACTCTATGTTGATTGGTTATGAAGCAAATATATGGTCTAATAGCGGGAAACCCTGATGTGTTGGCTCAGATTTTTTTTCCTCCCCGCCAGCAGGGTTCCACGGGGTTCCACCTTACTTTAGCTCTGTCAATCAACCAAGACGGGCTGGGGCGGAGCAACCTCAGGAGAGTATACTCCAACCTGCGTCAGAGTTTAGGAGTGGTGGGCGCACAGAAAGGGCTAGGCCTCTAAGCCTAGCCCCTATGTCATTTCCCGCAGACTATCCGAAGATCACCTCTCCATAGAGAAGGGTCTGTAGCACTGCATCAGCGTCTTCAGCATCATCCTCCTCGTTGATGATATTAAGCAGTCTCTGAGGAGGTACCTGGTCCATACGGTCCAGAATGATGGCCTCATTGATGTGAGCGTTATACTCTCCATCGCACTCGTGATCGAGCACTCCCAATGTGCCTCCATCCTTGATGATCTGAAGGATCACGTCCTCAAAGCAGGGACTCTGGAGTTTCTCCTTGGCCTTCTTGTACTCGTCCTCGTCCCAGATGAACTCCAGACCATAGCCGTTGAAGTAGCCGGTGCCGTAAACATTGCAAAGCGAGGTATGGAAGATGTCCAAGGCCTCTTGTTTTTCTAATTGAATTCTCATGGTCTTATGATTGATTGGTTATGTGACAAATATAGGACTAGACCCCGGGTTACCCCGGGGGTTAGTGATTTTTTTTAGATTATGCCCTCTCTATAGAAGTAAAAATCTATGTGTGCCTGGATTTTGTCCGCATTAAGCTTCTTGTAGATTGCCAACATACCCTGATTGATTGAGGTCACCTCAACTGGCTTGGTTTCAGCATCCTTTACCATTTCAAAGGGTAGCACCATAGGGACTGTTGCTAGGGATGACACTGTCCAGATTTGAGTGATTAGATCCTTCATATCCTTTGGTGGTAATCCAGATTTTGCCTGCTTCATCCTCCTCTCAATCTCCTCCATTTTGGTTGGGTTTTTGGCCTCATCCATCATGTCAAGGATCCTTTCTGGGTTAGTCCCTTCTATGATGTAATTAAGGCCTCTTAAGGGGCCATAGATTTGGTGAACCATAGCGATGAAGAGTTTACCATTAGCTGCTGCTTGCATACTCTTGATTTCTTTGATTGTGTCTTTCCTGCTCATTTGATTTTTGTTTTATTTGGTTATGACACAAATATAACTCAAAAATCCGGAAAGCCTCTTAGGCCTAGCCCTCAATTATAAACAATCCGATGTTTATAACTGCACCTGCGGAACCCAGTGGGTTGTCCTGCCATCCTCCGTGGTTTCACGGACAACTGGATACCCGAGCGGACACTCGTTCATCATATAGACATGGAAGTGGAATGGAAACTCTCCTGCCCTGCCGTCCATATCGCTATAGGTGGAGAATGTGGCTCCGCCCTGCTCTAGGCTCTTCTGCATAATCCATCTTGTCCACTCGTAGAGAGATTGGAGTTCACCCGCCTGAATCTGGTTGCAGATGCGATGTGGCGATATCCTGGCTCGATAGAGTGCCTCCGCCTTGATGTAGTTGCCAACTCCTCCCAGCACCTTCTGGTCCATGAGAGCCTTACATATGGGCGTCTTCCTATGGGAAATAGCTCCGGAAAAGTCCTGAAATGTGGTATCCGGATTTAGCATATCTGGTCCAATGCCCTTCAGTCTTCTGGAGAACTCACTTTGATCCTTGATAAAGATGAGATTCCCAAACCGTCGGATATCATCAAACCACACGACCCGCCCTCCCTGGGTGGTGAACCTAAAGTGGGAGTGCTTGGTTTGACCGTCTTTCCAGCCACCGCTCATGCCTAGAGTGTTCCAGATAATCCAGCCGTTGGAGCAGTGGATGTGAATCGTCTTGCCTTTGACTGTGATCTGGTCAACTCGAGTTGGCAGGGCTTTCTCGAATTCTGAGATGCCGGTGGGTGGCTTCTTGATCCATTTGCCTCCGAGCACTTTGGCTTCCGTGATGGTTTCTCCCTCTATGCGGGAGGCGAGACTGAGAGCCATTCTCTTAACTTCCGGTCCTTCTGGCATCTTTTAATATTTTGTTACGTCGGTGATTGCTCGGCCTTCTCTGGTTCGCAGACAGTCCTGCAGGTCGTGCTGACAGTCGTCGTTCTGGTCATGCAGTGCTTCTATCTGCTGATAGAGTTCTTCATTGCGCTTCTCTAAATACCGCACTTTAACTAGCAGCTCGTCCCGGCTGTCAGCAGTGTTTTTGTAGTTGTCCACTATAAAGAGTAGGCTCATGGCCACTGCCAGGGCGAGGATTACGAAGAATGGTTTGTAGTTTTTCATGGGTTTAAAATTTATGGGTGATCCAAGAGATGAGGGAGTACATGAACACGAAGAGCACGAAGTGGAGCCCGAACATGAGGGCCTGATACCCTGGGTGGCGTCTCTCCTCCGGCGCATCCCTATGCAGGGTGCAGATTCTGACGACCAGGGTACCTAGCACCATGAGTGCGATGTAGTTCCAGTCTATCATTCGTTAATACGATTAGCTGAGTCCTCTAGCCTATGGTGCAGCTCGTCGATGTGCTCAACGAGCTTCTGATTCTGGGCCTGAATCACGTCCAGCATCTCGTCTCTCTGGCGGATGATGCGAATCATGATAACGATGTTGGCCCAGAGAATCGGCTCAGCTATTCGCTGCCAGGTGTAGGAGGGATAGAGACCGCAGGCCCAGAGGATGATCTCGATCACATCGATGGTGATCACCGTCCAGGCTATGCCCTCGGTGATCCGGTAGTACAGTGTGTCTTTCATAATGGGATAAAAGTAAGGTCTATCCCCGCGGAACCTCAGAGGGCGTACTCGCGTGTCTCGATCATGCAGTCTTCCAGCAGCTCGCTTAGGTCTATATCGTCCTCCGAGCTGAATCTATCGATATCGAAGCTTGGCTCCTTGATAGCTCCGTTGTTGAATCTCACATGGGGATTCTTGATCTCCTCAAGCCTAAGCCCCACCTTGCCTTCCCCGTAGTACTCCTCGATTTCTCTCACCATATAGTGGCTGCCCCGTTTGGGTCTATTAGGAATGAGACGGATGGACTCCGGGTGGAAGGAGTCGTTAATGCATTTAACTAGTGAGCCTGGTGCTATCATAAGAAATTAATCCAATTAATAATGGGTACAACTCGAAAAGCTACAAATCTCTTGATTCTCTCCCTCCAGCCGATCTGCTCGTCTGTGTGTTTCTGGATGTCGTCGAAGCCGTGTAGCATGTAGATTCTGTCTAGAGTGAGCTCTTTGGGTTTGCTCTTTGATACTTTAGCTTTGGATTTGCTCTTTGTTTCGGATGTAGCGGACATGGGTTTGAGATTCTTTTCACCCATATATATGAAAAAAGGCGGGAAAAACCCGCCCCTGTCTCAATTAATTTCTGGAGTTATTTCCACTTGGGTCTATGGTGATCCTCGAACTTTCTGAACATGAGATTGCCTCTCTTATAAGCGTCCCCTTCGATCTTGTCCCCAGCCTCGTCCCCGTCTTCCCCGAGACCCTTGGCTGCCGGGGTGAGATCCCAACCGAGATTCAGATGCTGATCCACGTGGATTAACTCGTGGGCCAGAGATCTAATGATGTCCTTGAGTGCTCTGCCGGACACGAAGATGCGGATGCCGTTGTCCAGAAGATTGTAGTATCCGGTGCGTTTAAAGAAAGGATGCGATCCCTTCTGTTCGTCCTCCACGAATTCTATGGTGGGCATTGGATCGAAGCTGATGCCTTGATCCATCATAAATCCGACCAGGGAGGAGGCAAGAGAGGATGCGTCAACACCCTCGATCTCGAATTCTTGACCGTTATTGATGCTCGGTAGAATCTCGGAGTCCCTTAGGTAGCTGTTAAAATCCTTGACTTTGCTCATACGTTTACTAGTTCCTCCTCCAAAGTCACTGAACATTTGTAGTAGTGCACTCCTGGATCTATCTCTGATTTCTTCTGTGCCACTGAGCACTGATGGGCTTTCTTAACTCTCAGATAGAGCTCGAAGGCTGATCTCCAGCAGGCTGTGTTACGGAAAAAGAAGGCTGGTTTGAAAGAGTCCAGTCTCTGTTGGATGTTGCGCTCCCAGTTGCTTAACATCCTCTCGCAGCTCTCGAGCTGCTCTGGGGTTTGAACCGATTCGATGATGGTTCTAATGCGATTCCTATTGGATAGGATTTCGTCTTTAAGGCGTTCGATGTCTGATGTGCTCATGTGTTGATCTGTTATGGGTTCGGAGCGGATTATCTTCTGCTGCCCTGTCCTCTACTCACTTTGTGCCACAACTTAGATTTTTTGGAGAAAGAGTGCTTGGTCTTAGCGTGGACTCCTGGTCTCTTGCTCTTCACTTTTTTTCTGTAGGTGGTGGAGGCTGTGCTGCCGCTCGTTTTCTTGGCCATATTGGGTAGGTGATTTTTTTTTCGGTTTCCCTTACCCTATATATTCCATCAGTCGTCGGAGAAATCCGAATCGTCACTCAAGGCGTTGTGAGGCAGCTCGATGTTCTCGTGAATCTGATTCTCCATGAAGGTGAGAGCCAGTTTGGCTTGCTCCTCCGTTTGACAGGCTCCGCAGTACATCCAGAATCCAGGCACATCCGGATCTGGTTTGATGGAGAATCTTTTTCCGGGTCCGCTGTGGATGGACTCATAGCTTCTGGCTGCTCTCTCGAGATCAGATCTGCTCCTGGCCGTGAAGGCGAAGAGCCACTCGTTGAGAGCTGGGATGTGGCGGTAGTGGGAGAATGTGGCTGGCATATGTTCGGATTTACTCTATCTATCTCGAATCAGAAGAGACCATTGCGCACTCCGAGTCCCTTAAGGATCTTCTTGGCTTTCTGCACACGGTACCACACGTCGGTGGGTTTGATGCCCATCTCCAGGGCGATCTCATCGTTGCTTAGTTCCCTGAAGTACTTGAGCTTGATCACCTGTGAGCACTCAGGTGGCAGTTTGTCAACCAGAGCACGCACTAGTTTGACCAAGTTGGCTCGATCCACGTCTCCCTGGGTGGTGTCCTCATACATGGAGTTCTCGAGCATCGACCTGTGGGCTTCGGAGACGGGTTCCACCGTGGGCACTTTGGGTTTGCGTTTAGCGAGCCCGTTCATGTGGTTGTGCACACAGGCTATCATCCAGGTGAAGAGCTTGCTCTTGCTCGGGTCATAGAGGTGCAGGCTCACGAAGCACTTGCCCAGCACGGTCATGACGATGTCTTCTGCGTCCTCCTCCAAAATGTTGCGAAGTCTGCGTCTGACCGCCGTGTAGAGAATGGGTTTGTACTTTTGGGCGAGTAGATTATAGGCTCGATTGTCTCCCCCCAGGGCCTGGGTGGTGAGTGCCTTATCTTCTTCGTGTGTGAGATACTTGGGTGATTTGCGTCCTCTCGCCATAAAGATTATAGTTCTGAAAAAACAAATTAATCCGAGTAATTTTTTGGAGCAATAAAAAAAATCACGCTCCAGATTTTTTTCGCGCCCAATAAAAAAATATCGAAGTGAAAATAATAATATGAAAAAATAATTTCAAAAAGAAAAAAAGAATTGTCATTTAAAAAATAGATCTTGCAAACAGAAAAACAAAAAGCAAAACCAAATTTCTACTATCACTTATACTAAAGAGAGAAGAGAGAAGAGTAACACTAGAGAGACGAGGCGAACATGTGTTATAGAGAGTGCTCGGGGCGAGCCTACGGGGCGATCTGAGTGGTCCGAGACACGGGGCGGACTGGGAGAGCCCGTGTCTCCCTAAGATTTCCACTTTTCTCCACTTTTCTCCACGGATTACCACAAATCCCCACGGGAGTCTGAGGGAACCCGTTGGGCGGGGCTGAGGACTGGGGGTAAACGCGGAAATCCCGGAATTCCAGGTAGCGGGCCCTGGGTGGTGGGCTCGCCTATAGAGAGGGGTTGCTAGGAGTCCTTTTTAGGTCCCTATGGGCGGGTCTAATCTTCGGTCTAACCTGGTGTACTTATCGGGTCTAACCTTAAGAAGGTTAGACAACGGGTCTAACCTTCGGTCTAACCTTTGGTCCTACCTGGTGTACTTATCGGGTCTAACCTTTGGTCTAACCTTCGTCCTATCTAAGGGGTTTGGAGTGCTCTGTCTCTCTAGTGGGATTTGCCTGTGCCTCTATGGATTAGCTCTAGGGCTTGCTTGGGTATGGCCTCACGGGTAACCATATGAATCCCGTCTGAGAAGTTGGGATCCTGGTACCACTTGTTGTCTAGAGAGGCTGTGTCTATCCTATAGATGTCATCATCATAGGTGGAGTCCCAGATGTAGTCCTCCTCATTGGAGTTCACTGCGAATATGACTTTGCCTTCTATTCTGGTTGTGGATAGCCATGACTCGCTTCTGCCTT
>SXGQ01479725.1_pt1 | contig 33384 bp, 30 predicted proteins | sample 3178371 | NCBI WGS metagenome assembly SXGQ01 (sample SAMN11356859, study PRJNA531348) | freshwater metagenome | isolation source: freshwater sample F1-20 | place: China: Fuxian Lake, Yuxi | collected 2017-12-25 | reverse complement strand
GTTGGCGAAGTACTCCTTAATCACGTAACCCATGTAGCCCAGGCAGATCACGAAATCATCAACCCCGTGCGTCGAGAGCTGCTTCATGATGTGCCAGAGAATCGGCTTTGGACCGATGTCGACCATCGGCTTTGGCTTGACTGAAGTTTCCTCGCTGAGGCGGGAACCGCGGCCTCCAGCGAGAATCACGGCCTTCATTGGCTGCCCACTTCAGGGCGCAGACGCAGCATCGCGCGTAGCTTAGACGAAGACCCTTAAAGCGCTTGGGCAATGGCTCCCACTCGCTAGCCCGCTCCGCGGTTACTCTTTCGCCGATGGCTGGTATTGGAGAGTGGATCAAACGCAAGCGCTTCGCGACGGCGGGTCACGTCGGCATGCTCGAGGAACGCATGGCGGCGATCTCCAGCGAGATCGGCGAACTTCGGGATTCTTCAGCACAGACGCAGGACGCAGTCACACAGACGCAGGACGCAGTCACACAGACGCAGGACGCAGTCACACAGACGCTACGCCACGTAGGCGAGCTCGAGAAGACGGCGGCCGATACGCGTGAGGCGGCTGCGTTCGCGCGGCGCGCCCTCGAGATCTCGACGGCGGGAGATGGCATCTCGCTCGCGACGAGCGAGCACGAGCGAAAGTCAGATGAAGAGTGGTTTGCCGCCCACTACGTTGACGCAGCCGATCAGCTTCTCGGTTTCATCGCCGCGAGTGGCTTGGGAATCGGAGGCCGAGAGGTCGCCGACGTTGGGTCAGGCGATGGAATCATCGACCTCGCACTGGCAACGCGCGGCGCGCCCTCGCGATTAGTCGGCTTCGATGTCTCCCCTACCGACGTTGGTGAGCTTCAACTTGCCGCTCAAGCCGCCGGGGTAGACGGCGTGCCCGACAACCTCAGCTTTGCGGAGTCAGGGATCGACTCGATTCCGGCCGCAGACGAAAGCTTCGACGTCGTCGTCACGTGGTCGGTCTTCGAGCACGTGAGCGAGCCGCTGGCGATGTTGAAGGAGATCAGGCGAATCCTGCGCCCCGATGGGTTCCTCTTCCTGCAGCTATGGCCGTTCTATTACTCCGATCACGGCGGACATCTGTGGCTAACCCACGGCGGCGGATTTCCTCACCTGCTCAGCCCCAACGACGAGATCATCGCGAGCCTCGAGGGCAAGACCGGAACAGACGCACGGCGGCCCGCTGACGACGAGTATCTCAGCCTCAATCGGCTAACTCTCAACGAGCTCCACGAGCTGATGCGCGAAGCGGGGCTTGGCGTGCGCAGAGCTGAGCTGATCAGCGAGACCGTGAACCTTCCTAATGACATTTCGGCTGATCTCCCGCTGAGCGACCTCCTAACCAGCGGCGTGAAGCTGCTCGCGGTACCTTCACCGGTATGACAATCGTCTTTGATGACACAGCTCCCACGCCGCCCGACCACCTGATCGATCGGGTCACGTCGTTTCAGGCCGATGAGGCAAGGAGTGCGGTGCTCAAGAGTTTTCTCGCAACCGGTAAGCGTTCAGTCCGCGACATTGAGGCCGTCCTAGCCACGGTCGGCACTAGCCTGCTCGACTACCAATCGATCCTCGAGTTTGGCAGTGGCTGCGGGCGAATCATGCGCTGGCTTCAGCCGGTTGGCGAGCAGTCGAAGCTCTACGGCTGTGACATCGACGAAGAGGCGATGGATTGGTCAAACGAGAACCTCGGTTTCGCAAGCTTTAGTGCCAACACGGCCGAGCCGCCGCTCCCGTACGACGATCAATCGTTCGATCTGGTTTTCAACCACAGCGTCTTCACTCACATCGACGAACGGATGCAGGACCTCTGGCTGGCTGAGCTCTACCGCGTAACAAAGCCAGGAGGGCTGGTGCTCGCAACGGTTCATGGCGAGATCGTGCTCGAGCAGATCGAGAACGGCGCGGCGGTGACAGGCGAGAGCACCTACGGCTGGCGCGAGCAGCTCGAGTCGAGGGGAATCGTCTTCATCGCCGATGACTCGTACGTGGGAAGCTGGTTCCCTGACTTCTACCACACGACAATCCACGCCCCTTGGTATGTGTTTGAGCATTGGGGAAGGTCCGGTTTCAGTGTCCGTGGCTACTTGCCAAGACGCGCGCTCGACATTCAAGATTACGTGATTCTCGAACGCCCACTTGAGTCGACCAAGCCCGTCCCGGAGAACCCAATCCGACCAAACGCCGGTGGCAGCAGAGCGGCCCCGGCCAGCGTCGGTGACGATTCAGAGGCCGGCCGCCTAGACAGGATCGAAGCAGCGCTGCGGATGCCGCCGCTGGTAAGGAACGTGCTCAATTTGCAGGCCGACCGCATCAACCGAATTGAGTCTGAGCTGCGGTCGGAGCTCGACGGCCTGCGTGACGAGCTCCGAAATTGGTGAGCACTAGACGTGGCTAAATCGGAAGGAAAACTCCCATCGACTGGGCTCGGCAGCGAACGCTCCGAGTGGTTCCGCGGCCACTTCGATGCTGCGCAGGAGGTAGTTGACCTCTGCCAGTCGTCAGGGATGGACCTGGCCGGTAAGCGAATTGCCGACATCGGCTGCGGTGACGGGATCATCGACCTCGGGCTTGTAGTCAAGGCCAAGCCTGCCGAGTTGGTCGGTTACGACCTCAATGAGGTCGACACGTCACATCTGCTCGCTGAGGCGAAGGCAGAAGAGGGCATCAGAGAGCTACCGGCGGAGCTGAGCTTCGTGAAGTCGCAACCGGAACGGATCCCGGCCAATGACGACAGCTTTGATGTTGTCGTGACGTGGTCGGCGTTCGAACACGTTGCTGATCCTGAGGCGTTGCTGCGCGACATTCGCCGCATTCTGAAACCGGGCGGAGTCCTCTTCCTTCAGCTCTGGCCGTTCTACAACTCCGAGCATGGTTCGCACCTTTGGCAGTGGTTTCCAGACGGCTTCGCGCAGTTCGACCACAGCGATGACGAGATCGCTTCGCGGATTGAAACTGATGAGGCGACTGACCCTGGCTGGGGAGCGATGATGCTGAGCGAATACCGCGCGCTCAACCGCATCACACTCGATGACCTTGGAGGGGCGATCGAACGGGCGGGACTGCGCGTCAGCCGACTGAAGCTGATCACTAACGATTGCATCATCCCGGCTAGTACAGCTGGTACGCCGCTCAGCGCGCTTGCTATTGGAGGCGTGCAGCTGCTGGCGGTTCCCGCCTGATGGCCACCGACGCGGCGGAGCGTCACGTACTGATCACAGGCGGCGCCGGCTTCGTCGGCGCGAACCTTGCCGTCGCGCTGATCGAGCGACACCCGGACTGGAAGGTCACTGCCTTCGACAACCTTTATCGCCGCGGATCGGAGCTGAACCTGCCGCGCCTCGAAGCGGCCGGGGTTCGCTTCGTCAAGGGCGATGTTCGCGAGCTGGATGATCTTCAGAACCTTCCGCCGATCGACGCTCTTGTCGAGTGCTCGGCCGAACCGTCGGCGCTGACCGGCGTTGATGGCCAGACGAGCTACGCGTTTCAATCAAACCTCGTCGGCGCCTACCACTGCTTGGAACTGGCGCGGCGCGACTCGGCGCAGATGCTCTTCCTTTCCACAAGCCGCGTCTACCCCGTTGCCGCTCTGGCAGCGCTGGAGTTGGATCAAACACCAACCCGTTTCATGATCGCCGCGGGCCAGCAGCTCGCCGGCGCCTCTCCAACCGGTATCAGTGAAGACTTTCCGCTTGAAGGGGCTCGAACGCTCTACGGCACGACGAAGCTGGCAGCCGAGCTCTTGATCACCGAGTACGCCGAGATGTTCGGGCTGCAGAGCGTGATCAACCGCTGCGGCGTGATCGCCGGCCCGTGGCAGATGGGCAAGGTTGACCAAGGCGTCTTCACCTACTGGCTTATGGCCCATCACTTCGACATGCCGCTCAGCTACATCGGCTTCGACGGCAGCGGCCGGCAGGTGCGCGACCTGCTCCACATCGATGATTTGATCGAACTGGTCAATGACCAGTTGGAGCGCCCCGATCACTGGAACGGCGTAATCGCAAATGTCGGCGGCGGCGTTGACGTGAGCCTCTCTCTGATCGAAACGACTGAGCTCTGCCGTGAGCTGACCGGCAAAGAGCTCGAGATCACGCGTGCCAATGAGGATCGGCCAGGCGACGTTGCCGTCTACATCTCCGACTGCACGAAACTCAGCTCAATTACCGACTGGCGCCCGCAGCGCGACGCGCGGAACATTCTCAGCGACATCAATGACTGGATCAAAGCGAACAAAGCGATGATCCGCGCGACGCTGATAGACAGCTAGGGTCCTGCTGGCTGCAGCCGCTCAGCGAGCGCAGAGCGTAAGCGGCGCCGACGGTTTCAGTGCCACCGTCCATGCTGCCTCAGCGGCATCGGCCCGCGCCTTCAGAAGCGTCGCCTTGTTTGCCGGTATCACGAGACTTGGCTTGGCGGTGAAGCCGTCACCGAAGCGGCGCAGAAAGACGGGGACCAACGCCGACGAGCGCAGAGCGAGGGCGCTGCCCGCTGGCAGCGCAAGATCGACGCTGCTGCTGCCGCGGCGAGGCACGATGCGAGTGCAGCCCCCTTCTGGCACTGCACTCGCGTTGAGGACTAGCAGCAGTTTCGGTGCGCTGCCGCTGACCGTCGAAGCGCGACCCACGGTTACCTCACCGGCTGAGATCAGTACAGAGTCGGCGGCGGCCCGCTGGTTGGCGCTCGCAGAGGCCAACGCGCCGGCCGAGAGCCCAATGGCACCAAAATCTCGCTGCGACTCCAGTGCCCCGCGTGGCGTAATCTGGGGGGCCTCCCGCGGAACGGCTTGAAAGCCATCCGGCACTGCCGTGCCAACCAGCGCGAGAGCCCCAAGGCGCGCCTCCAAGGCGTCAGCGTTGCCGCGCAACCCGGCAGCGAAGGCGCCAAGCGTTGCGTAATTTGCGAGCCCGGCAAGGCAAACAAGAAGCATGGCGATCGGAGCCGCGGAAGTGGCAAGACGGCGCCCGCGCAGAAGCTCAACGACGATCAGCACAATTAGAACCGCGCCGGGATAGATGTAGCGGGGGGCGAGCGGCTCGCCGATGTCGCCCCGCGCCAAAGCAGTTAGAGCCCAGACGGCAACGGCCGTCAAAACGACCGCAATTAACCAAGGAGTAGCCCGTCGGGGAGTGGCGAGGCGGAATACGACTGCCGCGGCCAGCGCGAGCGCCAGCGGCCTTCCATACTCAATCCCCAATCCAACCAGCCCGCCAGCGGCGTTCGACGCCATCTCGGCGGCATAGCGCGGAACAATCGGCGCGTTGCCCAGCTTAACTTCGCTGACGCCATAGATGAGGTACCAGAGTGCGAACAGCAGCAGCGGAATGGCGACAACCCAGGCGCGCTGCAGGCGGCGCTTGTCGGATCCAATGATCACGACTGCGGCAAGCGCAAATGGCAATCCGATCGCAGCCGACGCGAGCGTGCCGGCTAGACAGACGCAAGCCAGCAGGTCTCCACGGAAGCTGCCGCTCTCGAGGCCAACCAACATCCAAACGCCGAAGACCATCGCCAGCAGGAACGAGATCTGGAAGGCCCAGAGAAGGTCATCAGCGGCAGCAAAACAGAAGAGCACCAGCGCGGCGGCAACGAGCGCGCCGACGTCACCTACGCGGCGGCGGGCAAGGACAAAGACGCCGAGGCCGACGAGCAGATGAAGCGCGACGAGCACGGCCCGAAAGAGCCAATAATCGGTTAGGCCAGCAATCTGGAGCAGCAGCTTGTAGAGCAGCAGCGGCGCCACGACAAGGTGGCCGTTATGCGCCCTCAGGAGGGTGTCGAGCGAATGGCCGCGACGCTCGATGATGAAGTTCCACTCATCGAAGAAGGGAAGCGTTCCGCGGCCCTGATGGAGGATCGCGACGGCGGCGATCAACATCGCAAGCGCGAGCAGCCACGGAACCCAGCCGTGCTGGTTCCGCGTCACCGGGAGCTCGCGAAAGCGAGGGTCAGCTGCCATCGACTGAGGATGGTCTTTCGTCAACAGGGACCGCCTTCACCTCGGGTGTGCCGGCGTGCCAGTGGGACATTCGCGCGGCGACCTCGCTGCGGCGGTAGTCGCCCCGGCTGAGGTGATGTTCGAGCCAGACCATCAGCACGATGAAGAGGTAGCGGCTACCCATCTCCTGCAGCCTCAGCTTGCTCTCGCCGCTCGTCCTATTGGTCCAGGAGATCGGAACAATCTTGTACGAGTGGCCGCGAACGATCGCCTTGAGCGGCAACTCAACAGTGATGTTGAAGTGGTTTGAGAGCAGCGGCTGAACGGTCTCGATGACTTCGCGCCTGTAGGCCTTGAAGGCGTTGGTCGTGTCGTTGTAGCCGTGGCCGAAGAGCACGCGGATGAAGGCGTTGACGATGCGATTCAAGGTCAGCTTCAGCGCCGGGTAGTCGCTGACGCTGGCCCCGGCCATGAACCTTGAGCCGAAGGCGCAGTCGTAACCCTCCTCCAGCACTCGGTAGTAGGTGACGAGGTCATCCGGTGAATCCGAGAGGTCGGCCATCACGATCGCGACGGCGTCGCCGCTGAAGAGTTTCAGGCCGCGACGGATCGCGAAGCCAAAGCCGTTCGGGCCGTCATTGCGGATGCAGCGCACGTCTGGATCTTCGGCTTCGAGTTGCGCGCCAATCTCCCCCGTCCGGTCGGTGGACCCGTCGTCAATGACGATTATTTCTTTCGCGATCCCCTCTTGATCGAGCCTCGTGGCAACGGCCCGCACGGTCTCAGCGATCGAACCTTCCTCGTTGTGTGCGGGGATTACGACCGAGAGCTTCATCAGCGCGCCTCGACCTCCGCCAACCACTTCTCAGCGTTCGAGTCATGGATGTCGCGCAAGACTTCGTTGATCCCGAAGGTCAACTCCCACTCAGGATAATCGGCCTTGAACGCGTCGAGGTCGCTGATCCACCACATGTGGTCACCGATCCGCGCCTGATCGGAGAGCGTGTAATTGAGGCTCCGGCCGGTGATCTCTTCGCAGAGCGCAATCGCCTCCAACATCGAGACGTTCGAATCTCGCCCACCACCAAGGTTGTAAACCGCGCCAGCGGTCGGCGACCGGTGAAACGAGTGAAAGGCCCGAACTACGTCGTGCGCGTGAATGTTGTCGCGAACCTGCTTTCCCTTGTAACCGAACACGGTGTAAGGGTCGCCGCTGACGGTGCACGTCATCAGGTAGGCGAGGAAGCCATGAAGCTGCGCGCCAGCGTGCTGCGGGCCGGTCAGGCAGCCGCCCCGGAAGCAGACGGTCGGCATCTCGAAGTAGCGCCCGTACTCTTGGACCAGCAGGTCGGCAGCTGCTTTTGAAACTCCGAACAGCGAGTGAGTGCAGAGATCAATCGGCATCGTCAGGTCGATCCCGCCGTACCACTCGTGGTCTGTCGGAAGCTCCCAGCGAGTCTCCTGCTGCTCTAGCGGAAGGAAGTTGGGACGATCACCGTAGACCTTGTTCGTTGAGGTGAAGACGAATGTCGCGCCGGGCGTGAAGTCACGCGCCGCCTGAAGCAGATTTAGCGTTCCGTTGGCATTAACGGTGAAGTCGATTTGCGGCTCCGACGCCGCCCAGTCATGCGATGGCTGCGCCGCCGTGTGGACGATCAGCTCGATCTCGGAACGGTTGTCGCTGAACACCTTGCGCACAGCATCCTCGTCACGAATGTCGATCGCCAAGGATTGGAAGCTTGAACCCAGCTCGGCCTCCAACCTTGCGGTTGTTGGCCCGGTCGTCGAATCAGGACCGAAGAAGTAGGCCCTCATGTCGTTATCGAGCCCGATTACGTCGAAACCTTGCTTGCAGAAATAGCGGGCCGCTTCGGCGCCTATCAGGCCCCCGGAACCGCTGACAATGGCAATTGGCATCTTCGTTATCGGTCGGGAGCGGGCATCGGCGAGCAGTGAAATTGGTGTACTTGGCCGCGCCCCAACAGGCTACCGCCACGCTGCACCGAAGCTGGGCAGGCCCTACCATTGGTTCGTCCCATGGGTTTATCGACACTGACCAGCGGCGGGGCTCCGACGCTCGCGCGCAACTCGGTGATAGTCGTAATCCCTGTCTATGACGGGCACGCGCACGTCGTCGAATCGGTCAACGCAGCACTCGAACACACCGCGACCGACGTCCCTTTCTGCATCATCAACGACGCCAGCACCGACCCGCAGATCCGAACCTTTGTTGAGGAGCTCGGTCAGTCAGGAACGCTCGAACACGATCTCTACTACATCGAGCACGACACCAACGTCGGCTTGGTCGCGAACTGTAACGAAGCGTTTGAGCTCTTCGCCCCGGCCGACGTAGTACTGCTCAACAGCGACTGCGTTGTGAGCGTAGGCTGGCTCGAAGCGATGCGTGCAGCGGCGGCCTCCGACGCGCGCGTGGCGACCGTCAGCGTGATGGCGAACAGCGCAACAATCCTCTCGATCCCTGAGCGAAATGAGCCGACCGGCGGCCTGCCCGAAGGCCTCACGCTCGGCGAGGCAGCAGAGCGCGTCAACGAGAGCTCGCTGCGGATCAGGCCTGAGATTCCGACCGCAATCGGCCACTGTGTACTAATTCGCCGCTCGGCGCTCGAACTGGTCGGTCCGTTCGACCTGATCTTCTCGCCTGGCTACGGTGAGGAGGTTGACTTCTCGCAGCGCTGCGTGGTCGTTGGCCTCAAGCACATCCTCGCCGATGACGTCTATGTCCTCCACCATGGCGGCGTCAGCTTCGGCGAACGCCGCAAGCAGCTACAGCACTGCCGCGACACGATCGTGGCGAATCGTTACCCGTGGTTTCTCGAGACAGTTCACCAGATGCAGGTCCGGACTGAAGGACCGCTCGACAGCGCACTCCTTAACGCCAGCCTAGGACTGCGGCGCCCGCGAGTCACGATCGATGGCGCCGGCCTAAATGCATCCCGAACGGGAACGCAGCTGCACACGCTCGGCGTTATTTGGTCGCTTGCGCGCAGCGGTCAGGTCGAGCTTCGGGTGCTCGTTCCAACGCCGCTGGACGCCGAAGTCGCCAAGCTACTGGCAGGCTTCGATTCGGTCGAGTTGCTCCCCGATGACGAGGTTGACGAGGAGACTGAGAAGTCAGACCTAGTCCATCGTCCGTTTCAGTTCATAAAGCCGTCTGAACTTCAGTTCCTTCAGCGGCTGGGGCACCGATTGGTCGTCAGCCAGCTTGATCAGATCGCCTTCCACAACGCCTCATACTTCGAGAGCGCGACCGCGTGGTTCGAATACCGCCAGACGACGATTGACGCGCTCGCGAACGTCGATCTTGCGCTCTTCATCTCGCAACATTCCGCCGATGATGCAATCGCAAATGGCCTGATCGATGCCGATCGCGCCGAAGTGATCCACCTCGGCGTCGAACAGCTAATTCCTATCCCGGACCGCCCGCCTGTCGCACCGCCAGGGATCGAGCAGATCGCAGGCGCGCCTTTCGTGCTCTGCCTCGGTACGAACTTCAGTCACAAGAACCGCGTATTCGCGATCAGGCTGCTCGCCGCGCTTCGCGAACTGGGCTGGGATGGCTGGCTCGTCTTCGCCGGCCCGCACGCAGCGTCCGGAACCTCAGAAGACGCGGAGCAGGCCGAGCTCGACGCTGACCCTGGCAACGCCGTTCGCGTGGTCGACCTCGGGCCGGTCGAAGAAGCCGAGAAGCTCTGGCTGCTGGCGAATACCGCGGCGGTCATCTACCCGACGACTCACGAGGGCTTTGGGCTCGTCCCGTTCGAAGCCGCCGCCGCAGGGGCTCCATCCATCTTCGCCTCACACACCTCACTGGCCGAACTCTTCCCGCAGGAGCTCGCGGTGATCACAGCGTGGGATGAAAAGGAAACAGCTAGAGCGACACTTCCGCTACTAACGGCAGGGCCAGAGCGCGAGCAGCAGGTGTCAGCAGTCCTGGCAGCCGGCGCAGCGCTGACATGGCCGGCCTACGGCGCGAACCTGCTCGACGCTTACCGGGCGATGCTGGAGCTGCCCAGCTCGGCGTACTCGCTGCTGACGCGCCAAGGGCAGGGAGCCGTCTCGCGCGAGGGGTACTGGCTGGTCGGGCCCGAAGGGTTGCTCGAGACGCGTTATGAGCGGCCGCTGCTCGCAATCTCCAGCCGTCCCGCACTGGCCTTCATCTTCCTTCGGCCGCTCGAGTGGGGTTACCGGGCGATGTACACGATAAGTCGCCTGCTGCGGCCGGGGAAGGGAGCGCATGATCGTGAACAGGGCGATCAGCCCGCTGGACGTAGCACCGTCAAACGCTAATTAGTCGCTCTATCGTTTAGCTGATGCTTTCCGCCTTTCGCGCAAACGGCTACACAATCTCAACCGAGGCCTACCGACGTGTTGCCTACACGGCTCTGGTCGCGCTCTGGCTGATCGTGCTGACAGGCGCTGCGGTGCGCCTCACCGGCTCCGGGCTTGGCTGCCCGGATTGGCCGAAGTGTTACGGCGGCGTCATCGCACCAAATCAGCTCCACGCTTGGATTGAGTACGGCAACCGGCTGATCTCCGGGTTCGTTGGCTTGGCGGCAATCGCGGCCGGAATCCTTGCCTGGCGGCGCAGGCCTTTCCGCTGGGAGCTTGCGCTCTTCGGTGCGCTGCTGCCGCTCGGCGTACTGGCCCAGATTGGGCTCGGCGCGCTCACGGTTGAAAACGACCTCGCCCCGGGCTTCGTGATGGCCCACTACATCCTCTCAATGCTGATCCTCGACGCCTCCTTTGCACTGGCTTGGTGTTCTACCTACGAGCCCGGCGAACGCGAGCGCTCGACAGACAGGCTCGGCGTTTGGGCTGTCCGCTGCCTGCTGCCGATCGGCGCGTTGACGATCGCCGTCGGCACCGCCGTTACTGCTGCTGGCCCGCACGCCGGCGGCGCCGGAACCGGCGACGTGATCAAGCGGCTCGACTTCCGAGGCGCCGACACGCTCTCTTGGCTCGCGAATCGCCATGGCACGCTGGCAATATTCTTCCTGCTCAGCGTGGTCGCCGTGACGCTGCTGCTGATGCGCCCCGGCGGCGACCGCCGAGCGGTGCGGCCGCTGACCGTCTTGATCGGGCTGCTGATCACGCAGGCTGCACTCGGGATCACGCAGTACAACCTTGAGCTTCCCGCCGAGCTGGTCTGGCTGCACGTGCTGCTGGCGACGATCGTCTGGCTGACGATGCTGTGGTCGGTTGGGCGGGCTGGACGGCTGGCCAGCCGCACCGCGTGAACGGTCGGGCGAGCAGCACATCCGCCTCGATACCGGCGATCGTTGTGCGAGCATAGGTCGATGCCCGAGCGGACGACCTCTGTGCCTGCCGTAGTTGTCAGGGACGTTTCGAAGACCTTTCAGATCCCGCGAGATCAAGTGCACACTCTCAAGGAGCGCGCCCTCCACCCCTTCCGGCGCGCTGCGCATCACGAGTTCGCCGCGCTCAGAGGAGTCAGCTTCGAGGTTCCCAAGGGTGGCTTCTTCGGCATCGTTGGTCGCAACGGTTCAGGGAAGTCGACGCTGCTGAAATGCCTGGCCGGTATCTACGGAGCCGACGGCGGCGCGATTCACATCGACGGCCAGGTATCAACCTTCATCGAGCTTGGGGTTGGCTTCAATCCAGATTTAGCCGCGCGCGACAACGTCACTCTGAACGCAGCGATGCTCGGACTGTCGAGGCGCGAGGCAAAAAAAAGGTTCGACGCGGTGATCGACTTTGCCGAGCTTCAAGAATTCACCGAGCTGAAGCTGAAGAACTACTCGTCCGGAATGATGGTCCGCCTGGCTTTCGCCGTGATGATCGAGATTGACTCTGACGTGCTACTGATCGATGAGATCCTCGCGGTCGGCGATGCGGCTTTCCAGCAGAAATGTGCCGATAAGTTCGCGAAAATTCGCAAGAGCAACAGAACCGTGCTGCTCGTCACCCACGATATGGGGGCCGTTCAGCGCTTCTGTGATGAAGCGCTGCTCCTTGAACACGGGCGAGTCGTCGCATCGGGTGATCCGCGCGAAGTTAGTGACGACTACCTGAACCTCAACTTCTCCGAAGCCGCAAGGGAGCGCGCGACCGCAACCGACCCTTCTGAGGACCAGGGTGCAAGCGTTGGCGACGGCCGAGCCGTAATCGAAGGCGTCCGGTTCGACCTTCCCGAGCTTGGGGAGGCCGCGACCGTGCTGCCAAACGGCGCGCGAACAGCATTCTCAATGAGGGTTCGATTTACGTCCGACGTCAAGGATCCAATCTTTTCGGTTGTGCTCCACAACCCGGTCGGCCTGGCGTTGCTGACGGCATCTTCAGGCTTGGACGATGAGCCAGCCGGCGACTTCAAGTCCGGCGACGTTGTTACGTGGACGGTCAACTTCAACAACATCCTTGGTCCCGACCGCTACACCGTTACCCCGTGGGTCATGGTTGGCGGGGGCGAACTGCTGGCGTTGCGCGAGAAGCTTTCAAGCGTTGTTGTCACGCGTTCCGTCCCGACGGGAGCGCTGATCGACGTTCCGTTCGAGCAGAGTCTTCAGCGCGAACTAACGCTCGACGCCGAGCAGGAGAAAACCCAGTGATCGGTGTCGACGGACCTGCGTCGCGTGCAGTCACCCCGGTCGGCCGAGAGGTCACAGGACCGACTGCGATGGGCAGCGACCCACGGCGGTTCTGGCACCTCGCCTGGACGCTGGCGACGACGGAGTTCAAACTGCGCTTCTTTGGTTCCGTGCTTGGCTACTTCTGGCAGTTGATGCGGCCTTTGTTGCTGTTCGCGATTCTCTATGCCGTCTTCGTTGGTATTCTCGACACCGGCGGCGACCAGCCATTCTTTGGTGTTGCGCTGCTACTCGGCATCGTCGTCTTTCAGTTCTTCGCCGACAGCACCGGGGCGTCTATCAAGTCGCTGATACAGCGTGAGAACCTCGTGCGAAAGATCGACTTCCCGCCTGCGGCAATCCCCGTTTCCTGTGTTCTGCAGGCACTCTTTAACTTTGGCCTCAACCTAATCCCCGTCTTCATCTTCCTCTTCGCTGCCGGTGGCAAGTTCTACTGGCGCTGGTTTGAGTTGCCATTGATCTTGGCGATGCTGATCGTCTTCGTTACTGGGCTGTCGCTGCTGCTCTCAGCCCTGTTTGTGAGCTTCAGGGACGTCGAACCGATCTGGGAAGTCGTATCGCAAGCTCTCTTCTACGGCACACCAATCCTCTACCCACTGTCGCTCGTTATCGACAAGGTCAGCCTGACCGCAGCCCAGATCATGCTTGCCAACCCGCTTGCGGCTGCGATTCAACAGCTTCGCCACGCAGTTGTTGACCCCGCCTACCAGAGCCCAGGCCAGATATTCGGTTCAACTGCCGGGGACCTAATACCGATAGGCGTCTCAGTCCTCACCTTCATCGTCGGAGCGCTCTACTTCCGCCGCATGGCGCCGCTGATAGCGGAGCGGCTCTAAGCGTCCTCAGCGGCGAATACGAACGGCAGCGGTTCGGCCAATTCACTCAACGCTGGTGCTTCAAGGTCGCGCTCTGAGACCGAGATCTCATCAACGCTCAGGGGCCACTCAATCCCAATCTCGGCGTCGTTCCAAGCAATCCCCCGCTCTACGGCAGGGTCGTAGTAGGCCGACTGCTTGTAGATCACGTCAGCCACCTCGCTCAGCACACAGAATCCATGCGCGATGCCTACAGGGAGGTAGAGAACCTGCATGTTCTGGTCGCTCAGCGCGAAGCCTTCCCAGCTTCCGTAGGTCGGAGAACCGAGCCGCAGATCGACGGCAACGTCCCAAATTTCTCCCCTTCCACAGCGGACGAGCTTGGAAGAGCCGGCACCGATCGCGTAGTGAAGTCCTCGAACTACGCCCCGAGTCGAGCGCGAGTGGTTGTCCTGAACAAAATCCTCGCTGATCCCGTGCATGCTTAGGCCCTCGGCGCGAAACGTTTCACAAAAGAAACCACGATCGTCGTCGAAAATACGCGGCTGCAGCAGCAGAACGCCAGGAAGGCTTGTCGGTTTGATCTCCACAACGGAAGAGACTAGAGATGGCCGCAAGCGGGCGACCGTTGCCGCAGAAGTAGACGGGTACGGTTACGCCTGATGGCACGCGCCCTAATTACAGGCATCACCGGTCAAGACGGCTCATACCTCGCTGAACTGCTGCTCGAAAAGGGCTACGAGGTTCACGGCATGGTCCGGCGCTCGTCGACCGAAACGTTTGAGCGGATCGAACAGATCCGCGACAAGGTGACGCTCCACCAAGGTGACCTGCTGGATCAGCGATCCCTAGTTGACGCGCTGCGCGCCAGCAAGCCGGATGAGATCTACAACCTTGCCGCGATGAGCTTTGTCGCCGCCTCTTGGGTGCAGCCGACGCTCACCGCCGAGTTCACCGGCGTGGGCGTGACGCGGATGCTGGAGGCAATGCGTGAGGTCTGCCCCGAGGCACGCTTCTACCAAGCGTCCTCCAGCGAGATGTACGGCAAGGTGCTGGAGGTTCCGCAAACCGAGACGACTCCGTTCTACCCTCGCTCGCCATACGGAGTGGCGAAGGCCTACGGCCATTTCATCACCGTTAACTACCGCGAGTCATATGACCTCTTTGCTGCCGGCGGGATTCTCTTTAACCATGAGTCGCCGCGCCGCGGCTTGGAGTTCGTAACGCGCAAAATCACTTGGCACGCTGCGGCGATCAAGCTTGGCCTTATAGACAAGCTTGCGCTCGGCAACCTCGACGCTGAGCGCGACTGGGGCTACGCGAAAGATTACGTCGAAGCAATGTGGCTGATGCTTCAGCAGGACACGGCCGATGACTACGTGATCGCGACCAACCAGACGAACTCTGTGCGCGAATGCGTTGAGGTGGCCTTCGATGAAGCCGGCCTCGGTAGCTTCGAGCCGTACGTCGAACTTGACCAGCAGTTCGTGCGCCCGGCAGAGGTGGACCAGCTGATCGGTGACTACGGAAAGGCCGAGCGCGAGCTCGGCTGGACGCCAAAGACGAGCTTTGAAGAGCTGATCCGGCTGATGGTTCGCGCTGACCTCGAGCTGCTCTCCAGCTAGCTGGCGCTGCGCAGCTCGGCGAGGTCGGTCTCGACCATCTCGGCGATCATCTGCTCGAAACTGATCTGCCGCTTCCACCCGAGCTCGCGCTCGGCGCGAGAAGCGTCGCCGACTGGGGCGACCGGCTCCGGCGGGCGGAGGAAGGCCGGATCAACACGGATGCTGCCATCGACCCGATCAGAGACCCCGGCCGCAGCGAAGGCCGCCTGGACTAGCTCCCCGACCGTGCGCCCCTGGCCACTCGCAAGCACGTAATCGCTCGGCTTCTCGGCGCGCATCGCGAGCACGATTGCTCCGACGATGTCGCGGGCGTCCGACCAGTCACGCACTGCCGTGAGGTCGCCGAGCACTAGCTCATCCTGCTGCCCGAGTGCGATCGCAGCAGCGCCGCGCGTGACCTTGCGTGGCAGGAAGTGCGGTGGCCGGCGCGGCGACTCATGGTTGTAAAGAATCCCACCGCAGGCGAAGAGGCCGTGGTGCTCGCGCATTGTTCGAACCAATCCCAGCGCGGCGAGCTTGGCGACCCCGTAGGGCGAACGTGGCCGCATCGCTGAATCCTCGTTCTGAGGGCTGACGTTGGTGTCGCCAAAGACCTCGGCTGATGCGGAGACCCAAACCTTCGGCCGCGTGGTCGTCTCGAGCGCAGCGGCAAGTATCTCCGAGGTTGAGCCCACGATCGCCGCCATCGTGGAGCTTGGGTCTTCCCACGAGTCGGGAACGAAGGTTGGCGCTGCGAGGTGGTAGATCTGATCGGCTCCGCTGGCCGCGATCGCGCTGCGCAGCGAACCTTCCTCAAGTAGATCGCCTTGTATGTATTCGATCTGGCCTGCAATCTCGGCCAGGTTGCGCGCCTCGGATGCGCTTGCCGCCAGGTCGAAGCCGACCACGTCGTAGCCGTCGGCGAGTAGGCGCTCAGCCAGATACGAGCCGTCCTGCCCGGCGATTCCGGTGATTAGTGCGCGCGCCATTGATGGCAGCCTAGAGCGCCCGCCCGCGATCGTGCGGGATCGATCGGCCGCTGCGATACTTGCGCTGATGGTCGACATCACGAACCAGAAAAGTCGCACGAGCGGCAAGCGGCCTGATCTGCGTGCGGAGGTCGTCGAGATTCTCGGCGTGCCGATCACACTTACCAACTACGGCCAAGTGCTCGACTGGATCGACGATGCAATTGCTGTCGGCCACCGCGGTTACATCTGCGTCGCTCCAGTTCACCTGGTGATGCTGGTTCAAGATGACGAGGAGCTTGCTATTGCAGTCAATGGAGCCGATTTCGTCGTGCCGGACGGCCAGCCCCTCGTTTGGTCGGCAAGCGCACTAGGAGGCAAGGGCGCGAGCCGCGTCTACGGGCCCGATCTGATGATTGAAACCTGCCGGCGGGCATCCGAGACTGGCGCTCCGATCTACCTATTTGGCGGCCGCGACACCGCCGCGCTGGCACTACTGCAGACGACGCTTGGAGAACGCTTCCCCGGACTGAACATTGTGGGCGCCGAGGCGGTTCCGTTTCGCCCCGCAACCGCCGAGGAGGAGGCTTCCTCGATCGAGAGGATCAATGCCAGCGGAGCTGAGATCGTCTGGGTCGGGACCGGCCAGCCGAGGCAAGAGCTCTGGATGGCCCGAATGCGCTCGCGCCTTGACGCCTCGGTCCTTGTAGGCGTTGGCGCGGCGTTTGATTTTCACGCGGGACTGATCCCACAAGCACCAACGGTCATGCAGGAGGCCGGGTTGGAATGGCTGTTCCGCTTGATTCAAGAACCACGACGGCTATGGCGGCGTTACTTGATCTATAACCCACGCTTCATCTCACAATTCATGCGCCAATTACGGGCGCGGAATTAACTACCGTCGCGCAGCGCCTCGACCGTCGCGGCGACACCTTTCTTGAGGTCTGTTGCTGCGCTGAAGCCGAGCTCGTCGCGGGCGAGCGAGACGTCGAGCGAGCTGCGTTGGAGCTCGCCTTCGCGGGCGGCAGCAAACTCTGGCTTTAGCGGCGCCTCGCCGGGCGCCGCGGCGGCGTCTATCGCTTCGATCAGCTCGAGCACGCTTGAGTCGATACCGGTGCCGACGTTGTACGGGCCGCCGGGCATTGACTGCGCGGCCGCGAGCAGGTTGGCGGCGACGATGTCATCAACGAAGGTGTAGTCGCGGCGCGCGCTTCCGTCGCCGTAAACGGTTGGCTGCTCGCCGCTGAGCAGCCGGCCAGCGAAGATCGCGATCACGCCGGCCTCGCCGCCCGGGTCTTGGCGCGGGCCGTAGACGTTGCCGTAGCGCAACGTCACCGTTTCAAGCCCGCGCGCGCGGCCAGCCCAGGCGCAGTAGAGCTCGGCGCACTGTTTGCTCTGGCCGTAAGCGGAGACGGGTGCCGCCGCGACCGTCTCCGGCGTTGGCATCACGTCGGTCTCGCCGTAGATAGCGCCGCCGGTTGAAGTGTTGATCAGCCGCCGCGCGCCGCTTGCGTGGGCAGCTTCGAGCACGTTGATCGTGCCGACGACGTTGACCGACGCGTCGAAGGCCGGGTCGGCGAGCGAGCGGCGCACGTCCATCTGCGCGGCGAAGTGGAAGACGACTTCCGGGCGGGCGGCTTCAGAAGCGGTGGTGACGGCGTCGGCGTCGCGGATGTCGAGCTGGTGGAAGATGGCGCCGGCGGCAAGCGCGCCTTCGAGGTTCTCGATCCGCCCGGTTGAAAGGTCGTCGACGACGGCAACCTCGTCGCCGCGGGCCAGAAGCGCGTCAACGACGTTCGAGCCGATGAAACCTGCCCCTCCCGTTACCAGTGCGCGCATCGGCTGATCGTACGCGCTTCTAACCGTCGTAGACGGCGGCGAGCTTGGCGGCGACTACTGCAGGTGAGGCGATCTGTTCGATTCGCTTGGCGTTGGCAGTGCCGCGGGCTTCGTCGCCCCAGAGCTTCTCGACCGAGGCCGTGAGCGATTCGAAGCTGCCCGGGACTGAGAGGTCCTCGGCCGGAAGCAGCTCGACGAGCGCGCCGGCGCTGGTAGCGGCTACAGGCAGCGCTGCAGCCATCGCCTCGGCGGCCGAGAGGCCGAAAGTTTCAGCGAACCGTGACGGCACGACTGCCAGAGCGGCGCCGGCGCGCAGCCGCGCCAGCTCGTCGTCGGTGACGCGACCGGCAAAGGTGACGCTGGAGCCGAGCCGCGCAGCCTGCGCGCGCAGCGCGGCCTCGTCCGGGCCTTGACCGGTCAAGACGAGTGGCCGACCGGCGCGGGCACAGGCATCGATCGCAACGTCAACGCCCTTGTCGGCCGAGAGCCGCGCCGAGCAGATTGCGTACTCGCCGCTCGCGGGCGCGGCGCGCTGCGTGGCGGCAGCGACCGAGTGGGGAACCACTTCCACGCGCGCGCCCTCGAGTGGCGCGCCGAGTTCGTTCAAGCGGTTCAGCGTCGTTTGGTTGGTGACGAGCAGAACGTCGGCCTCAGCGACCATCCGCGCCGACCAAGCGCTGAGCGAACCTGCGTAGACGGCGGCCTCGGCGCGCGAGCCGCCGCGGCAGTTCAGCCGTACGCCTGGGCGCGTGTCGCGGCCGTGGCAGCGGGTGCAGTCGTTGCCGGCGGAATCGAGGCAGGTGCCGGCGGCGCAGACGAGGCGGTACTGGTGGAGAGTGAGGACGGTCCGCGCCCCGGCTTTGCGAGCGGCAGCGAGGGCGCGCCAGCCGAAGGCCGGCAGCAGGTTGTGGCCGTGGACCACTCGAGCTCCGGTGCGTGCGACCGCGCCCGCGACTTCGGCGGGATCAAGGCCGCCGCGGGCAAGCGCCAAGGCCGCTTTGCCGCCCGAAAGCGAGCTGCTGCTGCGCTGCAAAAGTTCGACCTCTTCACCCAAATACTCGGGAATTAGCCGTGAGAGGTCGTCAACTACGCGTTCTTCGCCGCCAAGCGTGCGGTATTGGTTGTGAATTAGAAGGATCACGACGCCCGGCCACGCTAGCGTCAAACGGCCATGTTGACGCCAGCCGCAATCATCGTCCCGACCCGCGGGCGCCCGCATTACCTTGATCGCGCGCTGGCCTCGATCGCGCCGCAGGCCGCGGCGCTTGGCGCCGAGCTGATCGTCGTTGACGACGGGCCGGAAATCTCAACGCGGACGGTCGCCGAAGCACACGGTGCCTCGTACATAAGTGAAGGCGCCGGCGACGGCCTCAACGCGGCGCGCAACCGTGGCATTGGCGCAAGCGACGCGGAGCTGCTGATCTTCACCGACGACGACGTAGAAGTTCATGCCGGCTGGCTGCTGGCACTGCTCGAAGGCGCCGCCGAGCAGCCCGAGCAGGTGGGAGTGTTCAGCGGCCCGATCCACGCCAGGATCGAAGACCACCGCTTTCGCGCCTGCGGCCGCGAGGGCTGGCCAATCACGACAACCGAGCTGGGGCCCAGCGACGCCGACTGCGTTTACGCCTGGGGTTCGAACATGATGATCCGCCGCAGCGCCTTTGGCGCCGTTGGCCTGTTTGATCCGCTGTTACCTGTCGGCGGCGATGAACAGGAGTGGGAGGAGCGCTGGCGAGTGAGCGGCGGGCGAATCCGCTACCTCGCCGCCGCGGCCGTTGATCATGTTCGCTGCGGCGACGATTCACGGCTCAGCTCGCTCTGCGATGCCGCTCGGGGGCGTGGCCGCGTGGCCCGGCGGTTTGATGAAGCTCGCGGAACCGCACCGTCAATCTGGGGCGAGCTTCGAGTCTTCGCGGGCTGCCTCTGGCATGGGCCGCGCAGGCTCTGCTCGATGGGGCCGGTGACCGCTGCCCACAGCTGGGGGCGGATCGAGGCAGCGATTTCGCGCAAGCCGCTCAGCGGCGCGCCGGTCATCAGCGGTGTCAATGACTTCATGTCGGGCAGTGGCGGGCAGGTCTCGGGCCGCCGCGCGAAGCTACTGGCGCTCGCCGACCGCGCGACCGACCTGCGCGAAACGCTCTCGCGCCGAGCGCTCCGGCGCGACGCCGCCGCCGCGCCGCGCCGCGGCGTGCTGGTGCTAACGATCGCCAGCGACCACGGCACCTCACTGCTTGCAGAGCAGCGCGCCGAACTTGAGCGCTCCCACCACAGCGTTGAGCTGCGCGTGGCGGCCGCCGCGGGGGCAGGAAAGTTCGAGAACCTCAACGCGCTGATCGAAGCGGCCGACCGGCGCGAATACGACTGGGTCGTCGTGCTCGACGATGACGCTGATCTGCCGCGCGGCTTCCTCGATTCATTTCTCTTCGCGGCCGAAGCGGCAGGGCTGCAGATCGCGCAGCCTGCTCACCGCCTCCACTCCCACGCCGCCTGGCCGATCACGCGCCGCCGCCGCGGCGTGCGATCGCGCCGCACAACCTTTGTTGAGATCGGCCCGGTGACGGCCTTCGCGCCGGCCGCGGCGGCAGCGCTGATCCCGTTCCCGAAGCTGCGGACCGGCTGGGGGCTCGACGCGCACTGGGCGGCGATCGCCGCCCAGCGCGGCTGGCCGATCGGAATCGTTGACGCCACGCCAGTTGGGCACACGCTGCGGCCGGTCGCCGCCGACTACCCGCGCGAAGATGCGATCGCCGAGGCTCAAGAGTTCCTTCGCGGCAGGCCCTACCTGCGCAGCGACGAAATTCGCACGGTGGGTATTCAGCGATGAAGATTGCCGTCGTCTCCGAGTTCTACCCGCGCGCCCATGACCCGGTGCTCGGGATCTGGGCGCACCGCCAGGCGCAGGCAGCGATTGCCGCTGGCGCCGAGGTGCGCGCCATCGTTCTCAACCGCGTTGTGCCACCGGCGGCGACGCCGATTTTGAGCCGCCCGGCAGCGGCGCTAAAGCTGGCGCGCCACCCATCGCGCTCGCAGATCGATGGGGTCCAAATTGATTACGTCCGCTACGCCTCGCCGCCGATGGGCCGCTCCTACGGGTCTTGGGGCAACTGGGCGGCGAAGCCACTTGGCCGCGCACTGGCGAAGCTGCGCAACGAGTTCCCGTTCGACCTAATCCACGCCCACAACGCCGTGCCGGCCGCCGACGCGGTTCTAACCGCGCGCCTGACCGATCCGCTCGTCGTCTCCGTTCACGGCGCCGACCTTTACTACACCGCGCCACGCTTCGCTGAGGGGCGCACGGCGATCGAGCGCGCCTTCGCGCAGGCGCGGCTGGTGATCGCCAACAGTGCAGGGATCGCCGACGACTGCGCCGAGCTTGGCGCCGAGCGCTGCGAAGTTGTCCACCTTGGAACCGACCTTCCCGAAGGCCGCGCGCCGCGGCCCGAGCACCCAACGCTCGTCACCGTCGCCCACCTGGCTACGCGAAAACGCCACGCCGACGTGCTGCGCGCGATCTGGGTGCTGCGCGACCGCTTTCCCGATCTGCGTTACCTGATCATCGGCGACGGGCCGGAGCGCGCCAACCTTGAGCAGCTGACCGACTCGCTGGGGCTGCGCGAGCGCGTTGAGTTCGCCGGCCAGCTCAGCAACGAGGAGGCGCTGCGGAGGGCGCGCCAGTGCTCGATCTTCGTGATGCCAAGCGTTGACGAGGCCTTCGGCGTCGCCTACATCGAAGCGATGGCCGGGTGGCTGCCGGCTATCGGCTCGGTCGGCGAGCCGGGGCCGTTTGAGATTCGCCTTTATGGCCAAGGGATGCGGATCGTGCCGCCGGCCGACGTTGAGCGCTTGGCTGAGCGGCTCGGCGAAATGCTTGAGGATCCGGCGCTAATCACCAGCCTGGGCAACCATGCGCGGGCCACGGTGGAGCGCGAGTTCAGCTGGCAGGCCTGCGGCAAGGCGACCGTCGCCGCCTACGAGAAGGCGCTCTCAACGTGACCAAGCCGGCGCTGCTTGTTACAAATCAAGTGCCGCCCGACCGCGCAGGCGCGCTGGCCGAGCTAAACAGGGCTGAGGGAATAAAGCTCGCGATCTACGACGGCAAGCAGCACCACGGCAGCGCTGGCCTTGACGACCCCGGAGTTCCGTTCATCCGCTCGAGCCAGAAAGGGATCTACCGCCTAGCGGCAAGTGGCCGCTACCGGGCCGTGATCGCCACAAGCGCCGGGCGCGTTGCGCTTCCCGCCGCCTATCTGGGCGCCCGCAGAGCCGGCGTGCCGTTCATCTACTGGACGGGAATCTGGCACAAGATCGGGACGCCCGCCCACCTTGCCGCGGCGCCGCTCGTGCACTGGATCGAATCGCATGCCGACGCCGTGATCGCCTATGGCCCACACGTTGCCGCCTACGTCGAAAGCCACGGCGCGAAGAACGTTCACGTTGCGCGCCAGCCCGTTGACGTTCAGTTCTGGGGCCAGCAGGGGCGCGCCGCCGCTTGGCGCCAGCAGCTCGGCGAGCCGTCGCTGCTTGTAGGTATCGCCGGGCGCAGCGGCGTCAACAAGGGAGTCGGTTTGGCAGTAAAGGCCTGGCAGCGCTGCGGCCTCGCATCGCAGGGCGCAATGATGGCGATCGCCGGTGACTACGACGGCGGCCGGGCCGGGCAGCCCTCGGTGCGCGCGCTCGGCAAGCTCAGCGCCGGCCAGATGCGCGACCTTTACGCCGCCGCCGACATCTGGCTCGTTCCCTCGCTGGCGACGCGCGCCTTTCGTGAGCCGTGGGGGCTGGTCGTCAACGAAGCGATGCTTCAGGGCGCCGTCGTGGTAGCCAGCGACGCAGTCGGCGCCGCCGCCGGCGGGCTCGTCAAAGACGGCGAGACGGGGCTGATTGTTGAGGCTGGAGACGAGGCAGCGCTGGCAGCGGCAATCCAAAGCCTTGAGCGCGAACCGGCGCTGCGCGAAAAGCTCGCTGCAGCGGGGCTTGAGGCCGCCGCGGATTACGACTACAAGGCTTGGGCTGCGGGCTGCACGGCGGCGCTGGAAAGCGTCTCAGCCGGGCGAAGCGCCTGCTAGCGTTCACTTTTCCGGTCGACGACGTCGGTTTCCGGTTCAGCAGTTCGCCCTTCAGCCATGAATCGCTCGCTAAAGACGACATCACTGCCGGCGAGCCTGATCGCTCTGGCACTCTTCGGCGCGCTGCTCGCTCCAACCGCAGCGCTCGCCAGCTGGGAAGACCTGCTGCAGCAGGCCTGCGGCCCGAAAGGTCAGGTGACCGGCACCTACACGCAGGCCGAATACAAAAAGGCGCTCGCGAACATCCCTGCCGACGCCGACCAGTACTCAAACTGCCGCTCAATTATCGAAGCCGCGCAGATTGCAGCCTCGACCGGTTCCGACGCGATCTCAGAGGCGCAGGCCGATTCAATCATTACGGCCGCCACCCCGGAGGAGAAGCAGGCCGTTTCAACAGCGGTAACCGAGGCATCAAAGGGCACGAATGCGAAGGTCGGTGACGTGATCGTTGACCCTGCAGCCTTCGGCACGGCGGCGACCGGCACGGCGGCGCTGAACAAACTTCCACTCTCACTAAAAATCATGCTCGTGCTGCTTGGCGCCGGCGCGCTGGCTGCGATCGGCGCCGTCCTAATCCCCCGTGTCCGCAATTACTACGCCAGTCGCTGAGCCGCTCGCGCTCCAGCTCGAAAGCGACCCGGCGGGCCGCGGGGCGCCGCTTGGCCGCGCCCTGCTGACGCTTGCCTTCGCGGCGCTCTTCTGCGCGCTCAGCTTCCACGCCAGCGGCGGCCTGCAGACGAAGACGCTGACCCACGTTGAGGTCTTCCTGATCGCGCTAGCCGGAATCCTCGGCGCGCTGGCTCTCCTCGCCGGCGCCGCTACCCGCAAACCATGGGGGCTGATGTCGATCGGCTTCTTCGCGCTGCTCGTCTTCATCACCGGCGCCTCGATCGTCTGGGCGATCGACCCCGCCGTCGCTTGGCTGGAGACGAACCGCACGTTCGCGCTGCTGGCAGCCTTCGTGATCGGCGCCGCACTGGTCCGCCTCGCCCCCGGCCAGTGGCGCTCGCTGCTCGGCGGCCTGCTGATAGCGAGCTTCGTGATCAGCATCTACGCGCTGATGACAAAGGTCTTTCCGGCCGCGCTGGCCGAAAACGAAACCTACGGCCGCCTGCGCGAACCATTCGGCTACTGGAACGCCGTCGGCCTGACCGCCGCGCTCGGCCTGCCGGCCGCCGCCTGGCTTGGCGCGCGCCGCGAAGGCCACGCCGCCACCGCCGTGCTCGCCTTCCCGCTGGTTGGAATTCTCACCGTCGCATTGATGCTCGCCTACTCGCGCGGCTCGCTGCTGGCGGCGGCGCTGGGCCTTGCCTTCTGGCTGATTCTCGTTCCACTGCGGCTGCGCTCGGCAACGGTGCTGATCGCAGGGATCGGCTTCGGCGGCCTGCTCGGCGTTTGGGCCTTCGGCCAGAGCGGCCTCAGCGCCGACCGCATTGAGCTGCCGCTGCGCAGCAACGCCGGCACCGAGCTGGGCGTGGGGCTGCTGGCGCTTGTCGTGATTCTGCTGATCATCGGGCTCCTTGCCACTTGGCTGCGTGAGAGGCGGCCATGGCCGGAGCGAACGACGCGAACTTGGGGCGCAGTGCTGTTGATCTGCCTCGCGCTGGCGCCGGTTGCGCTGGCTGCGGTGCTCGCCACCTCAGAGAAGGGATTTAGTGGCAGCATCTCAAGCGGCTGGAAGAGCCTGACCGACCCGAACGCCAAGCAGCCGCGAAACGACCCGGCGCGGCTTACCGCGATCGGTAGCGCCCGAGCGCGCTACTGGCGCGACGCAATCACGATCTTCAAATCAAAGCCTGTCCTTGGCGTAGGCGCCGGCGGCTACACGGCGGCGCGACTGATCGTCCGCAGAGACGACCTTGACGTGCTGCAAGCGCACGGCTTCATCGTCCAAACCGCCTCCGATCTTGGCATCGTGGGGCTGGCCGTGACGCTCGCGCTGCTGGCCGCTTGGCTGGCCGGCGCGTGGCGCGCCACAGGCCCCTGGCGCGGGGCGCAGCGGCGCCACTGGAGCGATCAGCGGGCGGGAATGGTGGCGCTGGCGGCCGTTGTCGTCGTCTTCGGCGTTAATTCGCTCGTCGACTGGACCTGGCTTATCCCCGGCACCGCCGTGCCAGCGCTCTTTGCCGCCGGCTGGCTGGTGGCGCGCGGGCCTCTGGGCGAGAGCATCGAGCCGGCAGGCAGGCTCCGTGACAGGCTGCGCAGCGGGCTTCGAAACCGCTGGCGCGCCGGCGGCGCAGTTCTCGCCATCGCGATCGCAGCAGTGGGCGCATGGACCGTGACGCTGCCGCAGCAGTCGACAAACCAGAGCAACGCGGCTCTCGAAGCGCTGATCGTCGGCAAGAACGCGCAGGCGCAGGATTTGGCGCGCGAAGCGGCGGTCACGAACCCGTTCTCAAACGTGCCGCTCTACACGCTGGCTGGCGCGCAGACCGCGGCCGGCGATCTTCCGGCGGCCGAGGCGACATACGAAAGCGCGGTTCAACGCCGCCCAGCGGTAATCGCTGGCTGGATCGCGCTGGCCCAGTTCCGCCTCAACGAGCAGGACGACCCGGTCGGTGCGCAGCGCGACATCAAGGCCGCGCTCTACCTCAACCCGCGCGCGCTGCAGGCGAAGGCAACCTTCCTGCTCGCCTATCGCGCCGTCAAACGCGCCGAGCAGAAGAAGAAAAAGAAGAACAAGAAGAACTGATCTTCTAGCGCGCGCGAGCGATCAGCGAGCGCCGCAGCAGCGGCGGCCCGTCGACGGCGATCACGCTGACCTGCTCGAAACCGGCGCCGCTGAGCAGTTCGCGCAGGGTGTGCGCAGTGAAGAAACGAAGGTGGTCGGAGCGCGGATCGAGACGCCGCTCGAGTGGGCCGCCAGCCAGCGCTTCGAAGGCGACCCGGAGCCGCGCATGGTTTGGCGTCGTCGCCAGCAGCATTCCACCGGCAACGAGCACGCGTTTCAGCTCGCCGAGCAGCTGCGCCACGTCAACGACGTGCTCGAGCGTTTCACCGCACCAAACGAGATCGAACGGGCCGTCGCCGAAAGGCAGCGGCGCGCCCTCTTCGCTCTTCACGAACTCGGCGCCCGGGGCAACCGTACGTGCGCGGCGGAGCGCCTCGGCCGAAGCGTCAACGCCGACCACGCTCGCACCCGCGCCAACGAGCGCGGCGCTGAAACGGCCGTCACCGCAGCCCACGTCAAGCACGCGCTGGCCTTCGATCACATCTGCAAGCAGCAGCTCGCAGCGCTCGTCAAAGCGCTCTGGCCGCGCGCCCAGCGGAACAGCGGCCCAAACCTCTTCGTGCCAATCGGCCACCTAGAAAGCGCCGCGACGGCGCAGAACGGCGGGAATCGTCTGCACGAGAATGCTGAGGTCGAGCGCCAGCGACCAGCGCTCGATGTAAAGGAAGTCAAGGTTTACGAGGTCATCGAAGTCAAGCTCCGAGCGGCCTGAAACCTGCCAAAGGCCGGTCATCCCGGGCAGCACCAGGTAGCGGCGGCGGTGCCAGTCCTCGAGCCGCGCGTAATCACGCTGCGGCAGCTCATCGAGCGAGAAGCGGCGCAGCAGGCGGCCGACCGGCGTGATCCGCGGGTCGCGCCGAATCTTAAAGAGCGGCCCGTCGGCCTCGTTCTCAGCCTCCAGCTCCTGCTGGCGCAGCTCAGCGCCCTCGTACATCGTGCGGAACTTAAGGCAGGCGAACGGCACGCCGGCGATCCCCGGCCGCCGTGAGCGGAACAGCACCGGCCCGCGCGAGCTGAAGCCGACGGCGAGCGCGATCAGCAGTAGCAGTGGGCTTAAGATCAGCAGGCTGAGCGCCGCGCCGGTGAGGTCGAAGAAGCGCTTCAGCGCGTAGTCGGCGCCATCAAAGACGGGGGCGCGCAGCTCAAATAGCGGCACAGCCGAGCCCGGCACGAACTCGGCCCGGCGCGCCAGCAGCTCGCTCGTTGAAGGTGCCACGCGGACGCGCACACCACGCTCGTGGCAGCGATCAACGATCTCCAGCACGCGCTGCTCACTGAAGCCTGGGTCGGCGATCACGAGCTCATCGAAGTACTGCTCGTCGAAGGCCGCATCAAGCTCGGCGGGGCCGACGATGTCAACGACCTCAACCGGGTTGGCGCGGCCCGAGCCGAGCGCCGCGGCGACCGCCTCTGCGTGCCCGCCAATGCCCACCAGCAGCGCGCTGCGACGGTAACCGGCGGCGCGCAAAATCCTTCCACTAACGCGGTCATAGAGCGCGCGCAGCGAACCGACGACCACAACAGCAAAGATCAGCGTGCCCCAGAAGATGTAGTAGCTGGAGAAGTCGCGGCCGACGATCAGCGAGTAGATCAGCGCGACCAGCGCTACGGAGAAGAGCGCCGAGACGACAGCGCCAAGGCCAGGCCGCGAGCCGCGGTCGCCGTAGAGGCCGGCGCGAGCGAAGAGCAGCAGCGTAAGCAGCACCGCGAAGACGGCGTAGTTGTAGGCCTGCGTGGCGTTGGCGCTAAAGCCAACGCTGTCAAAGAGCAGCGACTTGCTCTGCAGCGCAATAAGGATCGCGAGGTAGATCCCGACGACGTCAACAACTACAAGCGAAGCCACGCGCGCAGCGCTGCGCAGCGCGTCCATCGTCAAGATGAAAGAGAGCGGCGTTTTGCGGCGGCGCGAGTCGTGGCCGTCGGCGACGACCTCCAGCTCCGGCGGCGCCGCGAACGGGTCGCGCGGGGCACTTTTTGGCAGGCGGGGCTTCTCGGTCATCGCTCTTCTACTCGTTACAACACCGCGAGGACACGAAAGTGACGCTCGCAGGTCAGCTTGGAATACCCAGCAGCGCTTCGGCGCCGGACTCTTCGATCGTCTGCGCAAGACCTTCGCGCAATCCAACCTTCGGCTCCCACTGCAGTAGTTCCTGCGCGCGCGTGATATCTGGCTTGCGCTGCTTCGGGTCATCTGTAGGCAAAGTCTCGTAAACAATCTCCGAGCGCGAGCCTGAAACCTCGATCACGATCTGCGCCAGCTCGAGCAGCGTGAACTCATTCGGGTTGCCGATGTTGGCAGGCTGATGCTCGCCCGATTCGCTAAGGGCAATCAGCCCGCGGATCAGGTCGGTGACGAAACAGAAGGAGCGCGTCTGAGCGCCGTCGCCATAAACGGTGATCGGCCGGTCGGCGAGCGCTTGGCGCAGGAAGGTAGGAACCGCGCGGCCGTCGTGGGAGCGCATCCGCGGGCCGTAGGTGTTGAAGATCCGCACGATCGCCGTGTCAACGCCCTGCTGGCGGTGGTAGGCCATCGTCAAAGCCTCGGCGTAGCGCTTCGCTTCGTCATAAACGCCACGCGGGCCGATCGGATTTACGTGGCCCCAGTAATCCTCAGTCTGCGGGTGAACCTGCGGGTCGCCATAAACCTCGCTGGTTGATGCGAGCAGGAAGCGGGCTCGGTGTTCCTTCGCAAGGCCGAGTGTGTGGTGCGTTCCGTGCGAGCCAACCTTCAAGGTCTGCAGCGGCAGCCGTAGATAGTCGATCGGCGAGGCCGGCGAAGCAAGGTGGTAAATCGAATCGATCGGCTCCTCAATGAAGTACGGCTCGGTGATGTCGCAGTTGACGAAGCTGAACTCATCGGCGCGAATGTGCGAGATGTTCTGCAGCGAGCCGGTTTCAAGGTTGTCAACGCAGATAACGCGGTCGCCGCGGCGCAGCAACTCGTCGCAAAGATGCGAACCAAGAAAGCCTGCGCCGCCGGTAACTAGGGAAGTGGCCATCGGCCAAGAGTACGGACTTAAAGATCTCTTCGGCGGGCCGTTTCGTGCGGGCGAAAGGCCCTAGTCTCTTCCTATGACCTCAACCGCCTTTGCCGACGCAGTAAACGAACAGATCGGCCACGAATACGCCGCCCACCAGCAGTACGTAGCGATCGCCGTCTTCTACGACGCTCAGACGCTGCCCCACCTAGCGCAGTTTTTCTACAAGCAGGCGCTTGAGGAGCGCGGCCACGCGATGATGATGGTCCAGTACCTGCTCGATCAGGACGCTGGTCCAATCGTTCCTGGAATCAAACCGCCGAAGACCGACTTTGACGACATCGCCGCCCCGGTCAGCCTCGCGCTCGAGCAGGAGAAGATGGTCACCGAGCAGATCAACGCAATGGCCGCGCTGGCCCGCGACGAGGGCGACTTCGCGGGCGAGCAGTTCATCCAGTGGTTCACTAAGGAACAGGTCGAGGAGGTCTCCTCGATGTCCAACCTGCTTACCGTCGTGGAGCGGCTGATCGACAGCCCAATGCAGATCGAGGACCACCTTGCCCGCGAGATGGCCGCCGCGGGCGGCGGCGGTGACCCGACCGAGCCAGCCCAGGCCGGCGGCGCTCCCGCCTAGCGCTGCCGGCGCTTCGGGGCTGAGCCTTCAACCCGCCTGCGCTCGTCGCCTTCAAGCTCAACCTTCCAGATCGGCGCGCAGGCCTTTAGCTCGTCAATGATCTCGCGCGCGCCGGCGAACGCTTCGCCGCGGTGCGGCGCGCTGGCGGCGACGATCACGCTCGCTTCGCTCAAGGGCACCGTGCCTACGCGATGTTCGGCGGCGGCGGCGCAAAGCCCGTGGCGCTCAATTGCCGCGTCAACGATCCGCGCCATCTGCTCCAAGGCCATCTCGGCATAAACCTCATAGTCGAGCGCGTCAACCTCGCGCGTAACGCCGCAGAAGCTGACGACCGCCCCGGCGCGCGGGTCGCGGACCCGCTCCAACAGCACATCGAGCGATAGCGGCGAATCGCTGAGCGCAACGTGCGCCTGAGCGCCGCCGCCGGAGACCGGCGGGATCAACGCCAGCTCATCACCTTCGGCGAGGATAAGGTCGTCGTCTGCGTACTCGCGGTTGACGGCGAGCAGGCAGCCGCTAGCGTCGATCTGCCCGCTCAGCGCGACCAGCGCGTCAGCGACGCTGGCGCCGTCGGCCAGCTCAAGCTGCAGCGAATCGCTGCCGAAGCGTTCGCGCAGGCCTGCAAATAGTCGGACCGAAACCTCCACAGCGCGCAGCGTACGGCACAACCTCTTTTTCGATCCGGCGGTACGGTTCCCCAATGGCTTCTTCAGAGCAGGACGAGCGCCTCACAATCGCGCCGATCATCGGCCCCGACGACCCGCGCCGCTTCACCGATTCGGGAATTGAGATCGACGCCCTCTACAGCGAGGCCGACGTTCCGAAAGATCTTCAGCTCGGCCAGCCCGGCGACTTCCCATACACGCGCGGAGTGCACGAGCAGATGTACCGCTCGCAGCAGTGGACGATGCGCCAGTACGCCGGCTACGCCAGCGCGAAAGAGTCAAACGAGCGCTACCGCTACCTGCTCTCGCGAGGTGGCACCGGCCTTTCGATGGCCTTCGACCTGCCAACCCAGCTCGGCCTCGACTCCGACAACGCGCTCTGCGAAGGCGAAGTTGGCCGCACCGGCGTGGCGATCGACACGATCGACGACATGCGCACCGCGTTCGATCAAATCCCGCTCGATCAGGTTTCAACTTCGATGACGATCAACGCGCCGGCCTCGGTGCTGCTGATGCTCTACGACCTAGTCGCAGAGGAGCAGGGCGTGCCGAGCGAGAAGCTGCGCGGCACGGTTCAGAACGACATCCTCAAGGAGTACATCGCGCGCGGCAACTACATCTACCCGCCCGAGGCTTCGATGCGGCTCACGACCGACGTCTTCTCCTACTGCGCCGAAAAGATTCCAAAGTGGAACACGATCTCGATCTCCGGCTACCACTTCCGCGAAAAGGGCTGCTCGGCAGTTCAGGAGGTCGCCTTCACGCTCTCGACGGGGATTGCCTATGTGCAGGCAGCGATCGACCGTGGCCTGGACGTAAACGACTTTGCGCCACGCCTAGCCTTCTTCTTCAACGGCCACAACAACGTCTTCCAGGAGGTCGCAAAGTTCCGCGCCGCGCGAACGATGTGGGCGCAGATCATGAAGGAGCGCTTTGGCGCGACCAACCCGAAGGCGATGATGCTGCGCTTCCACACTCAGACCGGCGGCGTCACGCTGACCGCGCAGCAGCCGGAAAACAACATTGTCCGCGTAGCGCTGCAAGGCTTCGCCGCCGTCTGCGGCGGCACGCAGTCGCTTCACACAAACGGTTTTGATGAGGCGCTGGCGCTGCCGAGCGAGCAGGCCGCAAAGACGGCTCTGCGCACGCAGCAGATCATCGCCGCCGAATCGGGCGCCGCCGACACCGTTGATCCGTTCGCCGGCTCCTACTACGTTGAATCACTGACGGCAGAGATCGAAAGCCGCTCGGCTGAGCTGATCGCGAAGGTTGATGAGCTCGGCGGCGCCGTTCACGCGATCGAGTTCATCACGGCCGAGATTGACGAATCGGCTTGGGGCTACCAAGAGCGCTACCGGACAAAGCAGGACATCGTCGTCGGCGTCAACGAATACATCGAGGAGCAGATCGAAGTTCCCGGCCTGCTGCGCGTTGATCCAGAATCGGAGCGCGAGCAGCTCGATCGCCTAGCGGCGTTCAAAGCCGATCGTGACCAGGAGCTAGTTGCGACCAGGCTCGAAGAGCTGCGCGAAGTGGCACGCGGCGACGCGAACTTGATACCAGCGATCCGCGCCGCGCTGAAGGATCGCTGCTCGATGGGCGAGGTTTGCGGTGCAATGAGGGACGTTTTCGGCGGCTACAAACCGGGCTTCTAGCTCCAAGCTCCTAAGATCCTCAAATGGTGGCGCTGCGCGTATACGACTTTGTGCTTTGGATTCAAGTTGCCGCGATGGTTATCGCCTTCGGTGCGCCGTTTCTCTATCCAGTAATTTTGGCCCGCGTGACAAACGCCAACCCGGAGGCGCTGCCCGGCCTTTACAGCGCAATTATTTACGCCGGGCGCAGCTTGATTACCGTCGCTTACCTTGTGCTCCTACTCGCCTGCGCCTACCTCGCTAGCGCCGCCAGTCTGTGGGGTGAGCACTGGGTCGCGGGAGCAATCGTCATTTTGGTCGTTCTAATCGGTCTCAGCCACGTCCTCGCGCTGCCGACTGCGAAGAAGCTGAGCGCAATGGCAGCAAAGGAGCTGGGAGCTCGAGCCGGCAGCGGATCGGTCACCTTCTCGGCCGAATACGAAAAGGCTTATCGCAAGCTCAACATTGTCTTCCTGGCGGCGAACGTTTTGGTCTTGATTGCGCTCTACCTGATGATCGCCCAGCCGGTATAGCCCTGAGGTAGCGCGGGCGCGGCGTTGCAGAGCCCGTTTTCGGCAGGAATGGCCTCTCCAGAAGGGAAGGGCGTACGACGATGTCAGCGCACCGTGCAGAGCGCAGGCTTGTTAAGTCTTCGCCGGAGCTTTGGGCCGGGGTCAGCGATCAGGATTCGCTCGGCCACTACCTCCATGCCTTTGGTGAGATCCGCATAACCGGGACCGATCCCGATACCACCGTCGCCTGGGAGGGCGATCAAGTTAGCGGCACGGTGGCGATCGCAGCGGCCGGTTGGGGAACGAAGGTGACGCTGACGGTCGAGGTCGAGGATCGCCCGGCCGCCGCTACCGCTCCGCCCACGCCCGGTGCAAAGGTGACCGCCACGCCGCAGCCGGCCGCCACGCCAGTCCAAACGCCGCAGCCGGCCGCAGCGCCAGCGCCAACGGCCGCGAAACCGGCCAAACAGGGATTCTTCGCGTGCCTGTTCGATTTCGGGCCATCGATCCCCGATCCGCCGCGGCAGGCCACCGCGAGCGACGAGCCAGCGCCTGACCCAACGCCAGAACCTGAGGCAGCGCCCGAAGCTGCGCCTGAGCCGATGCCCGACCCGATCGTCGTGCCTGAAGTTGAGCCAGAGGTCAGCACCGAAGCTCCTGAACCGGCTCCGATCAGCGCCGAATCAATCGACGCGATCCTCGAGGGGGTACTCGACGACCTTGGCGCCGCGCACCACCGCCCCTTCTCGCGCTCATAAGCGCAACGCTGGCCGCAGGCCCTGCCGCCCTGCCCAGCATCTAGACTGGTGCGCCTAATGGCGAGCGCATCTGAGTCAGAAGATTTCACCGCAAAGCTGGCGCTGCTCGGCGAGATGCGCGAGCTGGCGATGCACTCATCGCCCGAAGCCGAGGCCAAGCAGCATGACCGTGGTAAATACACGGCGCGCGAGCGGATTGAGAAGCTGCTCGACGAAGGCTCGTTCGATGAACTCGACACCTTCATGCGCCACCGCACCTACGACTTCAACATGCAGGAGAACCGCCCTTGGGGCGACGCCGTCGTAACCGGCCACGGCACGATCGACGGGCGCCGCGTCTGCGTCTTCCGTCAGGACTTCACCGTCTTCGGCGGCTCGCTCGGCGAAGTAATGGCAGAGAAGATGTGCAAGGTGATGGATCTTGCGGCGAAGATCGGCTGCCCTGTAATTGGCATCAACGACTCCGGCGGCGCGCGGATTCAGGAGGGCGTCGTTTCGCTCGGCGCTTACGGCGACGTATTCGTGCGCAACGTGAGGTGCTCGGGCGTGATTCCGCAGATCAGCCTGATCATGGGGCCATGCGCCGGCGGCGCCGTCTACTCCCCAGCGATCAC
>SXGQ01118252.1_pt1 | contig 33388 bp, 37 predicted proteins | sample 3178371 | NCBI WGS metagenome assembly SXGQ01 (sample SAMN11356859, study PRJNA531348) | freshwater metagenome | isolation source: freshwater sample F1-20 | place: China: Fuxian Lake, Yuxi | collected 2017-12-25 | reverse complement strand
TAATGTTCCAGAAACTGTGTTTGACGGAGTGTTGGTTGGTGTTTGACTATTGGTTGGTGTTGGAGTTAATGTTCCAGAAACTGTGTTTGACGGAGTGTTGGTTGGTGTTGGAGTTAATGTTCCAGAAACTGTGTTTGACGGAGTGTTAGTTGGTGTTGGAGTTAATGTTCCAGAAACTGTGTTTGACGGAGTGTTGGTTGGTGTTTGACTATTGGTTGGTGTTTGACTATTGGTTGGTGTTGGAGTTAATGTTCCAGAAACTGTGTTTGACGGAGTGTTGGTTGGTGTTTGACTGTTGGTTGGTGTTAGAGTATTTGTTGGTGTTTTAGTTAATGTTGGAGTTATTGTAGGTGTAGGTGTTGGGGTTGAATCAATACAATTCAGACAAAAAGGATTTAAAAAATTATATTTTGGTTTAAGTATTCTCGCATTATGTTGAACCTCAGGAATAGTCAGAGGTTTTGCATACATAGAAAATGATGATATACCCCCATCAAAAGTGCCAGCAAAGTTTTGTTCAATAAGAATATTTGTTGTTAAAGCACTGAGACTTGTTCCACTCAAAATATTTGGTGGAAACAATTCGGGATCTTGTATGTAATAGTTCAAATCGGTTGTTGGTATAGCACTGAATACTAGGTTTTCATGCAATCCTTGAGTACCACCACCCCAAGAAATATTGAATGGTACACCCACTTGAGTTTCTTTGTGTCCATACAAACCTCTAGGTATTATTTCTTCAACATTATCGAAAGTTTCAAATAACTTACCATTAACAAAAATTCTCAATTTACCTTTCCGAAATCCCTTTTCAAGAAGCCAATCATTGTTTAGTTGTACAAGTTCTTCTGTTTCTGGGTTTAGTTGGTAATGAGTTATTGGTGGAGAGATAAGTGATACTGAATTACTATCCGTAGATGCTGTGAATACCATATTCGATATTACACCTAATCCACCAAGATAGACCAAATCACATTCATCAAGTGCGGTGTTCCTTTCAAAGCTAACGTCGACTAAAACCCAATTTTCACCCAAAGAATAAGTTGTTCCACTACAATCATCGTATATTCTCCTAGTTGTACAATAGTTATTTATTGAGTAACCTGTTTGCGATTCATATCCAGTAGTTTCACAACTTCCACTTGTGATGCAATCACCTGTCATTGTTAATGTACGTATACAAATTTTTGGGTTAGTTGGGTCGCCACTAAATCTTATAGCTAAAGCATTAGACATTCCATTGTAAGCAGCATCCTGTTCAGGGACAGGTACTTGGGGTTCATCTGGACAACAAGGACTTTCCGTGTAGTGATAATCAGTAACACCTGTTGGGGGATAAACAAAATAACAATCGGAATTATTGTATTCCAAGAAATTTAATTTATCTACAACCCAATATTTGAAATCTCCTTTACCCACACGATAAGTCGTAACAAATTGTAATGAATTAGTCGATGCTGTATACCCAATAACATTCCCAGTTAGGAATGCAATTTCGTTATGATAAACAACACAAGTGTCGCCTGATGCCCATAATAAATCTTGACCTACTTGTATTGTTGCACCTGAAACACTTAAATCAAAATGAGTTGTTGAATTTGTAGAATAACCGGGATTAAGTGTTTTACAATCACAAGTACTTAAATCTAAAAGCCTTCTAGTTACTCTATCGTAATTTGGATCTGTTGGGTTTTTACCTTGTGCAAAATGCCAATATTTGTTTTCAGCACGAGTTCCCATATAAAAAAATATTCCCGAATTATTGGGGTAATATGAATTTAATGTTGTCTTACCAGACGGGGTTGCATATTGATTGTATATCCTAGGCTTCAATGTCATCTCCACAGTCCAACCTTTGGTATATCTTTCAGGTAGTATCTTGTATCCATATCCAAATAGTTCATAAAACCCTTGGTAAAATCCACCATACAATTCGTTGTAAGTTCCTATGGTGTTTGCGGTATAAGAAACCATTTCATACGAGGTCTCAGCCGTTATTCCTGAAAATCTATGATTTGGATGGCTCGTATATCCTGTAACTTGAAATAATTTCAATCTACGATCAAATTTCAATCGATCAAATTTTGTATTATCTGGTAATAGTCCTTCGGTGTAAGAAATGCTCTGTCCCGTCATTCCTGTAACCAAACCATTATCCGTACCAGTCAAGCCGATATCACAAATACTTTTTCCAGAAAAATAATCTAAAATATAATCGTAGGGATTATAATAATTTTCAGAAATGATTACGTTTTCTCTTTTGTAATCACCAAAAGTCAAATTGATTTTTTGAGAGGATCCAGAAAAATTTAAATCAATTTTGACAGGTAAAACATCACCATCATTTGCGCCAATTATAAGTGGTGAAAACACAACTTCTTCATTGTATTCTCTCTCATCAGCAGCCAACGAAATATCAGAAATTTGTAAAACAGGTTGTAAATACAATTTTGATTTGACATACTGATTAATGTTTTGATAAGCCATGTTAATAAATACATTTAGAAAGTATTTATATTAAAAAAAATTATGATTCAATACGGGGAAGAATATTTTTTTAACAATATGTACTTCTTTCTGAAGAAAAACATCAACGATATTGATGTTTATTATTCGGTTGGAAAAAATTTGTCTGAGTCTAGACTTAATGAAGACATTATGTCAATACCCAAGTCATCAGAAAAATTACTTAATTTAATATTCGAAAAATTTCAAAAATCTAAAAAAAGATTTTCAAAGAAACAAATTCAAAAAATCTTGTCAAAAATTAAAACAGATAAGAATGGTGAAATAGATGAATTGGTTGATTTTGATGGTAGTTTGAGTAATTCTAAAATACCAATACACGACCCAAAAATGTCACCACGTAAAACTATGGATCAAACCGTATTCTCAGTTGCACAACCAGGAAACCCTGTGATGAGGGGATACAGAGTATATTGGGGTGAAAGCGTTCAAAGAGAAGAGGATTTGTCCAAAGCTTTTGGATGGGAGGAGACCAAGGACTTATCACCAGAAAAAACAATAGACACACTTGAAGATATGGGTGTTGAAAATGCTGAAGAAAGGGCTAAAGAGTTCGGTAAAGTTACTAAGGTAAACAAAAAGAAACTTCGTGGTTCGGATATTCGAATGATCGTGAAAGAAAGAAAAAATAAAATGAAAGATGTTGTCGAAGATATTTTAGCTAAAAGGCATTCGGATGGTGATATCAAAATTAAGGAAATCGAAGTATCTGAGGTTTTGAAAAAAAATATTAAATCTTTAGTTAAAATGGCCAAGAAAGAAAATTTGGAAATGTCAGATATTATCAAAATGGTAAAAAACTCGGAAAATGAATAGTCAATTGTATCATAGAACTTGGAACTTTCCAGAATATATGAGAAATCATATGAAAATTTGTTTTGCAAAAGTAAAAGGTGCCGATCAAAATACTGAGGGTTATAATCGGAATGTCCGTTTACAAAATACACAACAACTATCATATCCTGAATTAAAAAGAATCAAAAACTTTTTCGATAACTTCCAAGGAAGAAATGTAGACGCACCTTTTATTTTGAATGGTGAAAATAAAATGAAAGATTTTGTTAACACATGTCTTTCAACATCAAGACAAGTTGTTCAAGGATCTGAAAAAATAAAACGGACTACTGGAATGGATAACGAGTACATTCAAACACCGACAGCTGATATCAATCTTAATATTGCTAATACTACTCCCAAAAAAACAAATATACAACAATACGATCTTAAGGTTATGGAAAACCTTAGAAGAATAAACGAAATTTTTAGTAAAATTTAAAAATTATGGCACTAGAACCACTAGATTTTTCTCAACCAGAAAACAGATTAAGCGCAATTGCTGATATCGAAAGAAAAAAGAATTTGGTCAAAAATGACTTCAAACAACAAGGAAATGAATATTCATCAACAAACCCAGCTGCCGTTGGAGATGGTGATGAAATAGGAAGGGGTACAGGATCTTTCTTGGATGTATACAACGAAGCTGCAGGCACATCTGTTGATATTCTTGAGAGAAAATTGAACGTTAAATTTAATTTATATCAACCAAACAAACCATATAAAGTAGAACAATAATGAAACTACTTGAATCTCTATCTGGTCTTATATTAGAGGCTACGTCTATCAATGACATTAAAAATTCGATAGAGAAGAAACAAGTATGTACAATTTATTACACTGGAGATGAACCAGGTGGTCGTGGATTAAGAGAAATTGAACCTGTCTGTTTAGGTTACTCCAAGTCAAATAATTTGGTATTAAGAGCTTGGGACAGAACTGGAGCATCACATACGGGTTACTTAGGAACTCAACCACTTCCGGGATGGAGATTATTTAGAGTTGATAAAATTACTATGTATAAACCTTTGCGTTCAAATTTTAATGAACCTCGACCAAATTATAATTTTAATGGTGACAAAAGTATGAGTAGAGTTATAATTAATGCAAAGTTCAACACTCAAACTGTATAATTATGAATCAAGATTTATTACAAAAATTAGCAGTAGCTAAAAAAATTATGGATAAACAAACTGAAATGCCAAGAGGTAATTCACCTATGAGTATTTCATCACCTAGCGTTCAGTCTTTCGAACCAGTAAGTGCAAACTATAACATTCCACAAGAATTTTTACAAGAACAAAGACAGGCACCACAACAAAACTCGAATGTTCCGATGTCACAGAGAATTCAAAATTCTAAACTACCTGATGAAATAAAAAGATTGATGTTGGAACATCCGATAGAACAACCTCAATCACAAAGTCAATCTGTTTTATCAAATGAATTAGTCGAAGCGGCAACTAGATTAATGAAAACAGATCCAGCTGGAAATGTAAAAGCAGAACCTAAAAAGGTTCAATCTAATTTTGATTACAATATTTTAAAATCTATGTTGAAAGAAACAATAGAAGAAGTATTATCGGAAAAAGGATTATTGTACGAAGAAAGTTCTTCGACAAAACAACCACTAACCTTCAGAGTTGGAAGTCACGTATTTGAAGGTGTTGTAACAAAAATCAAAAAAATTAAGTAAAAAAAAAATTCAATATTTATTTTGTTTTGTGATTAATTAGATTTTAGTATCTAAAAAATCACAATGCAAAAGTCAAAAATTAATATTTTAGTATTACCATCAGATACAACTGGTGTTGGTAAGTTTCGCTCATTAGATCCACACATTATGTTACAAAATATGTATGGTGATGAGTTTCATATTGATATAGATTATCAACCTCAAATAAACGACATCAATTTTTGGCGAAAATATGATATAGTTCATTTCCACAGAACTATTGGTCAAAACTATGATACTTCAGCCAATTTGATTAAAATGGTTGGTCAATTAGGTATAAAGACAGTTATGGACTTGGATGACTACTGGTTACCAACAAAAGATCATCCGATTCACGATTTAGTTGTAACAAATAAAATTCACGAAAAGATAGTAGAAAATCTTAAAGTTAGTGATTATGTGATGACAACAACGAGTATTTTTGCTCAGGAAATGTCAAAGTATAATAAAAACGCTGTTGTATTTCCAAATGCAATTAGTAAAACTGAGACTCAATTTAATGCGGTTACAGAACCTTCAGATAAGTTAAGATTTGGATGGTTAGGTGGCTCCTCTCACTTACACGACATTACTATACTTGAATCAATTTTCTCTCGAATGCACGAGTTCAAAGACACAACAGAAGTTTATCTTTGTGGGTTTGATATCCGAGGTACAGTGACTGAAATCAATCAACAAACTGGAGAACAGAAAAAACGAGATATTAAACCACATGAAACTGTATGGTACAAATATGAACAAGTATTTACAGACAATTATAAATTAATATCACCTGAATATCATAATTTCTTAATGAGATTCAAAGAGGAGGATGATAAACAATTTTCTCACGAATTCTATAAAAGAATTTGGACAAGACCGATTCAACAATACGCAAAAAATTATACAAAATTTGATGTATCTTTGGCGCCTATCAAGAATCACATTTTCAATAGAATGAAATCTCAATTGAAAGTAATTGAGGCTGGTTTTTACAAGAAAGCTTTGATTGCATCTAATCTCGGGCCCTATACTATCGATTTGACTCATGCCTTAGATAATGGTATATTTACCAACGGAAACGCATTATTAGTGGATGAAAACAGAAATCACAGTGATTGGTTTAAGTATGTTAAAAAACTTATTCAAAATCCAAACTTTGCCAAAGACTTGGGTGAACGATTGTATGAAACTGTCCACGAAAAATATAGTTTAGAAAAAGTTACAAAAGATAGAGCAGAATTTTACAGATCCATATTATGATTACACAACCAATAAATAAAATCCTTTTTTTTGACATTGAAACTGTAGGTTTATTCAGAAACTATGAGGAACTTGAAAAGAACAATGAAATGTTGTTGAAACAATTTCACAACTATTTCGACTGGTTTTTGAAAAGATTTCCTGAAGATAAAGAATTACCAAAAGAACAAGTTTTTATAAACAGAGCAGCGCTTGTTCCCGAGTTTTCAAAAATAGTCTGTGCCAGTTTTGCTTTCGTAACACCTGATGGAAAAGTTCACAAACAAACCATCTCAGGTGATGATGAAAAACAAACTTTATTTGAAATTAATCAGTTATTCAATAAGGTTCAAAAATCGGATTTTTGGTTGTGTGGTCACAATGTCAAAAATTTTGATATTCCTCACTTACTTAAAAGGATGGTAATAAACGGAATTAGACCTTCAACTCTACTACCAAGTTATGAAACAAAACCTTGGGAAATTAGAGCAATAGATACTATGGATGTTTGGAAATTTGGTAATCCTTTTGGTTTATCGTCCTTAGAGTTGATGTGCGCTGCTATGGGTGTACCATCATCTAAAGAAGGTGAAATTACAGGTAACAGGGTTCACGAAGCATACTGGGAACACAATCAACTAAATTTGATTGTTGAGTATTGTGAAAGGGATGTTTTGGTATTAGTTGATTTAATAAAAAAACTCAAAGAATTAAAATAATGGAAAATACAAATAATTTAGACCAATTTGAAGATAATTTGGATGAGGAGTTTAACCAATCTTTGGAAGAATTAAAAAATCAATTGAAGATGATTTCTTTAGGCGGCGATAATGATGAAAACATTGATTTATCTGACTTATCTGAAAAGTTAGGAATGGATATTGAGTCATTTATTAATAACTTAAATTCACATGAAAATAGTTCAATGATCAACAATTTGATAGCACAAGAAGATTCCGAAATAAACACTAATTTAGAATTATCTTATACTAAAATACATGAAAAAGCCGTAGATCCATTTTATAACTACTCTGGTGATTCTTGTTTTGATCTTTATTCAATAGTTGACTACGAATTATTCCCAAATCAAAGAGCTCTTATTCCCACAGGTTTGAAATTCAATATTCCAGATTACACCGAATTACAAATTAGAACCAAAAGTGGATTAGCAATTAATCAAGGGTTAATAGTGCTTAATAGTCCTGGAACTGTTGACTCAGGTTATATTGGTGAGATCAAAGTAATTTTATACAACACTAGTTCAGAAAAAATATTAATAAAAGTCGGACAAAAAATAGCACAAGCTTGTTTATGTCCAGTATATTCAGGTGCTGTTGTAAAACTACAAGAAAAACAGATTTTACAACAAAAAGAACGAGGGGAAAATGGGTTCGGCTCAACAGGAATTTAATTATGATTACAATAGGATATAGTACAAGAAATTCTTCAGAAGAATTCAAAGAGTTACTTCGTAAATCAAGTGGTTTACCAAAAGTCGAGATTATCGAAAAAGTAAATCCAAACGGTCGTTCATTAACAGAAGTTTATAATGAAATTTTGAATGAAGCCTCAAATGATATAGTTGTTTTATGTCACGATGACATTTACTTTGACACCAAAAATTGGGCAAAAAAACTGACAAGGCATTTCGAAAAAAATCCACATGGAATAATTGGTTTAGCTGGAACAACGTCTGTACCAAAAAGTGGAATGTGGTGGGAAGATAGAAGTAAAATGTTTGGTATTGTCAATCATGAAAGTGATGGTAAAAAATGGGAATCAAAATATAGTTCTAGTTTAGGTGATAAACTAAAAGACGTTGTTATGGTTGATGGATTATTTATTTGTTTAAGTAAATCCAGAATCAAAACTAGATTTGATGAAACTGTTGAGGGTTTTCATTTTTACGATGTTAATTTTTCATTTCAAAACTTTTTGGAAGGAGTACAAATCGGAGTTATGTTCGACATACGTGTCACACATAAGTCTATTGGTATGACAAACGAAAAGTGGGAAGAAAATAGAGTTAAATTTATTGAAAGATATTCGAATGAACTTCCAAAAATTCTACCTAAGAAAAAAGAAGAAAAACTAAAAATTTTGTTGTCTTGTCTTTTTTTTAAAACGTTTACAGGTTCCGAAGTTTATGTTTACGAATTAGCCAAAACACTTGTAAAATTAGGTCATGATGTCTCGGTACTTTCTGATATTGGACGGCCAATGGAAGATATGGCAAAAAAAATAGGGATCAAAGTTTATTCCCTCAAAGAACCACCTGGATTCAAATTAGGTGATGGTAAATGGAGTTTGAGAACACCAGAAGGAATGGTTTTATCAACTCCAAATACGATGTATAAAGTATCTGAGGTTAACTTTGACATCATACATACCCAACACGAACCCACGACAAATTACATCTGTCAACTATATCCTAATATTCCAAAAATTTCTACGATTCATTCTGAAGTTATAAGTTTAGAAAAACCAGTAATTAATGAAACAATACGTGAATACATTTGTATTCGTCCAGAAATACAAGAACATATAGTTGATGTTTATGAAATACCAAAAGAAAGAACTTCTGTCATTTATAACCCTATTGACAAAGAAAGGTTTACTCAAAAAAATACCCAAGTCGAAAATGTTGTGTTGTTTGTGGGTAGTATTGATTACTTACGAGAAAACACAATAAAGGATTTAGTTTCTTATACAAAAGAAAACGGTAAAGAATTATGGCTTGTAGGTGACAACAAATCAAATTATTTAGAAAGTTTATTGCAAAATTCTCACGTTAAATATTTCAACTCAACTTGGAAGACTGAAGATTACATAAAGAGGGTTAGTGAGACCGCGGGTATACTTCTTGGTCGTACCACCATTGAGAGTTGGTTTTGTGGGAAACCTGCTTGGATTTATAAAGTAGACTCATCTGGAAATATTTTAGAAAAAACTTTGAATGCACCACCCTCGGCACAAGAATTAAATAAATTTGATAGTATTAATGTTTGTCAATCGATAGAGGATAAATACTATCAAGTGATCAATCAACAAATTTAAAATGATTAAAATTGTTTCTTGTTTTTGGAATGCAAAAAATTATTTACCAAACTACCTCAAAAGTTTGAAAATTCAAAATTTCAAAGAGTTTCAAGTTTTTTTAGTCGACGATTTGTCTAATGATGATAGTTCTGAACTAATCAAAGATCTTACAAAAGATGACGAACGCTTCATTCTTATAAGAAATTCTGAAAAGAAATTCAAACTCAAAAATATGGATGAATTAATATCTGACTTTGATGATGATGACATCGTAATTGAGGTTGATGCTGATGATTTTCTTTTAGGGAATGATGTAATTTCACACATTCATAACATTTATTCAGATGAAAACATTTGGTTAACTAATGGATCTTTTATGTACAGTAATGGAAATCTGGGATTTTCCCAATTTTGTAATCCTGAAACAGTAAGACTTGATTCTTTTAGATTTTCTCATTTGAGAACTTGGAAAACATTTCTTTGGAAAAGTATTCCAAAAGAAAATTTTTTAGACAAATTTGGAAATTATTATAAGTCTGGAGCTGATGTTGCATATTCTTTTCCACTTTTAGAACTTGCAGGGAAAAAACATTACAAATTTATTGATAAAGTTTTGTATGTCTACAATGAATTTTCTCCCTATAATGATCATAAAAATGACAGTCCTGCTGGTGGACTTCAAGAACAATCTAGGACCGCTTTTGAAATCAGAAATAAACCAAAACTTAATTTGTTAATCAGATGATAACAAATTTGACAATAGGTAGATATGGAAGATTAGGTAACCAAATTTTTCAATATGCTGCAGCTTTTAGTCTAGCAAAAAGATTGAATACTGAACTTTGGATACCATCAGAAACTGAAACTTGTAATACTAATGGAAGGTATAATCCAACGATAGGTAAGTTGGATGTTTATAATAATGATGTTTTCAAATTATTTGATTTGAAATACGGACAAAAAAAACCAACATTTCAAATTAGGAGTAAAATTAAAAGTTATTACAACGAAAAAAATGTTGTACAGTATTATCCTGAGTTCTGGGATTTACAAGACGGAACTTGTCTCCACGGATATTTCCAAGCAAAAGAATATGTTGATGCTTACAAAGAAGACTTGATATCAGAGTTTAGTTTGAATAATGAATATTTTGACTACGGGTCTGAATACATACAAAAATTAAAAAAAAATTTCAATAAAATTGTTTCTGTACATATAAGAAGAGGTGATCTTACAACTGACAATCACGCAATCAATGCAAATCTTTCGATTGATAGATATTACAAATTAATTCTAAATCAAAACACAACATCAAACGACGTTATATTGATATTTTCAGATGATATCGATTGGTGTAAAACACAGTTTACCGATAGTAACCAAATATTTATTGACAACAGGACTTCAAGATTACCACATTTGAAAGATTTTTCCTTGATGTCTATGTGTGATATAAATATCATAGGCGTAAGTACTTTTTCGTGGTGGTCTGCGTGGTTAAATCCTTTAAAACTAGATAAAAGAATATTTATGCCAAATAAATGGTGGGGTTGGTCTTTACAACATAACAGTGAGGATGTATATCGATACGACCATTGGATAAGATACGAAAATGAATAATATGAGGTATGTTTTTGATTTAGATAATACACTATGTATCACCGAAAAAAACCAAGACAATAATTGGGATTATTTAAATGCAAAACCAATTTTAGATAGAATCGAATTGGTTAACGAATTATTCGACAATGGTAATTATATCATTATTGAAACCGCAAGAGGTTGTACATCCAAAAAAAATTGGTACGAACAAACATATAAACAATTAATGGACTTTGGTCTGAAATTTAACGAGTTACGTACTGGGGTTAAATTTAATGGAGATTTGTTCATTGATGACAAAGGAGTGAATTCTGAGGTTTTTTTTGAAAAAAAACATCAGAATCGATTTCAATTGTTAGATAATCAGAAAATTGTGGTCTTTTCTGAAATTTTCGTTGAGACAAACGAGCTTAGATTAGAAGAGTATGTTTATTGTATTAACAAAAACATTTCCAATAAAATTGTTGAGAAAATTTTCTTAATTTGTAATGAAACTACATACAAAAACAATTCAGAATATTTTCAGACGTTGGTTCAACACAAGTTAAAGAATTCTCATAAAATTAATTTGGTCTTGGAAAGTTCATCAAGGTTCACATTTAATAATTTTATTGAATATACAAAAAAACTTGTTCCTGTTGATAAAGTTGTTGTTGTTTGTAATTTGGATATATTCATACCTGAAACTGAAAACTGGTTTAAAATAAAACAAGATTTTTTCGAAAAAGTCAACACGGACGTTTGTTTAGCATTATCAAGAACAGAATATATTAATGAAATTTTACAATTCAAAGATGAAAAAGCCTGGGAAAGAGGTGAGTTTGCTGACGCTTGGTGTTTCAAAACTCCCCTAAAAATTACTGAAGAAGATTTTCCTTTTGTGATACCCGTAGGTAGTGCACCAACTTGTGATAATTTTATGTTTCTAATACTCAAAAAAAAAATATCAACAAGTTTTTAACTGGGCTGAAAAATACATAATATATCATCACGATTTTGTCAGGAAACCAGAATCTGTAGTGAATAAAGAAGGTCGAATGATATTACACGATGATGTGGTAATTTTAGACCATAAAATACTCAAAAATTACGATGAGAGTGAATACTGTATTTCACCTCATCAAGATTGGGAAAAAACATTCTTTAAATTAAAATACAAAATGGAAAAAGGTGCATTAGAGGATAAATTTCTTTTAGAAGAATTTAATAATTTTATAAGAACATACGGAATAAATAGAATTGTTGAGACTGGGACTTATTTAGGTTGGTCTACAAAAATACTTTGTGAATATGGTATACTTGTCGATTCAGTTGAAATAAACAGTGAATTTTATAATTATGCTTTAAAAAATTTGAATTATGACAACTTGAGATTACACAACTCCAGTAGTGTTGAATTTTTAAAATCTCTAGAGATAAAAGAAAATGATAAATTTTTATTTTTTATTGATTCTCATTGGGATCCTGAACCATTACCATTACTTGATGAACTTGAAATCATAAGCCAAAAAGGATTAAAACCTGTGATCATAATACATGATTTTTTCGTTCCAGACGAAAACAATTTACCAAAATTTGGGTATGATAAGTATGGGGAACAAACTTTATGTCTAGATTTCATCGTAGAAAAATTGAAAAAAATCTATGGTTCATTCGAATATCATTATAATAAAGAAATAGATTCTGTGAATTCAGGAGTAATATTCATATACCCAATAGAAATATTTGATGATCACGATTGATATTGACCAAAAAAAATACAATTTAAACTACTATCCATTTTTTGATTTTTACTATGTAAACGATGGTAAGAATGTAGAACCAAAAACAAGAGAGTGGTTTTTGCAAAATTTAAACAGTGAAGATTCAATTTTTGATGTAGGATCACATATAGGACTTTACACAATACTTTTTTCTACAAGGACTTCGAAAGTATACTCTTTTGAACCCACAGATACATACGATAATTATTTGATTGAAAATTTGAAGTCAAATAATATAAGTTCTGTTAAAACAGAAAAAATTGCTTTTGGAACTAAAATAGGTAAGGTACAAGATAAAATTTATAAAATTTGGGGTCAAGATCCTACTGAGGAATATTTTGATTTTACAACTTTAGATCACTACACTAGTGTAAATGGAATAATTCCTCAATATATCAAAATTGATGCTGACGGTTATGATTATGAAATACTACTAGGTGGTAAAAATTTGTTAGAAAATAACACAATTATTGTTTGTGTTGAAATAAACCAAGCTTTGGAGACACGTGGGTATAAACCCAAACATATAATTGATTTTATGACTAGTATAGGTTATTACAACTTCCAAGTATTGGATAATGAAAACTTTTTTTTCAAAAAAATAGATGGCTAGTACTTTGAAACATTTATTAGATAAACAACCCAACTTTATTAAAAAAGTTGCATACAAAATTATTCCTTTCAAATATCGGTATGGAAAGGCATACAATGAATTTTGGTATTTGATAAATAAATCCAAGAATTGGAGTTTTGACGAGTCAAAAAACTATCAACTACAAAAACTCAAAGAAGTACTAAAACATTGTGAAAAATCAGTTGTGTATTACCGAAATCTTTTCAAAGAATACGGTTTTGATCCAAACATCAAAAATTTAGAAGAACTTAAAAAATTACCAGTATTAACTAAAGATATCATAATAAATAATTTTGAAGATTTTATTTCTACTGGATTCCAAGGAAAAAAATATAAAATGAATACATCGGGTACTACTGGTAAAAGATTATTACTTTGGGGTTCTGATGATCTATTTAAAATTGAGTGTGCGGTAATCGAAAATGCGTATTTAGATCACGGTGCTAAACTATATGAGGATCATTCTATATGGATAAGAAGATACTCACCTAACGAAGGTGATCCTATATTCCTTTCAGATTATGAACTCAATAGAAGTTATATGTCTGCATTTCATTTGAACGATGAGACTATTTTTTCGTATGTCAATTATTTTAATAAAACAAAAACTAAAATATTAGTCTCATATCCTTCTACAATTTATTATTTTGCTTTACTTTGTTCCAAATATGAGTTGAAGTTACCGTATTTAAAACATATACATGGTGCTTCTGAAATGTGTTTACCACAATGGGAAAAACTAATTTATGAAACGTTTGGTACAAAAATTAAGATGCACTACGGCCAGGTTGAAAAAGTCTCATTTGCACATCAAGATAGTACGAATGATTTGTACAAAGAAAACTTATTATATTCATTTACTGAATACGATGAAGATAATGTAATCATCGGTACTGGATTTCATAATAAAGTTATGCCACTCATCAGATATAAAACTAACGATCTCGTTGAAAAAGTTGAAAATCCAGTATTAGATGGTTGTTATCCCAAAACTATTAATAGAATTCTTGGTAGAAATGGTGATATGTTAATTACTGAAAAAAATTCACTTGTACCTGCGGTAAATTTTTATTCGTTTATGTCAAAATTTGAAAGTGTTGATATGTTTCAAATAATACAAAAAAAGGATACCAAAGATGTAGATTTTTTTGTTGTACCAAACTATTATTATAACGAAGATTCAGAAACTAACTTGGTCAAAGAAATGAAAAATAGATTGGGTGATGTTAATGTTCGTATCCATAAAAAAAATTATTTGGAAAGAGATCCTAATTCAAATAAATTCAAGACTGTTAGCTTAATATGAATGAGAACTATGAAAAGTTTTTGAAACTAAAATCAGGTTCTGGACTTCATTCACCCTCTGTTTATGAGTTGAAAAATGATTTAAAGATAGAAGTCTCGATTGATGCTTGTTTTTTGTGTAATCCTTATGCTTTCGATTTGTTTATGGATAATTTTAACAAAGTCGATCTAACGGATTACATCAAATATTATCCACCTCAAAATAAAATTCTTTCTAATCTTTTATCAAAAAACATCGATATTAACCCTGAATACTTGTTGATTGGAAATGGTGCTATACAACTTATAGAATTAATAATGAGGGAATTCGAGGGGAAAAAAAAGTGTATTATCACTCCAACATTTTCGACATATTATGAATATGATATCGAAAATATAGTTTTTTTTAAAACTTATAAAGAGAATAATTTCCAAGTAGATAAAAAAGTATTAGTTGAATTTTGTTTACAAAACGAAATTGAGGTTCTTATAATAGTTAATCCAAATAATCCAACAGGAACTATAATCCGAAAAAATGATTTAAAGTATATTATCAAAGAACTAAAGAAAGTTTCAATAGTTGTTGATGAAAGTTTCATAGATTTTTTTGACAAGTCACATAGTGTTGAAACTGATGTATACAGTAACAAAAATCTTATCGTTATTAGGAGTTTATCAAAAGATTTTGGAATTGCTGGTTTGAGATTAGGTTATTCAGTATGTGATCCGAAAATCAGTAATAAAATTTTTTCCAAATATGGTTTGTGTTGGAATATAAATGGTTTAGCACAAATATTTTTGGAATTAATGAACGATTCTACATTTAAATTAAATTACCAATTAGCGAGGAAAAAATATTTAGATAATCGAGAAAAATTTTACCAAAATTTATTGACTCTCGATAAATTTAAAGTGTATAAATCATACGCTAATTTCTTCATCTTAGATTGTTCCGAACACATAAACACAGTCTTTTCTTATTTACTATTTGAGAAAAAAATTTACACTAGAATTTTGAATGACAAATTAGATCTCGATGATTCTTTTTTGAGAATTGCTTGTGGAACGGAAGAAGATAATCATATGGTTTATTTGGCACTTAAAGAAATTAATGACACACTATGAGAACAAACAAAATTGCCATTGTCGGTCTTGGTAAATTGGGTCTACCACTTTTAACAACATTTGCAAAAAACGAACAAAAGATTATAGGTTTTGATATTGACGAAAAAAAAATAACACAATTAAAAAAAGGCGAAGTCCCGTTTTTTGAACCAAACTTACAAGAGCTGTATAATGAAAATATTAATAATATAGAAGTTGAAAACAACACAGACAAATTAATATCACAAACAGATGTCGCTATTATTTTGGTTAACACCCCATCTAAACCAGATGGTACTTTTTCTAATGAATACATATTTCAATCCGTCGAGTCGATATCTAAAAGTCTCAAAAATTCAGATACTGAAGAATTTCTTTTTATCATAAGTTCTACTGTTATGCCAGGAACTCATTTGGAAATTATAAAACTTATAGAGTTTCATTCTGGAAGAAAATTGAATAGTGGTTTCGGACTATTATACATACCAGACTTAGTAGCTTTAGGAAACGTGATTTACGATTTCGAAAATCCAGATGTATTAATTATGGGTCAGTCTAGTGAAAAGTTTGGAACACTAGGTGAAGAAATTTATCGGAAAATAATCAAAAACAATGCACCTATAGTACGAATGTCTCTAGTCGAGGCGGAAATATCCAAAGTAAGTTTAAATGCATATATTACAATGAAAATCAGTTTTGCTAATTTTATCGGTAATATTGCTGAAAAATTAAATTGTAATCCAAAAAATATCACAAAAGCTTTGGGTTATGATAAACGTATTTCACCATACTACTTGAGTAGTGGTCTGTCATTTGGTGGGACTTGTTTTCCAAGGGATACTTGGGCTTTTATCACTATGTCTGAAAAGTTAGGTCTAGATGCTGAGCACATAGTTGCCACTCAAAGAATTAATGAAAAACAAAACGAAATATTAATTAATAAAGTAGGAATTTATAAAGATAAAATTATAGGTGTATTCGGCTTATCATTCAAACCCAAAACTTCAGTGACAACTGAATCCGCATCCTTTATTTTATACGAGTTTCTGAAAAACAATAATTACAATGTTTTGGGTTGTGATGATTTGGTAGAAACTGATTATACATTGAACACCTTCGATGAATTTCTAAATCGTTCCGAGGTTGTTGTTTTAGCCCACATAAATAATAAATTGTTTGAACGTTACAAAGATGTTCTACAAAAGAAAATATTGATAGATCCATGGCACATTCTGAGTTGAAACAAATAACAACATCAATCTTAAATCCTTTACTCGAGAATGATTTTATTTTTGTCCCAGATTGGGCTAAAAAAATTAAAATAGATGTTGGTCTTTCGATCAACGCACCTAATTCTGAGGTCTGGATCAATGAAGACCCCGAAGTATGTGTATTTGGATTCGAACCAAACATATTTAATATTGAACATATTCACTCAGGGGTCAAGGTTTGGTCTGTACACTTAGATCCAAAAAAAATTAATAAATCATTTTTTTATTTGAATTGTGCTTTGTCAAATTATATTTCTGAAAAAGAATCTTTTTATTGTACGGAGGGGGATTCAGGAACATCAAGTTTATTCAAACCCAACTATTTCGGTGTTAAAAAAGTGAGTCAAATACCTGTGTTGACATTAGAATCTTTTTTGGATTTTTTTCCTTGGCATCGTTTTGAATATATTGAACACCTTAAAGTTGATGCACAATCTTCAGATTATAATGTATTATTGGGTGCTGGAAATTATCTTAAATATAAAGTAATTTACATCGATGTCGAAACTTCAACCAATGGTCAATATTCAAATATTGAAACACCAAACAATATCAAGTCCTATTTGGAAAGTCAAGATTTTGAATGTATAAAGTGGGGAATGAATGCTACTTTTTTCAATAAAAATTTTAATCATTTAAAAAACTCCATAAAACACATAATTTTAGGAGAATAAACTATGTATATCACTAATATAATAAGGGATGATGGTTTTGGCGCTCAATATCAAACAATTATGTTTACAATATTGTATGCTGAACTTTATAATTTAGAATTTGTCTATAGACCATTTTCTACTATGGCTCACAATTATGATAATGATGAATCTTTTTTACAAAAAAAAGAAAAATTCATCAACATAATTAACAACTATAAAAACATCAATGAGGTTGATCCTAAAAAAATATTGACTATACCATTGCAACAAATTTATAAGGAAGTTGAACAGAGATTAGATTTATTAGTAACAACAAATTCATTCAGAAAAATACAAGACTTGTTTTATGAAAACAAAAATAAAACACATGATAATGTTTTAACGGTTCATATTAGAAGACCGAATAAATTTGATATAGGTAGTTATGGCTACGAACAAGACGACTATTACTTAAAAAGTATTGAATTAGTTTTGAATAGAAATAAAGATATTGAAAAAATCAAAATATTTTCACAAGGTGACATTTCAGATTTCAAAAATTTTGATCATAATTTTACAGAATTTCACCTAAACGAACCGATTGAGGAAACATTTTCAAATATGGTTTTTTCTGATCATTTTATAATGTCTAAAGGTTCATTCAGCTATACTGCGGCATTATTGAACTTGAACTCAATTTATTATCTACCATTTTGGCACCCACCATTATCTAAATGGATAAAATTAACAACTTAAGATATGTTACCTGTTTACTCACCACATGGATGTCCCGGAGATTTTTTCTTTTGCGACACAAACAAAAAAATTAAATTAATTATTGACCCTAATCCTCAATATTTTACATATGTTCTACCAAACGATCGAAAATCATATGATTTATTGGTATTGATTCAAGGTATGGAACCTAAAGAGATTAATAACATAAGTGATGAAGTAATCAGACATCACCATCAATTTGATAAAATACTGACATCATATCCAGAAGTTTTATCTCAATGTCAAAACGCAGAATTATTTTTATACGCATCTTGTTGGATATTAACTAGACAAGATAAAACTAGAGCAAACCACAGAACTGAATATCATAATATTTTTTCCACTGAAAAGAAATTTTTACTCAGTCATGTTATGAGTAACAAAAACTACTTACTTGGACACCAACTTAGACATCAAACTAGAGATATAATAAATAAACCAAGAAGATTTGAACTTTATTTTCCACCTTCGATTGAAATGGAAAAAAAATATCAACTATTCGAAAATTCAATGTTTCACATTGCAATCGAAAACACCAAAAATGTAAACTACATAAGTGAAAAAATTATAGATTGTTTTATGTCTTACACAATTCCAATTTACTGGGGTTGTCCAAATATTGGGGATTATTTCAATACAGATGGAATTATATTTTTTGAGACAAAAGAAGAATTAGACCATATTCTTAATAATTTAAGTGAGGATGATTATTTCAAAAGATTGGAAGCTGTAATTGAAAATTATAATATAACAAATACAAGATATGCATTTTATTCTGATAGAGTTAATGCAATTTTAGATACAATGGTAAATTAATTCAAATGACACATTTAGAACAAATTGAACAAAAATTAAAAGATATTTTCAACAATAAAACTGATGGTTTTTTTGTTGATATCGGAGCTCACGATGGAATTTCAATAAACAATACCAAAATGCTAGAGGATTTAGGATGGGATGGAATATGCATTGAACCACACCCCAAAGTCTTTCAAAGATTAGTACAGAATAGGACTTGTAAAACGGTAAATTGTGCTGTCTGGGATCATAACACAAAAGTAAAATTTTTGGCGTTAACAGGGCCTACAGAAATGTTGAGTGGTATTCAAGAATCATACGATCCAAAACATTATCAAAGAATTCAGTTTGAACTACGTCGAGATGGTGGTACTTCAGAAATTATAGAAATTGACGCATTAAAATTTGAATCGATAGTGATGAATAAAAAAATTGATTTTATGTCAATAGATACCGAAGGATCGGAATTACAGATTTTGAAACAAATTAATTTTGAAAATTATGATATTGAATTAATTTGTGTTGAAAACAATTTTTTTGAATATAAATTCGAAGAGTTTTTTTTAACCAAAGGATATCATTTTCATAGTAACATAGGTATAGATTTTTTCTTTAAAAAAAATAAAAAATGAAAATTACATTGATTACAGGATGTTCAGGTTTGATAGGATCTGAAGCAACTAAATTTTTTATAAATAAAGGTTATTTTGTAGTTGGTATTGATAACCATATGAGATCTTATTTTTTTGGAACTGAGGCAACAACCGAATTGACCACTGAGGTTCTAAAAAATCTTTATCCTGATAACTTTTTTTTTAACGATATTGATATACGAAATTATGAAAGTTTGAGAACTATTTTCGAAAAATTTAACTCACAAATAGAAATAATAATTCACACTGCAGCACAACCATCACATGACTGGGCGGCAAAAGAACCAATCACCGACTTTGAAGTGAATGCTCTAGGTACACTCAATTTACTAGAACTTACTAGACTTTATTGTCCAAAATCATCTTTCATATTTACATCAACAAACAAAGTATATGGTGATAATCCCAACAAATTGAATATAATCGAAACCGAAACAAGATACACACTTCAAGATCCTTTGTATGGGAATAGTATTGATGAAACCTTATCAGTAGATACTTGTCTTCATTCACTTTTCGGAGTCTCAAAGTTGTCTGCAGACTTATTGGTTCAAGAATATGGTAAATATTTTGGTATCAATACTGTTTGTTTTAGAGGGGGGTGTCTAACTGGCCCAAACCACGCAAGTACGGAATTACATGGGTTCTTGTCTTATTTAATAAAATGTATTGTAAATAACAAAGAATATAGAATATACGGTTATAAAGGAAAACAAGTCAGAGATAACATTCATTCCTATGATTTGGTAAATATGTTTTGGTATTTTCATCTTAACCCCAAAGTAGGTCAAGTTTATAACGCTGGTGGTGGTTCAGAAAACTCCATCTCAATTCTGGAAACAATAAACCTTGTAAATGAAATATGTTCAAAAAAATTGAAAAATTGGAAAATTTGGGATAAATATGAATTGATTTCTGATAATAGAATAGGGGATCACATTTACTATGTTACAAATTTTAGTAAGTTTAAAAATGATTATCCTGAATGGCCAGGTATTACAATAAAATTATACGATTTAATAAATGAAATGATTTTGAACGAAATAACAACACATGAAAAAATTTAAAAACATTTTAGTTCTTGGTGGAGGAGGTTTCATCGGAGGACATCTAGCAAAAAGATTAAAGTCGGAAGGACATTATGTACGAGTGGTTGATTTGAAACGTCACGAATACTTTCCTGAGAATGAAATATGTGATGAATTTCTAACTTATGATTTGAGAGATCCTCACAATGTAGAAGCAATAATGAGGTTAGAAGTCAATAACGGTGGTTATCCTCAACCGTTCAAATACATCAAACAACTTTTATCAAGAACTCAAGGTTTTGATGAGGTCTACCAACTTGCTGCAGATATGGGTGGTGCTGGATACATTTTTACAGGTAATCACGATGCAGACGTAATGCACAATTCTGCAACAATAAATCTTAATGTTGCTCATGAAGCTGTCAAAACAAAGGTAGGTAAAGTATTTTACTCTTCTTCAGCTTGTATGTATCCTGAACACAATCAACTAGATCCAGATAACCCAAACTGTGAAGAATCGTCAGCATATCCAGCAAATCCAGATTCGGATTATGGTTGGGAAAAACTTTTTTCTGAACGTTTATATCTAGCATTTTCTCGAAACTATGGCCTCAATGTTAGAATTGCAAGATTTCATAACATTTTTGGCCCACAAGGCACTTGGATTGGTGGTAAAGAAAAATCACCAGCAGCAATGTGTAGAAAAGTAGCAGAAATCGATGATGTAATCAAAATCGAAGGACAATCAAGACCTGATTATGAAATCGAAGTTTGGGGTGATGGTAAACAAACACGATCATTTATGTATGTTGAGGACTGTGTTGAGGCAGTTTTAAGATTAATGGAAAGTGATTTTACAGGGCCAGTGAACATTGGATCGGAGGAAATGATTTCAATCAATGAATTGGCGCAACTTGCAATCAATATATCTGGTAAGAATATCAAAATTACTAATATTGATGGTGATGAGTTTATAAATAAATACGGATTCAAATGCCCAACTGGGGTCAGAGGTAGAAACTCCGACAATAAACTATACAAAGAAAAAGTTGGGTGGGAAAGTACAATGTCACTCAAAGAAGGTATGGAAAAAACATACGAATGGATTAACAAAATGGTTCAACAAAAAAAAACATATGCCAAAATTTCGAATAGCAATTGATATTGAAGGTGTTCTGAGGGATACTTTTGAAAAGATAGAACAGATTTATCAGAAATTTTTTATAGATGAATTAGAACTAGTTGACGAAGATTTTAAATTTGAAATCTATAAGCCATACAATACATCTAACTATAAAAATCATTTCAATTTTAAGAATGATGAAGAGTATTACAACTTTATGTATAACGAATTTGCTATGCAAATTTTTGGACATGCACCATCGACAGAGATGAGCACTTTTCATATTTTAAACGAAATTTACAGGGAGTATTTTGGTGAAGTTGAGTTTTTATTAATTTCCAAACAGGTTGGTAAAAGTAAACCAGCAACTCTGTTTTTTATATCCAAGTTTGGATGTGAAATTGAAAAAATAATTTTCTATAATCATAAGAATAAAAGAAAAATCTGGAAAGAATTTGATATTTTAGTTACGGCAGAACCTGAATTATTACAAATAAATAAAAATAAAACTTTAATTAAATTCGAAAAACCCTATAATTCAGAAATAAAAACCAATATTACTATAAATTCTATTGGTGAATTAAATGATTACATTAAAAATTTAATATGATGTTAGACGTTTTAGGTGAAAAATACTATTTAAACATTAATGCGATTGATTCTTTCGTCGATCGCCCTGAGTTTTCAGGAACTGGTGAAAGTCAACATATTTCGGTTATAAAATACGAAGTTATAAAAACATTAACTGAAGTTGTTTTTTCTGAAATGCAACCAATCGATGAAAAAATGGTCAGTAAATCACAAGATTTAAGTGTTTCATTTCGATTAGCTTGGAACACAATGTTATTCAATAAATTTATACAAAAACTTTAAAAATGAGTGAAGATTTAAAACAAAATCTACAAAGGTCTCTTTACAATATAGACACCAAGTCGAACAAAATATATTTTTTTGTCCAAGACACAAAAGGAAATGCTAAGGCATCCATCAGATTCATTTACGACATTGCCAATTCTCTAACCAAAGAGGGTTATAAGGTAGTTATGTTGTATGAAAAATCTGACTACACACCGATCGATAGTTGGTCATTCAGAAAATACGAAGGTTTAGAATTTCAAGTTATTGAAGGTACAAATTTACAAATTGCTCCTGAGGATATTTTAGTTATACCTGAAATTTTTGGGTTTGTTATGGAACAAGTAAAAAATTTACCTTGTGGTAAGATTGTACTCTGTCAAGCATATGACCATGTTCTAGAAACATTGACTCCTGGAGCTACTTGGCAACAATACGGTTTTTATAAGTGTATTGCGACTTCAGAAACACAAAGAGATGAGATTTCCAAAATTATGAGAAATACATCTTTTGATATTCTGAGACCGACAATTTCAGACTGTTTTGTTAAACAAACTCATCCACCAAAACCGATCATATTGGTTCACTCTAGAGAACAGCGTGATGGTCTCAATTTAATCAAAAGTTTTTACCTCAAATATCCACAATTCAGGTTTTTTACTTTCAGAGATCTCAGAGGATTGAGTGAAGAAGAATTTTCAAATGCAATGAAAGATGCTTTCTTAGGTGTTTGGTTAGATCCAACATCATCATTTGGTACTTTCCCTATTGAGTGTATGGCGTCTGGGATACCTGTAATTGGTAAAATTCCAAGTTTAAAACCTGAGTGGATGAATGAAAATAATGGTGTCTGGGTAGAAAATACATTACAAATTGTTGATGTGATTGCTGACTTTGCTCAAACATGGTTAGAGGATAGCGTACTCCCAACATTATACAGTGAAGGAGAAGTTACCGCTAACAATTATAGAATGACAGAAAGTTTTGATACAGAAGTAAGTAAAATTTTCAACGAATTTCAACTTAAAAGAAAGGAATTTTTCTTTCAACAATTAAACCAATTAAATGAAAACTAAAATGGAAAGTTTAGACATAACTATAATATTACCGATAAAATCAGGAATAGTTAGAGATTTTGACGAATACTTTGATAAGGCAATCAAATCCCTCCAAATTCAAGACGTAACCCTCAATGAAATAATTATTGTTCATACTGAAGAAGAAACTTTGGTTGAAAAATTAAAAAATTACAATTTTGAAAATTTGAATGTCAAATTGTTACCGTACACTAAGGAGCCAAATTTTCAATCCCAACTTAATTATGGCGTTGAAAATGCACAATCAACTTATGTAAGTTTTTTTGAATTCGATGATGAATATTCTAATGTATGGTTCAGAAACGTTCAGAAATATATTAATTTTTACCCTGAGGTAGATGTGTTTTTACCCATCGTAGTTGATGTTGATGATAAGGGTGTATTTCTTGGTTTTACAAATGAGGCGACTTTTGCAGCAAATTTCTCTCAAGAAATTGGGTATTTATCAAATGAAACTTTATTACAATACCAAAATTTTCAAACGTCTGGGTGTGTAGTTAAAAAGTCGAGTATTCTAGAGTACGGAGGGTTCAAACCATCTATGAGATTGACATTTGTTTATGAGTTCTTGTTAAGGATGACATATAACACAGCCAAAATAATGACTATTCCTAGAATTGGTTACAAACACACAACGATGAGGGAAGGTTCCATATTTTGGAACTACAAGAATGGATCCTCTATAATGACTGAAGATGAAATTAAATTTTGGATCGGTTGTGCAAAGAAAGAGTTTTACTTTAAAGATGACAGAAACATAAAATTTGAGCCACAAATGGTTTAATGTCCATCGAAAACGAACAAAAAAAGGAAAGAAAAAAGGTATCCAAAGAAAACTATTTTGATCAAAGAGAAGAAGATGCGGTTTTAAGATTTCTTGCAACTGATTCTGCTGAAGAAAGAAATGAAATCTATAATACCTATTTAAAAGCTCCTTTAGATAAAATGATATCTTCTATTATTAGGAGGTATAAGTTGTATCGTAAAGATATGGATTTCCACGAAATTCATCATGATACTCATGGGTTTTTGATGACAAAAGTAGAAAAATTTAAACCAGCCAAAAACAAAAAAGCCTACTCCTATTTCGGTACGATTTGTAAAAATTATCTTATGGGTCAAATTATCAAAGACCAAAAAGATACAAATCGAAACATTTCATATGAAGATATATCATCTACTTTAGAAAATCGACCTGATATGGTCTATTACTTGGAAAATGAAAAAACCGAAGCCGATGATATAATTCAAGTTTTTATTTCTGATCTTAAAATATATTTAGAGGAACAAAATTTATCTGATAACGAAATAAAACTGGGTATCTCCCTTTTGGAATTATTTGAAAATTATAAAACGAATTTCGAAGGTACAGAAAATAATAAGTACAATAAAAATATCATATTACTTTCAATAAGAGAGATGACAAATTTGAATACCAAAGAAATAAGATCATCTATGAAAAAATTTAAAAAATTGTATGTAAGTGTTTTGAATAAACTTATCGACTAATTATCGTATTTTAACTATTTATTGATATGGCAACACCTAGAAGAAAAGAAATCAATTTATCCAAGGACTCAATTCTTGCTTTAATGCAAGAAATATACAACGAGTTAGTAGAACAAAGAACTACAGCAATAAGAGTTCAAAATAAAATGTTGTCTTTTTTAAAAGAGCCTGATGATATGCAGAATATCGGCCCTGTGTTGGAAAAACAACAAAAAATCATAAATGACGTTGTTGAAAAAAAACTTACGTTGGCCAAACTCCAATCTACAATTTGGGAAAAATCTCAAAATCATCAATCTGATATGTCTTTAACGGACATCGATGAGGATATGTTACAATCATTAATTATGAAAGATGTTGAAACTTTAGATGACAACAAGTACAAAATGAGTAAATAATATGGGTGGTCCTTATGATGAACAATGGTCAGAACTTAACGGTGAAGTTGAGGCTATTACTGAATTTAATGAAGTTCAGGAAAAACAAAAAGAAATTATAAAAAAAAGGGAAGTTAACACCGAAGTCAGTGCAAAAAAACTTGTACAACAGATTAAAAAATTCCAAGATCAAAAAAAAGAATACCAAAGAAAAGTTAAAAATAATTTAGAACAACTAATAGAACTTTTAACAAAGTTACCACCAAAAGTTAAACCAAATTTTGCGGCTATTGAAAATATCCCAATTCCAGACTTAGTGACTAAAACAAATGATTTAATTGGCTCTGGAACTACACTGATTAATTCTAACATTACTAGAATTAATTCAGCCATTAATCAAAAACTCGGAAACGCTCCAAATGTAGATAGTAAATTACAGTACCTTATTATTATTTTTGTAAAAGCATTCAATCGAATAAGATCAGAATTACCTGAATTGTTAGTTGAAGAAACAATTAACCAATTGGGTTGTTCTCAAGAACAAACTTATTTAGCTAATGACCTTCAAAATGTCCTACCTTCTATAACAAACCCAACAGGATCAAGAACTGGTTCAATTTATATTCCTATACAATCGTTAGATTTTTATAATATCTTACAAACAAGTCCTAGTACTAATATCGGTAAAATTTTTTACGAAACTGGTACGACTTGGAACATTCAAGCTAACGGGACAATTCCATTTAATAAAGAATTACATTCATTAACCCAAGATGTTGGTGTGCCTTACTCAACAAAAAAAGGAAACGTATATCGTGGAGTATCAAACCAATCATTATTTAATATTGAATTTGTTTTATCAGATGATCGAGGAAATGTTGGTGAATTCTACAAAGTTGATTTGGTAAATAGACTAGATAATAAAAACATAGTCTCACAATTTTTAACCGACTACTATGGAACTTTAGAAATTGTAAATCTTCAAAATTTATTCGGACAAATTTTTGATTTACTTTGTGGTGCAGTAAGTGTACAAGCAAATCTATCATCTAAACAATTGGAAGTTAAAACCAAATTTCAATTACTGATTGAAAGAGTTCTTGGTCTTTGTTTTGATAATCGACAAGAAATTGATGTATCTGGTGTATCTAAAGTTTCTCCTACTCAAGATGTTGACACTTCTTTTTATGAATTTACTGAAATAGATTTACGTAATATTGACAATATTATCGATAATATTGGTAATGGTGTTGTCGAATTTGAAGATTGTGACAATATAAAATTACCTGTCAACAACGAACAAATTATATCACAAATATCAAATGTTTTGAGTGCTACAACATCTGACGAAATACTACAAGTATTCCAAGAAATTCAAAGTACTTTTGTAAGTAACTTAAAATCAAATTTGTCACCAAATATATTAATACCATCTCTACAATTAAAATTAGCAGTTGATACAGAATTACTCAAAGCAATTCCAAAAGCAATGTTTGCCTCTATTCTTTCTCCAAAAATTTTAATTGGTTTTTATATTATGTTTGCCGCTACTACAAGTAAGTATAGGGATATATTATACAATTTGAAAAATAGTTTGGATTTTTCAATTTTTTTCAGAAAATTATTTATTAATTTTTCATCAAGGGTAATGGCAAAATTTATCAAAATACTTGTAGATGAAGTAAAAAAAGAAATAATTTTATTATTGAGAACAATAATTTTGCAGTTAAAGAAAAATGTACAAACAAAAAAAATTGCTATAATTCTACAGTTATTAACAATTAGTGGTTTAATTATAAAACTTATTGGTGATTACCGAAGATGTCAGAGTATTTTAGATGAGATTAGAGACATTATAAATGTAGCATTAACTGGTTCAAAATTGGATATTCCATCAATTTTGTTACCATTAGCAAGATTTAGAACAGGGTTTTCTGAAACTAGAGCTAATTTAAATATAATTAAAGAATTTCAAAGGTTTGGAATTCCAACAGGTCCGATGCCTGACGGACAACCGAATCTCACATTACAATCGTTTTTCAGTGCAAATCAAGGAATAGAAAAAGAAAGATATACTAATTCGTATACTAAAATATTTAATATTTCACCACCATCTGTTGGACTTATTGTAAACGGAACACCACCTTATACATCTTATGGTTTAAATTTATAATATGATAAAATCATCGAAGATAGATATTGAGAAATTAAATAGTATTATCACTGAAATAAAATCTAGTGGTAATCAAGAATTAATTCAAGCACTAGACTTCCTATCTGAGGATTTTGAGGAGACAAAACAAATGATTATTAATTTATCTCAACATTTGGATAATGTAGAAAATCTTTATAATAAGGTTTTAAATGAGTATAATTTGAGAAATAACTATGAGTAAATTATTATTTCCAGCAACCGTAGTAAATAACGAGGATCCTATGATGCTTGGTAGGATAAGAGCATATCCACTTGATCAAAATATAGAATCTGTTTTGAAAGGTTATAACTTTCAAGAAGGTAAGGACGAATTTACTGAAAAAGATCCTTTTGTTGTTTTACCTCTTTTACCGATGTTTTTATCACAAGTACCTCTAGTGAATGAAAGAGTTTCAGTCATTTTACAAAATAGTGATAGACGGTACCAAGACGCATATTATGTTCAGGGAGCTTATTCTAGTCCAATGACCTTTCCATTTGAGAATGCGCAAGCAGCAAACAAAGATACATCCTTAGGATACCGTATAAAACAAAATTTAGCACTAAAAAATAATAACGGACAATTAAAAAAACCAACAACCACATTTGGAGTTTTTCCTGAATTAGATGACGTATCTGTCTTGGGTCGTGGAACTTCAGATATTATTGTAAAAGAAAAAAGTGTTCTGATAAGAGCTGGAAAAACATTTGATTTAAAGGTGAATAAATTTCCTGTTGCAAATGAGAAAAAAGCTTTTATTCAGGTTTCTAGTTTTGATAGTAGAATTGTTCCTGGTAAATCTCAAGATTTGTTAACGTTTAATACACTAAACAAACAAGTTAATTATTTGATAGAATGGAATGTTTATAATTTAGAAAATACACAAAATTCTTTTACTGGTGACGTTATTTTGTATAAATTAAAACAAAACGAAGCTACTACTACAGATAAAATAAGTTATAATAGTGATTTAACAGATTTGAGGTTTTTGGTTTTTAATCAACCATTTCAAGCACTTACAATCGAAAATGCTATTCAATTTATAAATGTATTTATAAATAGAATCAACGGTGGTTTTTTTCCAAACGGAGCCACCTTGGGGAATGAAAGATTTCCGTTCGTTTACAGACCAAGTCAAACTATCCGTGAATTACTTCAACCTGGAAATCCAGATATTGGGGATCCTGTTATCTTTTCCAACGCAGCTAAATTTATTGGAGGTATCACTTTGAATGCTGGTACTGGACCCAATAGTTATAATTTTGGTTTAGTTAGTTCTAATGGTACAATTGGTAAACCTAGTGAAGTACAAGTTGAGACTATCACACCGAAGCAAGTCGAAAGTGCTTTTGGTACATTTATGATGAGCGCAGCGGACACGTTAGTTATGATGTCACACAAAACAGGAAATATTACATTTGACCCCAAATTATCTCCAAACCCAAATACAATGATGGGTATTTCACAACAACAACTCGAAGAAAATGTAATACCAAACACATATGCTATGATTAGAGGAGACATATTATTTGATTATTTGGAAAAAATATCAAGTTTTTTACAAAACCACGTACATCCACACGCTAATTTACCCCCATCTTCACTTACATGGGCTGGAGATAAAAAATCAGATTTATTTTCTTTTCCTTGGAGATTTAGAGCTCTAAATGAAAATATCCGAATAAATTGATATTTATAATAAAATTTATGAATGTCAATTTTTCGTTCCTACTTTTCAAAAAATAACACCATACAAAAAAATAGTTTTGTAAATACGGGTCGTAATCCTGTAATGCAATTATTTTATGGTACAAGTCTGCAAACAACGGCACCAAACGGTTTCACACGATTTATTTTTGATCTAGATCTAACACCCTTAATAGAAAATATTGCATCTGGTACCATATCAACTGGGTGTACGTCAGCAATGACACACACACTCAAGATGACAAACACTTCAAGTTTTGATATAGATCTTCTTAATACCGAAGCTTCGGATGGATCAATTCGAGCAACATCTTTTGATTTAATATTATTCCGTATTCCAAAAACATTGGGCTCCACAGGTAATTCACAAACTTGGGACGAAGGTGTTGGATATGATTACGTTGATACACCTGCACTGGATAGTTGGGGTTTTAATAAAGCCTTCTCTACAAGACCATCAAACTGGTATCAAACAACAACAATTACAAATTGGTCATATCCAGGAATATACAGTAATAATAACACAAGCAGTGGAAATACTGGACTTAACTACTCAGCACTTACGATCGTTGATACACAACATTTCGAATTTGGAAATGAAGATATCAACTTTGATATGACCCACGAAATAAATTCGATTTTAACAGGTTCTACGACAGGTTCTACAGGGTGGGGTATTGCGTATGTCCCTCAAATAGAAAACATCACAGGACTCACCGTAACGTATTCTGTGGGATTTTTCACAAGACACACGCAAACTTTCTATCAACCATTTCTACAAACAACATTTGATGATTTAATTCAAGATAATAGAGTTACCTTTGTACAAGGTAGAACCAATAAATTGTATCTCTACATTTTTGCAAATGGTGATTATCTAAACTTAGATCAAAACCCAATCGTGGATATCTTAGATCCAGATGATGAACCAATATCGGGTTACACAGGTCTTACAACTTGTCTTATTAGTAGGGGGGTTTATGAAGTCACAATACCACCATTATCAGGATATAATACACCGTGTCAATTCACCGACAAGTGGACAAATATTATCGCTCAAGGAAATAATCTTGATGACATTGAAAATCAATTTGTACTACAACCTTCTTCAGCTTTTTATCAAATTGGAAGTGTTTCAAAAGACCCTCTTTTATATGGTTTTGATTTTAGTGGTATAAAACAAAATGAAAAAATCGTAAACACAGACATTCGTAAAGTAATGGTTGTGATAAAACAAGCTTATACAAGTGCATTTGTTTTACAAAACATTGAAGCTCAATACAGAGTATATGTGAGAGAAGGACAAACGGAAGTTGAAGTTCAGGGATGGACACCAATTAACAGAACACCAAATGAATACTATTTTATTTTTGATACTAGAGATAAAATTCCTAATGAATATTATGTAGATATTAAAGTGAATACTAGTGGACAAAAAGATACTTATAAAAGACAATTAACTTTTCAAATCGTCAATGAAAAATGAAAAAACTTATTTTAACTAAAGAACAATACGAAAAACTATCTAAAATTCTATCTGAACAAGAGGATAGATATATGTTTTTCTCTAACTTGGAACAAATTAGAGACCAAGCAAGTGAATTATTGAAATATGATAAAAATCAAGTTGAACAATTATTGGATAATGGTCATGATTGGGCTCAAGATCATATTGCATCATCAACCGAGTCAATTGATCAAGTTTATGATTTTATGAAAAATAATTTGAATGATCAAACTAATATGATGCAAGAACAATCGACTTTTTCTAATATGGGGGGTGAAGTTGAATGTTTGAAAAATATAAACCAAAAAATTAATTGGAAAGATGTATTAGCTTGGTTCAGTGAAAATGATGTTGATTATTTTGGAATGAATGACTTAGAGATGTATATCAAATATTTGGAAAATAAATCTAAATCAAACCAACTTCAGGTTCAAGAGGGTCGTAAAAAAACTGGAACTAAATTATGTGCTCGTGGTAAAGCAGCTGCTAAAGCAAAATTTGATGTCTACCCTAGTGCTTATAGTTCGGGTTACGGTGTTCAAGTTTGTAAAGGAAAAATTAAAGGATTGGATGGTAAAAAAAGATGTTCACCACCTTATTGTTGATTTGGTTTTTTGAAATATTCACTTTATATTTGTGACACAAACTGAGACCATGAAAAAAATCTATTTAGAAGTCAAACGATTTTTCAAAAAAAAGTACATCGAAACTCTTAGGTACTTGAGACCAAAAATGCAATCAAGATATGAGATGATTGCATTTAAAATTTGTATAAATTTAATTGAAGATGATACAAGTGAGCTTTTAATGGCACCAATTACAAACAAACGGTACATCAAAAATGATGATAAAAACTTGTTTATTACAATTGACTCAGTCAATGTAAACATTGTAAATGACCATTGTGCTTACAACGTTTACTTAAATGAATTTCTCCACCAAAAATTAATTGAAAAATTCAACCAAAAAATTGAATTAAAAAGATCTCTGATGGAAAAAAAGATTACCCAGAATATTAAATATTCCCTTAGAGGTATTCTTCATTTTCTCGAATCGTAGGACAAATCTCTTTTGCCATTTTCTTGGCATCTTTTTCATCAATTAGTCCTATTCTGAACATTAGACAATAGTATTTGGAATTTTGTTCTAAATGATCCTTGGCAATTTCTTTTGCCCTTTTTGGATTTTTAGTGTGTTCCAATTCTACTAATGTCCCTAGTTCGAGCATTTGTTTTCGATTAATTGTTTCCTGCAGAAGATTTTTAATAATGGCTCTCATAGCCTCGTTTTTTTTGGTTTTTTTAGGTTTATATGATGTATACACAGGTTTTTGACCTTTACCTGATTGTGTGTCTTTTTTTTCTGCAGTTCTTTTTTGTTGACAAGCCGCTTTCTTTTGTGCGTCTGTCATCCTTGATGCAACACTCTTAGCCCTACATTTCGGATATGCACCTTTATCCGTGTCACCTCTCCCACATGGTGGATGTCCGCCACCTTCTTTTTTACGGCAAATGTTAACCCAAGGCCCTTGTGGTTCTTTACTACCTTTCTTCTTTTTTTTGGTTCCAAACCAAACGGCTAAATCTTCCTTAAGTTGATTATTCATTTTTTTTTACTACCTTAATGTAAATACATTCAATATGGAAAATGAACAGGAAAAACTTAAAATTTTGGGAACTTTATTTGGAGTAATTAATTATGATTCTGAAGAAAATTTATCAAAATTTATTGATGACATTAATTCAGCTCAAGCTGCATATTGTATTCAACAAGCATTAAATTATGCTCATATGAATGGTGTTTTTTCACTCAGAGAAAGTGAAGTAATTTCAAAATCATTGAGGATTTTAATCCTATCTTCTCCAAAATAATATACAAAAAAAAAGGGACAATTACTTGTCCCTTTTTTCAATTACCATTGAGAAAATTAACGCAATTCTCTCAAATCGAAAGTACGAATACCATCACATGTGACACGTCCGTAGAAACGGTTGTTAACCATTTTCTTAGCGTATCTTGTCATTATACCTTTGATAGGTGTAAAGTTGAATGGATTGTACATTGTAGGTGTCAATTGTAGAGGTACATACGGAGCGTAAATGTAACCTGTATCT
>SXGQ01711311.1_pt1 | contig 33410 bp, 27 predicted proteins | sample 3178371 | NCBI WGS metagenome assembly SXGQ01 (sample SAMN11356859, study PRJNA531348) | freshwater metagenome | isolation source: freshwater sample F1-20 | place: China: Fuxian Lake, Yuxi | collected 2017-12-25 | reverse complement strand
TCATCGCATCGGCCGCACCGGCCGGGCACAGGCAATTGGCGACGCGATCAGCTTTGTCTCGCAGGCCGACCATGGAGCGCTGCGCTCACTGGAGCGGTTCATTGGGCGCGGAATTGTTCGCAAACGCGCCGAGGGTTTTGATTACAACGCCGCCGCCCCTGTCCGCGAAGAGCGGACGCGGGAGCAACAGCAGCAACGCCCGCAAAGCCGCGACTCGCAGCGCCGCGGTGCAGCCCAGGACCGCAGGAACGGTCCGCCGAAATCGGGAAGCTGGTCGGGCCGCCGTCGCCGCTGAGTTACTTTTGCTCGTGCGGCGCCAGAACGGAGTCCACGTAGCGCTTGTTGGTTTTGCGGAGCCGGTTGCCCATTTCCCTCGCGATTCCGAGCAGGAACTTGAACGCCGCGGCGGGGAAAAATGCCGCCAGAGCCCGCAGCACACCTTCGTTTACCCGCAAGAGAATGCAGTCAGTCAGCGCCTGAACGTTTGCGCTGCGGGGAAGTTGGTCAAAAAGCGATACTTCGCCGAAAATGTCGCCTGCGCCGAGTTGGTCCAGTTCCACCGGGGCACCGTCCCGCGTGGCTGTGACGCTGCACTTCCCTTCAGCGACGTAGAACATCGCATTTCCCTCCTCGCCCTGCTGCACAATGTACTCGCCAGCGCGGAAAGCCTTGGGGTCTGCGAGATGAAGGAACTCCTCCAATTCCACATCGTTGAAGTCGTGAAACAACGGAATGGTCTTGAGCTTGTCGTGAATGGGATGACGATTTGCCATGGTGTGTGCAAAGTTCGTAGCACGAACGAGAGCGGAGGAAAGGCGTGATTTTGCGATGGGCGGAACAGTGAGCCCGCGACGCCGTTAATTGACTAGGCCAGCAGTCCCTTTACGACCTTCCCGTGCACATCCGTGAGGCGGTAGCGACGGCCTTGGAATTTGTAGGTGAGACGTTCGTGATCGATGCCGAGCAGATGCAGCATCGTCGCATGGAAGTCGTGGATGTGAACGCCGTCGCCGACGATGTTGTAGCCAAATTCATCCGTCTCTCCATACACGGAGCCGGCTTTTACGCCGCCGCCCGCCATCCATGAAGTGAAGCAGCGCGGATGATGATCGCGCCCGAAGTTTGTCTGGATTTTTCCCTGGCAGTAGTTGGTGCGCCCGAACTCGCCACCCCACACGACGAGCGTGTCATCGAGCAAGCCGCACGCTTTCAAATCGCTCACGAGCGCGGCGGCGGGTTGGTCCGTTTCCTTGCACAGGCCGGGTAGCGCGTTGGGCAGACCGCCGTGATGGTCCCAATCCTGATGGTAGAGCTGGATGAAACGAACGCCACGTTCCGCGAGCCGGCGCGCTTGCAGACAGTTCGCGGCGAAGGTCCCCGGCGTCCGCACGTCGGGACCATACATATCGAGCGTCTCCTTTGATTCGGCGGATAGATCGGTCACATCGGGAATGCTCGTCTGCATGCGAAACGCCATTTCGTAATTTTCGATCCGGTTCTGGATTTCCACGTCCGGCGTGCCTGCAAACTGGTGCTCGTGAAGTTCCTTCAGCCGGTCGAGCAAACGGCGGCGATTCTCGGCGCTGATTCCATCCGGATTGCCAAGGTAAAGCACCGGATCTTTCGCCGCGCGAAACTGCACGCCTTGATGCTTTGTCGGCAGGAATCCCGGGCCCCACAAATGTGCGCCGAGCGGCTGCCCGCCTTTGCCTTTTGTAATCATCACGACAAACGATGGCAGGTTCGCATTGGCCTGACCGAGGCCGTAACTGAGCCACGCGCCGATACTCGGACGTCCGGCGATTTGCGTGCCGGTCTGGAGAAATGTGACGCCGGGCCCGTGATTGATGGCCTCCGTGAACATCGACCGCACGAAGCACAGGTCGTCCGCAATCTTCGCCGTGTGCGGGAGGAGTTCGCTCACCCACGCGCCACCTTTACCGTGTTGGGCGAATTTGAACGGCGAACCGACGAGTGGGATGGACGACTGATTTCCCGACATGCCCGTGAGCCGCTGGCCACCACGCACCGAATCGGGAAGCTGCTCGCCGTGGCGTTTGTTGAGAAGCGGCTTGTAGTCAAACAGGTCGAGCTGCGACGGGCCGCCGGACATGAAGAGGTAGATCACGCGCTTCGCTTTCGGCGCAAAATGAGGTTGCCCCAAAACGCCGGAGTCCGGCGCTGTCGCTGCAATGGACGGGGAGTTGAGAAGTTCCGCAAGCGCGACGCTTCCGAGCCCCAGGCCAAAGCGATACAGCCATTCGCGGCGGGAGAGTAGTCCATCAGTCTGTGACTCGCACGCTCGGGAGATTTCGTTCGTGTTCATATGTGTAAACATGCGGTTGATCATCGCTTCACCACGCATCCATCGTGATTCAGGAGCGCCTGCGCGAGCATCGCGGCAGCTGCGGCTTCGGGCGCGGGGATGGCTTCGTCGCGTTTCGCTTTTCCTGCCTTCAGCAGCTTCTCCGCCTCGGCGGGCGATTGCCGGAAATAGGTGAGCTGCTCATTGTAAAGCAGCGTGGTGATCTCAATCTCGCGCGCATCGGGTTTGCGGCTGAGGCATCGCAGGAATCCCTGCTCAATCATTGTGCGCAAATCGCCGCGGGCATCCTTGTGCAGCTTTTCACCGAGCACGCGGGCGGCTTCGACGTACTGCACGCCGTTGAGAAGAATGAAGGCCTGAAGCGGAGAGTCGGTATTGTCGCGGCGCGAGATGCACACGGCGCGGCGGGGTGCATCGAATGCCACCATCGCGGGCGGTGCGCTGGTTCGACGCCAGTTTGTGTAAACGCTTCTGCGATACACGCCATCACCGCCACTCGCGTTCGCGGGCTTGAATCCCTCGCTGAGTTCGTAAGGGTTCACCGGCGGTCCGCCGAGCCGCTCGACGAGAAGACCCGCGGCGGCGAGCGCATTGTCGCGCACCATTTCCGCGGAAAGCCGGAGCCGCGGTCCGCGGGCGAGCCACTCGTTTTCCGGGTCGTCGGTCATCGTTTTCGCGTCCGCGATGCTCCGCTGCCGGTAGGTGCGGGTCATCACGATCGACTTCACGAGCGCTTTCATATCCCAACCACTCGCGATGAACTTCGCAGCGAGCGCATCGAGCACCTCGGGATAAAGCGGCTTTGCGCCCTGGCTGCCAAAGTCCTCCGTGGTTTTCACGAGTCCGCGGCCCCAAATCGTCTGCCAAAGCCGGTTCACGGTGACACGCGCCGTCAGCGGATGCCGCGGGTCCGTGAGCCAGCGGGCGACGCCGAGCCGGTTCCTCGGTGCATTTGCGGGAAATGCGAGGAGCCATTCGGGCACGCCCGGCTTCACTTCATCCCGACGCTGGTTGTATTCGCCGCGGAACAGGATGTAGGCCTTCTTCGGCTCGGGCAGCTCACGCATCACCATGATTTCGCGCTGCCCGCCGGAAAGCTTCACCACTTCGCGACGAGCGGCGGAAAGCGCGGCGAGTTGCTTCGCGAGGTCCGCATCCCCAGCGAGGAAGTAGTCGAACAAAAGACCACGGGTATTTTCATCCAGCGAAGATTTCTCCTTTGCCAGCAAGGCTTGCGCGGACTCCGGCTTGAATGCAGCGAGCGATTCGAGCGGCGTCAGCGCGTGCGAGAAAACGCGGAAGTCGTCAATGGCGCCCCCTTTGAAGCCGCGGTCGCGGAACCGTTCGCCGAGCGCGATCGTGTCGCCGCCGCCGCCTGTGATATCTCGGGTGAGGCTGTCCTTCACCGTCTCCACGGCGGCCTGCGCGCCGTTCACGAATATCCGCAGTCCGGCCGCGCGTCCGCTGCCATCGTTGGTCACGACGACATGGGTCCACGTGTTCAGCGGCAGCGTTTCTTTTGCCTGAACCGAAATCGCATCGCCCGGCCAGAAGTGAATGAGCGACCACTTCAGTCGCCCATCCTCGATGAGCAGCTCGTAGCCGCGACTCGCCGCGTCCGTCCATGCGCGAGACCGATGGAAAATCACGGCGCGCTCCTTTTTGTCCGGCGTCTTCAGCCATAGCGACACGCTGAACGGCTCGCTGCTTTGGAAATTCCCGAGCGGCAGGTCCACGGGATCGTCGCCTGTGAATTCCACGGCCTGTCCGCTCACTCCGGCAACGAGCTTGTTTTCGCCCTTGAGCGACGCAGGCTTTTTGTCATCGAGCGCATTTGCCAGCTTACCTTTATCGACAGCGTCGAACCCGAACCGCGCGATTTCGCCCGGGATTGTCACTGCAGTCGGACGCGCCGCGAGCCACTGCTCAAACGCCGGGCGTTTCGCGGCGCGAAGTCCGGCCAGTTTCTTCTCCTCCGCGGCCGCCGCGCTGCGGAGCGTCGCGAGCTTCTCCTTTGCCGGTGCATCCATCAGCGCCATGGCGGGAGTCGGCATGGATTGCGTGAAATACGAATACAGCCCGGCTTCGTCCACATTCTGGAACATCCCGAAAAGCCCGTAGTAATCACGCTGCGTCACCGGATCGTATTTATGATCATGGCAGCGCGAGCACTCAAATGTCAGCCCGAGGAATGCAGTCGCCACGGTCTGCACGCGGTCGGCCACATATTCCACGCGATACTCCTCCTCCACACTTCCGCCCTCGCTCTCCTGCTGGTGCAGTCGGTTGAAAGCAGTCGCCAAAATCTGGTCGTCCGTCGCATTCGGCAGCAGGTCTCCCGCGAGCTGCCAAGTGATGAACTGGTCATACGGAAGATTCTCGTTGAAGGCGCGCACGACCCAATCGCGCCACGGCCACATCTCGCGCTCGCGGTCCACCTGAAATCCGTAGCTATCCGCGTAGCGCGCCATATCGAGCCAGTCAACCGCCATGCGTTCGCCGTAGCGCGGCGATGCGAGCAGCCGGTCCACGAGTCGCGAATACGCATCGGGCGACTTGTCGTTTTCAAATGCCGCGATCTCCTCCGGCGATGGAGGGAGCCCAGTGATGTCGAAACTGACACGCCTGATGAGAGTGGTGCGGTCCGTCTCCGGCTGAAGTTGGAGGCCTCGTTTCGCTAGCGACGCTGCCACCGCATCATCCACCGACTTCTCCACCGCCACACCGGGCTGCGGGGCCGGCACGGGAATAAACGCCCAGTGCGACTCGTACTCCGCGCCTGCTGCGATCCAGCGGCGCAGCGTTTCGATCTCCGCAGGCGTAAGTAAATCGAGCTTCGACTTCGGCGGCGGCATCACTTCATCGCGGTCGGTCGAAGTTACGTGTTCCATCACGAGACTTTTCTCCGGCTTGCCGGGAACGATCGCGCCCGCCTCGATCGCCGCTTCCCGCACATCGAGCCTCAAATCGCCGCCACGCTTCGCAGGGTCCGGTCCGTGGCAAAGAAAGCATTTGTCCGAAAGAATCGGCCGGATGTCGCGGTTGAATCGCGGCTTTTCTTCCGCGGCAAACGTGGGAAACGCAAGCGCGACCATGCCTGCCGCAAAAACGGGTTTCAGGTGCTTGGCGAAAATGGAATCATGCATCGTCATGGTTGCGTAGTCTGCAACCCGCGAGCCGCCATTTCCAAAGACGGAAGCACCGGTTGCGATGCCGCCGTTGCCGTGGGAAGCGCTTTACTTTACGTCCACCACCGGTTCTTCGACGGTGACCGTTTTCTTTTCCCGCGTCGGCTGGTTTTGAACATACATGCGGTTCGGGTTTCTCAAGCGGGCTTGGACGAGGTGGTTATTCGTGCCGATTTCACCCCAGGGGCCGGGTGGAATGTCGGTCCATTCGACGAAGCACCAATCGACCACGTCAGTTGTCGAGATGCCGAGATAATCGCGGACAGCCGGCGACACATCCAGACCGGCGCCGCTGTTCAGATTCCAGCGGGGGCGATCATTGCCAAAGACGTATTCCCAGTGATCGGTTCGGAACGGGCCGCAGTCCGACCACTGTGCGTAGCAGATGCGCTGTTTGCCGCCCGGAAGGTTCTTGCGAATTGCGATCCAGCGATTGCGGCAGACCGATTCGTCGGTTCCACGCTGAGCGACCTCCTTGTTGAACCAAGGGATGACTTTGGATGCCTCGGGTTTAAAGCCGACGCGCTCCCGGTCGTTGTAGGGCAGTGCGAAATAGAACGGGTTTTCCTTCGGCACGAATGCTTTCGGAATCGAGCCGCCATTCGGTAGACCGACCCGGTTGTTGGGGTCGTCGTATCCACCGAAACTGCTCTTCCAATTGAGATCCCAACTGCTGCTCAGGTTGTGAACGGGATTGTTTTGTGCCGCGAGTTCGCCCACCCAGAATACGGTCGTGACGATATTCGTCTTCCAAGGGTAGCGCGTTTTACCCTGTTGCGTCGGAATGATGACCTGCGGCTCCAGCTTCAAAAGTGACTGCTCCCGAAGGTTCGCGGCGAACTTCGCAAAATCGGCGCTGCTCGAATAAGGGCTTTGCGCCATCGCGAGACTCGTAAGTCCGGCCAGAATTGTAAAAACCGTCGCTATTTTCATTCGAAGGTTTGCCGAGGGTAGGTTGCGAAGGCGTTCGGGCAAGAGTTTTTTCCTTTTTGAGATGGCGTTGTAGTTATCGTTTTCAAGGCTGGCGGTCTATGAGCACTGCGAATGCCGGGCGGCTTGCATTCGTCCGGCCGCTGCAAACGCCGCATTTTTCCAAAAAAGCGCAAATTCATCCAAGAAACCGGAATCGCGGGGCTTTCCCATCGCATGAAAAACCTCGCTCTATTCCTCGGTCTGTTCGCTTTTTCGAATGCCTACGCTGAACTTCGTGTTCCGGCGAACACGGGTTACTCGGACCCGAATCCGGATGCCGCGCGCTTCTCCTCAAAGGGCGGCGTGACCCGTTGGAAGGGCCAGAGCGTCTCCTGGTTCGGCGAGTTCAAGACACCGGGAAAGCTCACGGTGTCTCTGGCTGTGAAAGCACCCGCGGAGGGCGAGGTGAAGCTGAAATTGACCGTCGGAACCGAGTCAAAGGAAGCCGCGGTTGTCGATGGAATCGCGAAGTTCGGCGAGTTTACGCTCGCGAAGGCCGGATACACCCGGCTCCGGCTGGAATCTGTGAACGGCGCGGACCCCGAGCTTGAGACGTTGATCCTCGATGGCCCTGCCACGGAAGCTGCGCACTTCAACGTCGAACCGCGGAGGAACGCATCCAGCGTCCATCTCGCCTACCCGACGGAGGCAAAGGACGTCGTGCTTTTCTACAACGAAGTCACCGCGGTCGAGGACCCGGTTTACACGTTCTACATGGCCGCCGGATTCTCCCGTGGCTACTTCGGCATGCAGGTGAACAACCCCGGCGAGCGCCGCATCATCTTCTCCGTTTGGGATGCCGCCAGCGGCCAGACGGCGAACGACCGCAGCACCGTTGCGGAGGAAAACCACACGACTCTGCTAGCGAAAGGTGAGGGCGTGCATGCGAGCGTGTTTGGCAACGAAGGCACCGGCGGGCATTCGCATCTCAAGTACATGTGGAAAACCGGCGAGACGCAGCGCTTCATCGTCGCTGTGAAACCCGACGGCACCTTCACGGACTACACAGGGTGGTATTTTCACCCCGAGCAGAAGAAGTGGGTGCTCATCGCGAGCTTCCGCGCACCGAAGGACGGCAAGTATCTGCGCGGACTCCACTCGTTTTCCGAAAACTTCGGCGGCAGCAACGGCCACCTCGTTCGCAAGGCGCGCTACGGCAACGGATGGGTGCGCGATGTCTCCGGAAAGTGGACCGAACTCAACGTCGCCAGCTTCTCGCACGACCCCACGGGAAAAGCCGCGCGCCTCGATCGCTTCATGGGCGTCGAGGACGGCCGGTTCTTCCTCTCGCACGGCGGATTTGTTCCCGGCTTTACGAAGTTTGGCGAAAAGTTCACCCGCCCGGCAGGCAAGCCGCCGACCGATCTTCCGCCGGGGCTCTAGCTGCCGCAACAAACGACGGCTGCTTGGTCACCCATCGTCGGCCAAATCGTCGAATTCGCAGGCGTGCTCGACAGGCGTGAGGGTTTTCCCGACAAATGGTGCGAATGGTCGATGCGATGCCGAGTCCTGAAAAACGCCCGAAGCTCCTCGTGCTGGAGCTTTGGGGGCTTGGCGATTTGACGTTTTCGACCCCGCTCCTCCGTGCCGCTGTCGGGCGGTATGATGTCACGCTGGTGGGCAAGCCCCACGCGCGACCGCTGCTGGAGGCCTCATTTCCGGAGATTCGGTTTGTGGCGTACGATGCGCCGTGGAGTGCCTATCGCGGCAAATACAGACTTTGGGCGTGGAAGTGGCCGGAACTTGTGGGGCTGATGAGCCGGTTGCGCCGCGAGCGGTTCGACGCCGCCGTTTCTGTCCGCAACGATCCGCGCGATCATCTTCTCATGTGGCTTGTGCATGCGAAACGGCGCTTCGGTTTTCCGCTGAAAGGCAGCCAGCGATTTCTCTCGGACCCAGTGAGGCGGACGCTCCCGAAGCAGCATCGCGTGGAGGACTGGCGCGATTTGGGCGCGGCGCTTGGCTTTGAAGGGATTCGCGAAGCGGCGCCGAAGCTCGAACACGCCGCATACCGTTCTGCGAAAGTGGATGCGATTTTCTCGGGCATCAAGAAGCCGCTCGTGGTGCTGCATCCCGGCGCGCGCATTGCGGTGCGGCGATGGCCGGAGGCGTATTTTGAGAAGACCGTGCGTCGGTTGCGAGACATGTTCGATTTCCACCTCGCACTGATCCCCGATCCCGACGGCTACGGCATGGGCCTCGCGCCGCTGGCTGATAGCGTCGTGCCGGCGCTCTCGGTGAGCGAACTCGTCGATGTGCTCGGCCGTGTGCAACTGCTCATTTGCAACGACTCCGGCCCCGGACATCTCGCGGCGAGTTGCGGCCGGCCCGCTATCGTCGTTTTCGGGCCCACGGACCCGGACTGGTTCCGGCCCTGGGGCGATTTGCACCATCTCGTCATTCGTGACATCTGCCCGTGGCGGCCGTGTTTCGATTACTGCAAATTTCGCGAGCCGTATTGCATGACGAAGCTGCTGCCGGACGCCGCGTGGCCGGAGATTCGCGAGCACATCGAGTCGCTGAACCGGCGCGGCGTCACTGCGCTGCCAACGCTTCAACCCGCGTGAAAGTCGTCGCCGTCATCGCCACTTTTCGCCGCTTCGAGGAGCTGAACCGGCTTCTGGAGTCGCTCGGGAAAAGCGAGGTGCGTCTGCACGGAATCGTTGTCGCGGACAATGCGGACGAGGTTCAAATCCGCGCGCTTGTTGAGGGCAGCGGCGCGCGATACGTCGTGGCGCCCGGAAATCCAGGGTGCGGCGCCGGCCTCGCGCTCGCGGAGAAGACGGCGCTCGAAGCGTTTCCCGATCTCACGCACGTCTGGGTGCTTGATGATGACGTTGTCGTGGAGCCGACAACCCTTGGAACGCTGCTCGGTGCGATGGGCGACGCCGGTTCCGCATGTCCGCAGGCGGCGGATGCTCGCGGCGGCCTGAACTGGTTTCCCGGTCTCATTCGTCGTGCGAAGTTCGACGTTCTCCGCCGCGCTGCGACGCCCGGCGAGTATCTGGAAAAATGCGGTCCGCAGCCCGAGCCGTTCACCTGGGCGACTGGCGTTGCGCTGCTCGTCACGCGTTCCACTTTGGAAAAAGCGGGGCTTCATCGCGCTGATTTCTGGATGCGAGGGGAGGATCTCGATTTCTCGCTGCGCTGCACGAGGGCCGCGCGCGGAGTTTACGTGCCGACTGCGCACGTGGCGCATCTGCCGCCGGGCGGCGGGCTCGTGGTAAATGACTTTCCCGAACGGATGAAACACGCGGCGATGCTGCAAAATGCGGCATTTCTGTCCGCCAGAACGGATCACGGCCGGCGGCTCATCCGGCACATTCCGGGGAATTCCTGGCGACATGTGCGTCGATTCGGCATTCGCGCGCTGGGCGATGTGGTTCGCGCTACGTGGCTCGGCGCTTTCCGAGGTCTGCCCGCAGGCGCGCTGTCCGGAGAATTCTTCCGGAATGAGCTTTTCCGGTATTCTTCGGCGAAACTGAAGGCCGCGCTTGGAGAATCGAAGCGGTAGGTGTGCCAATCACCGGCTTTTGGAGGAAAACAGCCGGCAATTTTCCGAAAATCATGGCTTGCGCGTTCGCCGACAGGGCTGAAATCAAGAATCCATGAGCCTTTCAGGGCCGTCGGACTCGATTTTTCGAGGCTCGCGGCGGCGTCATTTTCGGCGACCCAAACATTAATGCGGGTTGCGGAGTCGAGCGGGGACCGGGCAAGCACTTTTTCGAACAATTTTGTCATGCCGGCAGCTTGACGATTTTGTGTCCAAACCGCTACAGCAAGCGTAGCTCAGTCGCAGGACCACAATATACTGTGGTTTTGTCGTCTCTTGAACTAATCGCACTTTTCCATGACTGCCGCCATTTCCGACTCTGAAAACCTGACCTTTTCCAACGACAAAGTCACTTCCACCGAAGAAGGGAACTTTGTGGTGTATAAAATGGGAGCGAAAACCTTCCGCCTCGACAAAACGAAAGCCCGCGCGCGGTTTGCCGGAAAGAAGGTCATCAACGGCATGCGCAGCGCAGAGTTGAACGTCCTTCCGCTGAAATACCACGAGGCCTACCGCATTTATAAGCAGATGAAGGCAAACCACTGGGAGCCGGACGTCATCGACATGACCCGCGACTCGCAGCAGTGGAACACAAACGCGCTTTCGCAAAAGGAGCGTTGGATCATCGAGATGGGTGTCGGCTATTTCTCCGCCGCGGAAGGTATCGTGGGTGATTCGGTGCTGCACGTGATCGAGGACAACCTCACGGCCGCTGAGCTGAAGCACGCATCGCTGCGCCACATCGCGGAGGAATCCATCCACATGGATTCGCTGCTGCACATCATCGGCTCGCTCAATATCGACCTCGATGAGGTGACGGCGAAGTTTTCGGACATTCCGAGCGTGCAGAAAAAGAACGCATTCATCACGCGCCAGATGCCGGAGTTGAAAATGGGCATCGATCTCACGCAGACGGTGAACAAGCAGAAGTTCGCGAAGGCGATTTTCGGCATCACGCAGGTGATGGAAGGCACGCAGTTCTACGCGCTTTTCGCGATGGTCCTTTCGCTCCATCGACAGAACAAAATGACGGGCATCGGCCAGATGTTCCAATACACGCTGCGCGACGAGTCGAACCACATTGAGCTCGGCCGCTACATCCTCTCGCAGCTCTTCGCGGAAAACCCGGACATCATGACGCCCGAGTTCCGCGCGGAGCTCGTGGAATTCATGCGCGAAGGCGTGGAGCTTGAGAAGGAATTCGTGCGCGACTGTCTGCCGGAAGACGGCGTGGGAATGACGCAGGCCGACTTCCTCACTTACGTGGATTACAATGCCGACCGCCGCCTCGCCGGCCTCGGTCTACCGACGCTATCGAACGTGAAAACGAACCCGTTTGCGTGGCTCGACGAGGTCATCTTCCTTCGCAAGGAGAAGAACTTTTTCGAGACCCGCGTGACCGAATACCAGACGAGCGGAAGCGTCACCAACGCAGCAGAAGACGATTTGATTTAAGGAGCAGAATGGGAGTTCACGCAGATACATGGATTCGCCGCATGGCGAAGGAGCACGGGATGATCGAGCCTTTCGAGGAGAAGCTCGTGCGGAAAGAGGGTGATGCGCCGGTCATTAGCTACGGCTTGTCTAGCTACGGCTACGACTTGCGCGTGGAAAACGAGTTCAAGGTTTTCACGAATGTATTCAACACAGTCGTTGATCCGAAAAACTTCGACTCGAAGTCTTTCGTGGATGTGAAAACGGACTGCTGCATCGTGCCGCCCAACTCGTTCGCGCTCGCACGCAGCGAGGAATACTTCCGCATCCCGCGCGACGTCATCACGCTCTGCGTGGGAAAAAGCACGTATGCCCGGGGCGGAATCATCGTGAACGTGACGCCGTTTGAGCCCGAGTGGGAAGGCCACGTGACGCTCGAAATCTCCAACACCACGCCGCTTCCCGCCCGCATCTATGCAGGCGAAGGCCTCGCGCAGGTGCTCTTCCTCGCCGCCGCGGAAATTTGCGAGACGAGCTACAAAGACCGCGCTGGAAAATACCAGTCGCAGACCGGAATCACCGTCCCCCGCATTTAGTTTTCTTCACTTCGAACCACCAGCCCTAGCCAAGCCCAAATGAGTCTCAGCACAGCCAACTTCTCCCTCACGAACGAACCCGAACACGCCGAAGCCGGCGAGTTCCCGCAAGTCATCCGCCGCGATCAGCAGAATGCGGATGCCTCCGGGAAACCTCGCGTCGTGCCGTGGCTCGGACACAAGATCGCCCGCGCCGTCGCGGCAGCCTGCTTTGCCGAAGGGCAGGATGAGAGCATCGGACGCCAGGTGCAGGCGGAGATCGAATTCCGCATGCGCAAGGAGCGCCCGAGTTTCATTCACATCGAAGAGCTTCAGGACATGGTCGAGGAGACGCTCATCGAAATCGGCCAGCCGCGCGTCGCTCTTGCGTATGGAAAATATCGCGCCCGCCGCGCTGCCGAGCGCGCCATGGGCGGCGTGGTTTCCGATGACTCCGATTCGCAGATGGAGCTCGCCACACGCGAGCAGCTCGCGGACATCCGCAGCCGCATCTCGTTTGCAAAAATCGGCCTGAAGCTCACGCTCTCCGACGACGATTTGCTCGCGCGCCTTTTGCGATCCACGTCCATCTCGCTTTCGCCGACCGAGCGTCGCGACACCATCGTGCTGAACGCAAAGTCGCTGCTCGACCTCGATGCCGACGCCCGCTTTTTCTCCGCGCGCATCCTGCTCAGCTACATCTACGAAGAGACGCTCCCGTGGAAGGTCGCCGACGGCCCGCAGACGCTGAAAGAAGCGCACCGCAAGGCCTTCCTCGCTTACATCCCGAAAGGCATCGCGCTCCGCCGACTCGACCCGCGCCTCGCGGAGTTCGACCTCCCGAAACTCGCCGCCGCGCTCGACCCGTTTGCCGATTTGCAGTTCGACTACATCGGCATCCAGACGCTGTTCGACCGCTACCTCATCCACGAGACCGACACCGTCACCAGCAAACGCCAGCGCCTTGAAGCGCCGCAGATTTTCTGGATGCGCGTCGCCATGGGCCTCGCCATTTTGGAAAAAGACCGCGAAGGCCGCGCAGCCGAGTTTTACAGCATCTACAAAAGCCGCCGCGCCTGCTCGTCCACGCCCACGCTTTTCAACAGCGGCACTCTGCACTCCCAGCTTTCGAGCTGCTACCTGCTCTACTGCGGCGACAGCATCGAGGAAATCACCGAGACATGGCGCCGCTTTTCGCACCTCTCAAAATGGGCCGGCGGCCTCGGCTGCTCGTGGACCGCGATTCGCGGAGCTGGTGCGCACATTCACGGGACGAACGGCGAAAGCTCCGGCGTCATCCCGTTTCTCAAAGTCAGCAACGACATCGCCATCGCTGTAAACCAAGGCGGCAAGCGCCCCGGCGCGCTCTGCTCGTATCTCGAGCTCTGGCACGCCGACATCGAGGACTTCCTCGACCTTCGCAAAGAGACCGGCGACGAACGCCGCCGCACCCACAACATGAACACCGCGCACTGGATTCCAGACGTGTTCATGAAGCGCCTCAAAGCCATCTCCGACGGCACCCTGCCGAAAGACGCCACGTGGACGCTCCTCCGCACGAGCGACTGCAAAGACCTGCCCGAAATCTACGGTCAGGCCTTCGAGAAGCGCTACGAAGAATACGAGCGCATGGTCGATGAAGGCAAAATCTGGGGCCGCAAAGTCCGCATCCTCCAGCTTTGGAAGAAGATGCTCGAAATGCTCTTCGAGACCGGCCACCCGTGGATGACTTGGAAAGACCCCGCAAACGTCCGCAACCCGCAGGACCACGCCGGCGTCATCCACAATTCGAACCTCTGCACCGAGATCGAACTCAACACCAGCAGCGATGAAGTCGCCGTCTGCAACCTCGCCAGCGTCAACATCGCCTCGCACCTCAAAGCCGACGGCACCATCGACCACGACAAGCTCCGCGACACCAACACCATCCTCATGCGGATGCACGACCCCGTCCTCGACCTCAACTTCTACCCCGTCGAAGCCGCCAAAAATTCCAACATGCGCCACCGCCCCGTCGGACTCGGCGTCATGGGCCTGCAAGACGCGCTCTACGACAAAAAAGTCGCGTTCGATTCCGAAGCTGCCGTCGATTTCAACGACGAAGCCCTCGAAGCCATCGCCTACTACGCCTACACCGCCAGCAGCGACCTCGCCGCCGAGCGCGGCGCGTATCCCAGCTACGAAGGCTCGAAATGGAGCCGCGGCCTCATGCCGCTCGACACCCTCAATCTCCTCGAGCAGGAGCGCGGCATCCCCATCCTCGTGGATCGCAAATCGCGGCTCGATTGGGACGGCCTCCGCGCCCGCATCGCCAAACAAGGCATGCGCAATTCCAACAGCCTCGCCATCGCCCCCACCGCCACCATTTCCAACATCCTCGGCTGCACCCCGTGCATCGAGCCCACGTATAAACACATCCACACCAAGTCGAACGCCAGCGGCGAATTCATCCGCACCAACGACCACCTCCTGCGCGACCTCCAGGCGCTCGGAATCTGGGACGAAGAAATGCTCGCCGACCTCAAATACTTCGACGGCTCCGTGCAAGGAATCGACCGCGTCCCCGCCGACCTCAAGCGCCTCTACAAGACCGCATTTGAAATCCAGCCCACCTGGATCCTCCAATGCGCCGCAGTCCGGCAAAAGTGGATCGACCAGGCGCAAAGCACCAACCTCTGGCTCGGCGAAAGCGACGCCCGCACCGCGAGCTTCATGTATCGCGAAGCCTGGGAGCGCGGCCTGAAAACCACCTACTACCTACGCACGCTCAACAAGAGCGCCATCGACAGCGCCAACCGCGACCGCCGCCCCGCCGCCGAGAAAAAAGAATACACCGCCGAGGAAAAAGCCGTGTGCTCGATCGAAGCGATGCGGAATGGCGGGACTTGCGAGGCTTGTCAGTAGGAAGCTTTTTGTTCGCTGATGAAGAGCATTGTTGCGCTAGCTGCGCTGGTTGTGGTGGCCGGGTGCAGCACGGTAAAAGCGCCTGCAAAACGAAGCCTCTCGGAGTTCGGTTTGGCGATCAAACACGTCAAACCTGCGCACGAGACAGACATCCCAAAAATCGTGCTTTCAGATTCCGTGACCGGAGCTTCGCTTGCTGAAGCGAAGAGCATTTTTACTCCGGAAGCTGTGGCGATATTCGGGATGCCTCCGGAGCAGGATCGGTTTCGTGTTCTGGTCAGCCCGAGTGGCAGGACCGTGGCAGTTCATGAGAATGTTTCCGATGCGTCGCCGGAGGAACGGATCACTTTGTTTCAGAAGGGAACCGCCAATGTCTGGCAGGTGCGAGCAGTTTTGCCCCCGTATAAAGATCCAAGCCCGCCACCTCCTATCATCTACGGAACTTACGGAACGTCTCTCTCCGTGGATGACGATTCCCTTTACTACCGTTTCGGCGAAGATGGTGCTGTCAGGAAAACTTCGCTGAACGCGTTGGAGAAGGCGCTGTCAGATTAATTGTCCAAGCGGAGGCGCAGTGTGACGGATTGTTGCGGCTCCACGGCGCGGGTGCGCGGGGATGGAACGCGAGATTGCCAAGGACGGATGGTCCGCTACTTTCGCGCCCCATTTTATGTCCGACGAACGCAAGACTCTTGAGCAACGCAACCAGATGACCGACCTCGAACGGCTCCGCCATAGCGCGGCGCATGTGCTGGCGACGGCCATCCTCCGCATCTGGCCGGAGGCGCAGTTTGCGGCGGGGCCGCCGGTGGAGCAGGGGTTTTATTATGATGTGGAGCTTTCGCACCGGATTACGCCGGAGGATTTCGCGCGGATCGAGGAGGAGATGAAGAAGGAGATCAAGGCGAACAACGTTTTCGAGCGCACGGTGGTGTCGCGCGCGGAGGCGCTGGCGCTGGCGGAAAGCGGGCGGCTGGGGGGCTTGAGCGAGCGCCCGGGCAATGCGTCGAAGTTCAAGATCGGGAATCTCGCGGACATCCCGGAAGGGGAGGAGATTTCGCTTTTTAAGAACGGGGATTTTCTGGATTTGTGCGCGGGCCCGCATGTGATGCGGACGGGGAATATCGGGGCGTTCAAGCTCACGCATGTGGCGAGTGCGTATTACAAGGGCGACGAGAAGAACCCGCAGCTCCAGCGGATTTACGGCACTGCGTTCAAGAACAAGACGCAGATGGAGGAGTACTTCACGATGGTGGAGGAGGCGAAGAAGCGCGACCACCGGAAGCTGGGGAAGGAGCTGGAGCTTTTCACTTTCGACGAGGATGTAGGCCCCGGCCTCCCGCTGTGGCTGCCAAATGGAACGGTGCTGATCGAGGAGCTGGAGAAGCTGGCGAAGGAGACGGAGTTCGCAGCGGGTTACGACCGCGTGCGCACGCCGCATCTGGCGCGGGAGAATATGTATCTCACGAGCGGGCATCTGCCGTATTATGCGGAGAGTATGTTCCCGGCGATGGAGTTGGATGAGTTCAAAGCGAAACGCGCGGAACTGACTGAGCGGCGCGCCCAATTGCATGGGATGATTATTGCCGGTGCAAAAAGCCTTATGGTTGGAACCACTATCGTGCGCATCCACGGAGTGACTTCGCCCATTGTTGGAGGAGCACCAAAGCTAGAGCAGGTGTTCGAATTGACCGACAAAGGCCGTGCGCCAGAGCAACTGGAGGCGATGGTTTTGGACTACAAAAGAACCGACGAGGAATTGATGCGGCTTGATGAACCCGACCGCTATTACCTCAAGGCGATGAACTGCCCGCATCACCACAAGATTTTCGGCGCGGTGCCGCGGTCTTATCGCGACTTGCCGCTGCGTCTCGCGGAATACGGCACGTGCTACCGCTACGAGCAGTCGGGCGAATTGATGGGGCTGATGCGGGTGCGCTCGATGCAGATGAATGATGCGCACATTTACTGCACGGAGGAACAGTTCGAGGAGGAGTTCCGCGCGGTGAATGAGATGTATTTGAAATACTTCCGCATCTTCGGATTTGAGAAATACCAGATGCGCTTTTCCACGCACGATCCGGCGAAGCTCGGGCAGAAGTTTGTGGACGAGCCGGAGCTTTGGAAAAAGACGGAGGACATGGTGCGCAACGTCCTAATCAAATCAGGAATCAATTACGTGGAAGTCCCGAACGAAGCGGCATTTTACGGACCGAAGATCGACGTGCAGGTGTGGAGCGCCATCGGCAAGGAATTCACCATCGCCACGAACCAGGTGGATTTCGCAGTGCCCGCGCGCTTCAAGCTGCAATACCGCACGCGCGACAATGCATTCGAGACGCCGCTGTGCATCCACCGCGCGCCGCTCGGCACGCACGAGCGTTTCATCGGCTTCCTCATCGAGCACTACGCGGGCAATTTCCCGCTATGGCTCGCGCCGGAGCAGGTGAGCGTGATCACGATTGGCACGGACGAACCGCTCGTGGCTTACGGCAAGGCAATCGTCGCCGAACTCCGCGCAAACGGTGTCCGCGCGCAGGGTGATTTCGGCACGGACAAGATGCAGGGAAAAATCCAGCAGGCCGAACAGCGCAAAGTCCACACGATGCTCGTGCTCGGAAACCGCGACCTCGAAGCCGGCAACGTGTCCGTCCGTCTCCACGGAAAAGGAAACGTCGGCGCGAAGAAACGCGACGAGGCGATTGCGGATATTCTGAGCGCGATTAAAGAGCGGCGGGCTTAGCGGGCTTCGAGGGCTCCGGCTTCTTCCAGTCGGCCTTGGGTTCCGCTTTGGCGCTGTAGATTCGCACGTTGCGGAAGCTCGCGCTTTCGCCCGCGACGGTGAAGCCGGGCGCGACCTTTTGCTTCGCAGCGAGCGAAGGGTGGCTGCCGTGGCCGGTAATCGAGTCGTCGAGCGTGCCAATCATGGTGTCGCCGACCATTTCGAGCACGACCGTGTGCCACGTGCCGGGGGCGATATCGACGGGCTTGGAGAAGAACATCGCGCCTTTCTCGGGGCCTTCCTTGTCGGGGTCGTCGAGTTGCACCGCGAAAAGCTTCGGTGCGATGCGGACGCGGGCGAGGTGGCCTTTCTCGGCGTTGATGGAGAGCGTGGTGAGTTTCGCGCCGTCGAGTTTCACGTCGAATGCGATGACGAGATTCTGGAGCTTCAACGGTGTGCGAATGACCGCGCCGTGGTTGTCTGAAGCGAGTTCGGAACCGCGCAGGGCGCCGTCAGCCACTTCCCACTTTCCCTTCGCCGCCTTCCATTCGGGCGCGATTTTGTCGCCGGAGAAAGAATCGGCGTAGGCGATTTTTTCGATCTCCGCCATGCGGGTTTTGGCGGGCAATGGTGCTTCGCCGAATGCTGGAATCGTGAGGAGGGCGAGAAGGAGCAAGTGTTTCATACGGGAGCGAAACAGCGCGGCGGGGAAGAATTGCGACACGGCGCTAGCGCGGACGGACGATCATTTCCTCGATGATCACGCGCGAAGGCAGATTGATGCAGAGCAGGACGCATTCGGCGATGTCTTCGGGGCGCATCATTTTTTCGCGCGCCGCGGGGTCGGGGACGACGGGGCGCTTGTTGAGAAGCGGCGTATCGATGTCGCCGGGAAACAGCGCGCATGCCCGGACGCCGCGGCCGCGTTCTTCGGCGTTGATACTTTGCGTGAGGCCCGCGAGACCGAATTTGGACATCACGTAGGCTGGGCCGGCTTTGGGCGATGCTTGTTTGCCGGCGTCGCTGACGACGTTCACAATCGTGCCGCTGCCGCGCGAGCGCATGCCGGGAAGGAAGGCCTGCACGCAGTAGTATGCGCCGTTGAGGTTGGCGTTCATCATGTCGTGGTAGTCGGCGAGCGAGAGGACTTCGAGGGCGCGCTTCGGGGCGTTTGTGCCGGCGGCGTTCACGAGCACTTCGACGTCGCCAAACGCCGCGAGGATGCGGCTCCCGGCGGCTTCGACTGCGGCGGAGTCGCCGATATCGCACGGGCAGACGAGCATTTTTGCGGCGTCGTCGCCGGCGAGTGCGACGGTTTCGTTCAGTGCGCTTTCGCGGCGTCCGATGAGCGCGACGCGCCAGCCTGCTTTTGCAAGCGCGAGGGCTGTGGCTTGTCCGACTCCGCTTCCTGCTCCGGTAACGACTGCATTTTTTGTCATGCCTCCGGTTTGCGGATGCGCGGTGCGGTCGTCAAGCAGCCAGCGGCTTTATTGGAGACGGGTCGCGCGGACTGCGTCGAGCGCGCGGACGATTTCCGGAATGCTGCCGCAGACGGTCGCGCCGATTTCTGAAAGAGCCGCGGAGTAAGCGTGTGCGCTGCGTCCGCCGGCGATGATCGGAGAATTTGGAAGGAGCTTCCGAATCGAGCGCAGATGGCCGGGAAGCGCGGGATCGTCGGCTGGGTAAATGATGCTGAGCGCGAGCGCGTCGGCTTTGGAAACCGCGAAGGCACCGGCGACCTCCTCGGCTGGAAGACTCGGGCCGAGGTAGAGGACTTTCCATCCGCGGTCGGTAGCGGTCGCAGCGGCGATGAGTGCGCCGAGCTCGTGGAGCTGGCCGGGCGGTGTGGTGACCACGAGGACCGGCGCATTTGAAGTCGCGGAGTGCGCGTGGACGAAATTTCCCAGCAACGTGCGAATCACCGATGTGGCGCAGTGCTCGTGCGCGACGCGGAGGATGCCTTGCTCCCATTTGTCCCCGACTTCGGCGATGATCGGGACGATCACCCGTTGCATCAGCGGGCCGCGTCCGAGCGTGGCGAGACCGGTTTGCAGAATGTGTTCGAGGCCCGCGCCATCGAGTCGCTCGATGGCTTCCAAGGATGCCTCCCGCAGCGAATCCGCGGTGTCCGGTGGTGCGGAGTCACGTGTTCCGGTATCCGTGACGGCGAGCACGCGCAGGTCGTCGGTGGAAAGCGACGCGATATTTCCAATGCTGTGCCCGCTCTGGGTGGCGCGGCGCAGGAGTTGAAGACGCTCAATTTCGTCGTCCGAGTACAGACGCCGCTTCGTGCCGGAGCGGCCCGGCTGGATCGCGCCGTAGCGCTTTTCCCAGGCGCGGATGACGTGCTGGGAAAGACCGGAGCGGCGGGCGGCGATGGCGATCGGGAAACCGTGGTTTACCATGGATGGCGGAAATTGAGACAAAAGTGAGACATTTTCAACTGAACGTATCAGTTCTCTGGAAAGATTCATAGACAAAATGTTGACAGCCTTCGGTAATTGAGACAAAACATAGACAACGAATATGAAAACCAACGCTCAGAAGCTTCAACTCTCCACCAAGGCGACAACGCAACCGGTGTTCGAAACCCTCGAAGAATCGCGCCTGCTCGAGCAGGTGGGACTCGGCGACCGGGCGAGTTTCGACGAACTGCATCGCCGGATGGGGACGCTCCTTTTTTCCACCGCGATGGGCGTGCTGAACAATCGCGAAGCGGCTCAGGACGTTGTGCAGGACGTGTTCATCCAAATTTGGGAACGGGCTTCATCCTACGACTCGACCCGCGGCAAGGCCTCGACGTGGCTCATCACGCTGACGCGCAACAAGTCGATCGATCGGCTCCGGGCTATGCAGCGGCGGGCACGGTTGAATTCCGATTTCGAGGAGCACGGCAAGACGGACGTTCGTTTTGATGATCGCGATTCGCTCGTTGATGCGATTCAGGCGGAGCGGACGGCGACCATCCGGCAGGCGATCTCGAAATTGAACGCCGACCAGCAGGCGGCCATCCAGCTCGCGTTCTTCGACGACATGCCGTATCCGGCGGTTGCGGAGCGACTGGAGGTGCCGCTCGGCACGGTGAAGGCGCGAATTCGGCGGGGCATGAAGAAGCTCGCGAATTTGCTTGAGCCGGAGAAGCGCAGCTAGCGGCGGGAAAAGACGCGTGACGTGAGTGCGGCGCTGTCGTATCCAGCGTCGCATGAAGACCGTTCTCACCTCACTCGTCATCGCTGCGTCGTTTTCGGCGCACGCCGGCATCGAAGATTCCGTAAAAGCGCTCGCGTCAGTCGGGCGCGAGGGCGCAGGGAACGAAGCCGCCGGCGTCGCATGGCGCGAAGTCGTGAAAGCCGGCACTTCCGCGCTGCCGGCTCTTCTGAAAGCTGCGGGGAAAGGGAGTCCAGTGGCGGACAACTGGATTCGCACTGCGGGCGACGCCATTATCGCCGCGGAGCTTGCTGCGAAAAGAAAGCCGGACCTCGCGCCGGTGATTTCGTTTTTAAAAGACACGTCCAATGCCGGCGGAGCGCGGGTGCTTGCGTTTGATCTCATCCGCCAGGCCGATTCGAGCGCTGCGGATGGCATTGAGCCGACTTTGATTTCAGATCCGGTGCAGGCGCTTCGCCGTGGTGCCGTGGAGCGATTGATTCAAGCTGCGAAAAAAGCGGACGGTGACGCCGCGAAGGCCATCTACACAAAGGCGCTCGCGGCCGTTCGCGACGAGGACCAGACGAAGACAATCGCGGGCGCGCTGGACAAGTTCGGCGTGAAAGTGGACCTGCCGCAGCACTTTGGATTCGTGATGAAGTGGCACGTCATCGGGCCGTTCGACAACACGGAGCGCAAGGGTTTTGACACGGTGTTCCCGCCGGAAAAGGAGATCAATCTGGACGCTAAATACGACGGCAAGTCGGGCTCGGTAAAATGGCAGTCGGTTGTGAGTGATGACGCATACGGGAAAATCGACATCAACAAACCGCTCGGCGCGAAAAAGGAGGTCACCGCATACGCAGTCTCCACATTTGAAGCGCCCGAGGCGCGCGATGCGGAAATCCGGCTCGGCTGCAAAAATGCGTGGAAGGTCTGGGTGAACGGCGAACTTCTGTTCGGCCGCGACGAGTATCACCGCGGGCAAAAAATGGATCAGTACATCATGAAGTGCTGGCTCAAAAAGGGCACGAACACCATCCTCGTGAAAGCCTGTCAGAATGAGCAGACCGAGCAATGGACCGTGGAGTGGGAGTTCCAACTCCGCGTCTGCGACAGCACCGGAACCGCAATCCTCGCCGCAAATCGCTAATTTATGAATACCCGCCTTTTTCTCTCCATCATCGCAACCGCTTCGCTGCCGCTCGAAGCCGCAGACTGGCCGCAATTCCGCGGGCCGGATAGCAGCGGCACGGTCGCCGGTGCGCAGATTCCCGCGAAGCCGAAGATCGACTGGACCGCGCCGCTTCCCGGCCGCGGGCTGGCGAGCCCGATTGTCGTGGGCGACCGGGTTTTCGTCACGTGCTCCAGCGGCCCTTCGCAGGAGCGGCTGCATGTCATCTGCTTTTCTGCGAACGATGGCTCGCGGATTTGGGAGCGGCAATTGCAGGCAACCGGGAGAACGATGGCGCATCCGAAAACGTCCGTCGCCGCGTGCACACCGTGCAGCGACGGCCGCAGCGTATTTGCGATTTGGAGCACGAACGACATGGCGGCGTTTGACCTCGATGGAGGGCTGCTCTGGGTGCGCGGGCTCACGGCGGATTACCCGAATGCGAGCAACAGTCTCGGCATGGCATCGTCGCCGATTGTGATTGGTGGAACGGTCGTGACAATGATCGAGAACGACAGCGAAAGCTACACGCTCGGCATCGATGCGAAAACCGGGCGCAACTTGTGGAAGCTCGATCGCCCGAAGTCCGCGAACTGGACGAGCCCGGTGCCGTGGAAGACGGACGCCTCATCGCCTGCGGTCGCAGTGCTCCAGTCGTCGAAAGGCCTGCTCGGCGTGAACGCGGAGACCGGCAGTACGCTTTGGGAATACAAGGACGGCGCCTCCACGATGAGTTCCAGCGTCGTTTCCGGCGGCGTGATTTATGCGCCGTCAAACGGCATCACCGCCATCGTGCCGAAGGCCAACGGCGAGGAGCCGGAGCAACTGTGGCGCTCGCGGCAGATCAATCCGTCCACGATCAGCCCCGTCGTTCTCGGAGGCATGATTTTCAGCATCAACGGCGCGGGTGTCATCGCCACCGCGGACATCAAAACCGGTGACAACAAATGGAAGCTCCGCCTCACCGGTTCCTTCAGCGGCTCGCCGGTCGGGTCGGGAAATCACCTCGTCGCGGTGAACGAAAATGGGCTGCTGCAAATCGTCGATACCGCGGTCGAAGGCGGCGCTGTAAAAGGAACGGTTCAGCTTCCGTTGAAAAAGGAGCCGGAGGAACTGGTGTTATCGACTCCCGCACTCAGCGGCGGAAAGATTTTCGTCCGTGCCGACAGCGCACTGTGGCGAATTGGGAACGACGGCGAATAGGCTCCGTCCATTTGGCAAAACTCACTCCTATGCGCTTTCTCTTCCTTCTCTTTTCAATGCTCGCGCTCCCGCTTCAGGCGGCGGACAAGCCGAACGTCATCATCATCTTTTGCGATGATCTCGGATACGGCGACATCGGTCCGTTCGGGCAGAAAAGCTACGCCACACCGAACCTCGACCGCATGGCTGCGGAAGGCCGCAAGTTCACGAACTTCCACGTGTCCTCGGCGGTCTGTTCGGCCTCACGCGCGGCGCTGCTGACGGGCTGCTACCACAAACGGGTAGGCATCAGCGGCGCGCTCGGGCCCGGTTCCAAAACCGGTCTCAATCCCGCAGAGACCACCATCGCCGAAATGCTGAAGGCAAGCGGCTACGCGACTGGGATGGCTGGAAAATGGCACCTCGGTGACGCGCCCGGTCTGCTGCCTGTGGATCAGGGATTCGACGAATGGCTCGGCCTTCCGTACTCCAACGACATGTGGCCGCATCATCCGGAAGCGAAGCCCGGTTCGTATCCGAATCTGCCGATGTTTGAGGGCTCGAAGATCATCGATGATGACGTTTCGCCCGACGACCAGCGCCAGCTCACCACGCGCTATACCGAGCGCGCCGTCGCATTCATCGAGCGCAACAAAGGCCGCCCATTCTTCTTCTACCTCGCGCACAACATGCCGCACGTCCCGCTCTACGTGAGCGACAAATTCGCGGGCAAATCCGGCGCGGGCCTCTACGGCGACGTGATCCAGGAAATCGACTGGTCCGTCGGCGAAGTGCTGGCGGCGCTGAAAAAGAACGGCCTCGATGAAAAGACGCTCGTCATTTTCACCAGCGATAACGGTCCCTGGCTCAGCTACGGCGAGCACAGCGGCGTCGCGGGCCCGTTGCGCGAGGGGAAAGGCACGAGCTGGGAAGGCGGCACACGCGTCCCCTGCATAGCGCGCTGGCCGGGAAAGGTTCCGGCGAATTCGACGACGAATGCGATGCTGATGACAATCGACATCCTGCCCACGCTCGCTGCGCTGGCCGGCGCGAAATTGCCCGAGGCGAAAATCGATGGACGCAGCAGCGTCAACGACCTCACCGGCAAGTCGCGCGATGAACACGGGACTCGGCTCTACGCGACGTGGTATTCGCCGAATCACCTCGAAAGCGTCACCGACGGACGCTGGAAACTCATGCTCCCCGGCGGCTACCGCACGCTTGGCGACCAGCCTAAAGCAAAGGGCGGAATCCCCGCGAAATACCGGCAGGCGAAGATCGAGAAACCCGAGCTTTACGACCTCGACGCCGATGTCGGCGAAACCACCAACGTCACCGATAAGCATCCCGAAGTCGTCGCCACGCTCACCGAATTCACCGAGAAAATGCGCGCCGAACTTGGCGACGGCATGACGAAGACCCCGGGTGCCGAAGTCCGCCCCGCCGGCACGCGCGGCAAGTAGAAATGCCCGACCTTTTCAATCCCGGCCGCACCATCATGGATTTCCGCCACGGCGATTGCGTCGCGGGAATGGCCGCCATGGAGCCGGGCAGCGTCGATGTCGTCGTCACCTCGCCGCCCTACAATCTCGACATCGCCTACGGCAAATACCGCGACGATCTCGAACGCGAGGAATTCGTCGAATGGTGCGTGAAGTGGGCCACGGAATTGAAACGCGTCCTGCGCGACGACGGTTCCTTTTTCCTCAACGTCGGAGCCTCCTCAAAAAATCCCTATCTCCCGCACGAACTCGTGCTGCGCTTGCGTCCGCTCTTCACGCTGCAAAACACATTGCACTGGGTGAAAAGCATCACCATCCAGCCAAAGGGCGAACCCGAGGTCTCGGCCGGGCACTTCAAGCCGCTGCAGAGCCAGCGCTACGTGAATGACTGCCACGAATACATCTTCCACCTCACCAAGGACGGGACCACAAAGCTCGACCGAAAAGCCGTCGGCGTCGCCTACATGGATAAAAGCAACATCGCCCGCTGGGGCCACACCGGTGGCGATGATAAACGCTGCCGCGGCAACAACTGGTTCATCCCCTACAAGACGATCAAGAGCCGCGATGCCGACCGCCCCCACCCGGCGACTTTTCCCGCGCAGCTCGCGGAGTGGTGCATCCGCCTCCACGGTGTGCGCGACGATTTGGTGGTGATGGATCCCTTCCTCGGCCTCGCGCACGCTGCGGAAGGAGCGCGCGATTGCGGCGTCGCAAAAGTCATCGGATTCGACATTGATGAAACCTACCTCGCCGAGGCCCGCGCGCGGCTGGGTGTGTAGGGGGAAGTGTTGGCGAGTCTATCGCCGGCGATCTTCCGTCTCACAAAGCATCTCCGCAAATGACGGAAGCCCACCGCAGGCTTTCCGCTTTCAAGCTGCGATGCCTACCGCGCGTCACGATTCGACAGACTCATTGGCGCTTGTCACCGCCGTCGCACAACCAATGTTGGCTATGCGGCTTCGCGCATCAGCCAACAGAAGGTGTTCGGCGTTGCGGTCATTTGAGTTGGGACTCGCACTCTCCGAGGAAAGCTGGATTGCCGATGGTCTGAAATCTCCGAAGAAATTTTTTGGGTGTGTAGCGCTGCGCCATCCGCACTCCTGCGGGGCGACCGCGCTCTGATGCCTCGACAAGGATGGCATCGGTCGTGGTACCTTCGACGGTGATGAAGGCATCGTAGGCGAAAGCGGATGCGGTGACATCGGACGGCAAGCTCGCGAGTGCCTGACGTGCCTGTGCCTCGCTCTGCTCAAGACGCTCGGCAACGAAGCGCTGCAAAGTGCGCTCTCCTCCGCGCTCGACGACGATAAACGGGACAAGCGGGCCGCCGGAACGGACGGAATCGATGCCGTGGTCCAATGCGAGGAAAACCAAGTCGGCAAATTGCTCGCTCATTTCAAGGTTGGTCATAATCGTTCGTTATAGGGTGCGGGTAGCAGCGCCTAACATCCTACTCCCCTCGCAAACGAGGAGGCTGTTGTTGGCAAATCGAGTCGGCATATTGGTTTGGGTTTGCGGATGCAGAGGGGCGCACGGCGGGGCTTCTCTGTCAAGGGCGGACAGGACTTCATTGACCGCGCCTACTCCGGATGCTGGACGACCACCTTGTCCGAGGCGCGTTCGTTGCCGTCTTCGATGCGAACGACGACCCAGATGGATATGGCGCTGCCGGGGTCCGCGAGGCCAAACGTCGTCTCAAACGGCGGCATTTGGTGCGGAAGCTGCCGGGGTCGCGGTCGTGGCGGTAGTGGAATCCGACTGTGTTGCAGATGTCGCCGGCGTGGGCTATCACGCTGCCGGACCTGCGGCCCTCAATCGCGTGAAGTCGCTGGCTGCTTTCGCACCCGAGTTTATGGCGTTATACGGAGGATTTTGTGTAAGTGGCTGTGCAATTTGCGGTAATGTGTCGTCTTTCCGGCATTTTGGCAGTGCAAATGGGTATTTTGGGTTGGAAATCAGACTTCATGCGTTAGCGCAATGGGTCTGTGCGATAGCGCACGAGGGCTGTGAGATATCAATCAGAGGCTGTGAGATATCGCATTGAGGCTTTGCGTGGACGCATCAGCTCTTTGCGTGGGCACAAAAGGGTTTTGCGTGGACGCATTAGGTCTTTGCGTCGGCAACATGCGGTCGATGCGATAACGCATGGAGGCTTTGCGTTCCCTCATGCGGGCTGTGCGTTAACGCATGAACCCTACTCGATAACGCACAGAGGCCGCTCGATAACGCGTGGAGGTGATTTCTACCGCCGAAAGTTGGGCTTCTTAACGCATGGTAAATTTTCGCCTGGTATTCGGTATTGGAAATCGGGTCGGTGTGCGAAAGCTATGAGACACGCTCTTCCCCGCGCTTGCGCTGGAGGCGGTGTGTGGGCATTCGTGATGGCATCATGGACGCACTCACCGCCGGGCTGAAGAAAGCCGCAATCGCCTCTGCACAACGCCATCTTTTTTTGTGCATGGGGCCGGATTGCTGCGTGCCTGCGGATGCGGAGATTCTTTGGGAGTATGTGAAGCAGCGGGTGCGGGAGTCCGGCGCGCAGGCGATGCGGACGAAGGCGCAGTGCTTTCGCATTTGCACGGGCGGGCCGTGGGTGGTGGTGTATCCGGAGGGTGTGTGGTACGGGGAGATGACGAAGGCGCGGTTTGATCGGGTGCTTGCGGAGCATGTGCTCGGGGGAGTTCCCGTGGCGGAATGGGCGGTTGCGACGAACGCGCTTTGCGGGCAGAAGCAGGCATGAACATTGATGTATTCACGGGCGGCGTTTTCGACACGAACACGTTTTTTTTGCCGGATAGCGGGATTTTGATCGATGCGCCGCAGGGCGCGGCGGACTGGCTGGCGGAGCGCGGGCACCGCGTGCAATGGCTGCTGCTCACGCACGGTCACATCGACCACGTGTGGGATGCGGCGCGGATTAAGCGGGACCACGGTTGCCGCGTGGGCTGCCACCGCGACACGGTGCCGAGCATCGTGGACCGGAGTTTTTACAAGCAGTTTGGGATGAACTGGGAGATCGAGCCGGTGACGCCGGACCACATGATCGAGGAGAGTGATTCCGACCGGCTGGCGGGCGTCGATTTCCAGGTGCTGCTGGTGCCAGGGCATTGTCCGGGCAGTCTGTGTTTTTTGGAGAAGCAGAACCAGGTGCTCTTCGGCGGCGACGTGCTTTTTGCCGGCGGAATCGGCCGGACGGATCTTCCCGGTGGCGACCACGCGCTGCTGCTGCGCGGGATTCGGGAAAAGCTGTGGCTGCTGGATGACAATGTAACCGTCCTCCCCGGCCACGGCCCGGCGACGAAGATCGGAATCGAGAAACGGACGAATCCGTTTTTGCGGTAGCTTTACCGCGAGACGATTTTCACGCGGCGGAGTTCGACGCGATCGACGGGGTAGTCGTTCGGGTCGGCGGGGAGTTCGGAGATGCGCTGGAGGACTTCGAGGCCCTTGGTGACGCTGCCGAAGACGGTGTATTTTCCGTCGAACGCCGGCTGTGGCGAGAGGCACACGTAGAACTGGCTGCCGTTGCTTTGGCGTTGGGGGTTGATTTTGTCCGGCAGGCGCGCGGCAGCGACTGCTCCCTTTACGTGCTTCGCGCGAATTTCCGCGGGCAGCGTGTAGCCGGGGCCGCCGGTGCCAACGCGCGAACGGTCGTCCTTTTTGCTGAGTGGATCGCCGGTTTGGACGAGCACGCCGGGAATCGCGCGGTGGAATGCGCAGCCTTTGTAGAATCCTTTGTCGGCAAGCTTTTTGAAGTTCGCGACAGTCACCGGCGCGGCCGCTTCGTTTAATGTGATCTCCACAGTCTGCACGGTCTTGTCTCCGGGTAGCTTGAATTCCAGCACCGCAATGTCGGCGGCGGATGCGGCAGCGCAAAGAAACGAGAGAGAGAGCAGGAGCTTCATGCACGTGGTGTATGCGGGCTGCCCGAGGAGATCAACCTTGTGAGCAAAGCCGCGCCCGCTAAGTTCCGCGCCTTTTTATGACACAAGGACTGCCAGTGCGCGGACAACGATGGGTGAGCAACAGCGAGCCGGAGCTCGGGCTCGGCACGGTCGAGAAGTGCGAATCCGGCCGCGTGGAGGTGTTCTTTCCGGCGGCAAGCGAGCGGCGTGTGTACGCGACGGAAACGGCACCATTGCGGCGCGTGCGTTTTTCCGCGGGTGATACGATCGCTCTCGCAGATGGTCGTAATGCGGTGGTGACTGCGGTGGAGGAGAAAAGCGGTCTGCTCGTTTACCGGACGGCGGGCGGCGATGTGCCGGAGGAAATGCTTTCGAATACCACGAGCTTCAGCCGCCCCGAGGACCGCTTGTTCGCGGGGCAGGTGGATGAGTTGTTCACGTTCGATCTCCGGATGCGCGCGCTGCGCAGGCGGTGTGAATTGCGGCAATCGCCCGTTCGTGGCTTCGTTGGCGGGCGCGTCGATTTGCTGCCGCATCAAATGTCCATCGCCACGGAGGTAGCGGGGCGTCTCGTGCCGCGTGTGCTTCTCGCGGATGAAGTCGGTCTGGGAAAGACCATCGAAGCGGGGCTCGTGTTGCATCGGCTTCACCTCACGGGACGTGCCGCGCGAATTCTCATCCTGCTGCCGGAGGCGTTGGTGAATCAGTGGTTCGTGGAATTGCTGCGCCGGTTTAATCTGCTGTTCAGCATTTTTGATGAGGACCGTTGTGCTTCCATCGTGGAGCACGATGCCGCGGCGAATCCGTTTCTCGACAGTCAGTTGGTGCTTTGCGACGTGAACTTGCTCGCGAATGATCCGGTCCGTGCGAAGCAGGCCGTCGATGCGGGATGGGATCTTCTCGTGGTCGATGAGGCGCATCATCTCGAATGGTCGCCCGAGGCTCCCGGAGCGCATTATTTGGTCGTGGAGCAGCTCGCGCGGAAAACGCCGGGTCTGCTTCTGCTTACCGCGACCCCGCAGCAACTCGGACCCGAGGGGCACTTCGCGCGACTGCGTCTGCTCGATCCGGATCGTTACTCCGACCTTGCAAGGTTTCTCGAGGAAGCCGGGCACTACGAGCAGGTCGCGCGGGCTCTCGACCGGCTGCTCGCAGGCGAGGCGCTGAGCGCGGCCGATCGAAAGCTTTTCGCATCGCAATCACCGCGCGTCGCGAAGCATCTGGATGGTCCGGCGGAAGGACTGGTTGGCGAGTTGCTCGACGCATTTGGCACGGGCCGCGTGATGTTCCGCAACACGCGCGCTGCGCTGACAGGATTTCCCAAGCGAAAGGCCCATCTCGTCGAATTGGACGGCGATGACGAAGTGGATGCGAAGGTGAAATGGCTGGCGGTATTTCTAAAGAAACACGCGAAAGAGAAGGTGCTGCTCATTTGCAAAACGCGAAAGCTCGTCGAGGACATCTACGAGCGGCTCCAGCGCGAGATCGCGGTGAATGCTGGCGTTTTCCACGAAGGGCTGACACTACTTCAGCGGGACCGGAATGCGGCGTACTTCTCGGAGGAGGACGGTGCCCGCGTTCTGCTGTGTTCGGAGATTGGAAGCGAGGGGCGCAATTTTCAGTTCGCGCATCATCTCGTTCTTTTCGATCTGCCGGAGAATCCTGAGTTGCTGGAGCAGCGCATCGGACGACTCGACCGGATTGGACAGACGGCCACCATCAAGCTTCACATCCCGTATCTTCCGGGAACCGCCGGCGAGGTGCTGGCGAAATGGTATCACGAGGGGCTCGATGCGTTTGAGCATCACCCGCACGGCGCGGGCGAAATCGCGGCGGCTGTGGGCCGTGAACTCGCCGCGCTCTGCGAAGCGTTCTCGGTGAAGAAACTCGCCGCTTTGGTGAAGAAGACGAAAGAGCAGCATGCGAAACTCACGCGGAAGCTTGAGCGGGGCCACGACCGGTTGCTTGAGCTGAATTCATGCAAGCCGGCTGTGGCTGCGAATACGATTAAGCACATCCGGGCCGCGGACTCCGATGCGACATTCCGCGAGTTCTGCGTCGATTTGTTCGATCACTTCGGCGTGCAGGTCGAGGATCACAGCACAAACGCGTATCTGCTTAAGCCGGGGCATTTGCTGACCGATGCGTTTCCGGCGCTGCCGGAGGAAGGTATCACGGTGACATTTGACCGCGCCCGCGCGTTGAGTCGCGAGGATCTGGTTTTGATGACGGGAGATCATCCGATTGTGACCGGAGCGCTTGATTTGCTGTTGGGCGGCGAGGGTGGAAACAGCGCGTTTGGTGTCTGGAAGGGGAGCGGCACGGAGGCCATCCTGCTTGAGGTTCTTTGCGTCGCAGAGTGCGCCGCTCCGGCCTCGCTGCATATGGACCGTTTCCTTCCGCCGCTCCCTGTGCGCGTCGTCGTGGATCACGCGCTGGCCGACCAGACCGGTGATACGCGGCTCGCCGGGGCGAAACTCGAAAAGGGCGATATTTTCCGTCTGCTGGATCGAGGTCCGATGCGACAGAAACTCCTGCCCGCGATGCTGTCCGCGGCGCAGTCGCTCGCGGCGAAGAAGCTTCCTGCGGTCGTTCAAAAGGCGACGCTGGAGATGTCCGCACACCTCGACGCGGAGATCGGGCGGCTTGAGACGCTGCGGAGCATTAACGACCACGTCCGGCCGGAGGAAATCGACCTTTTGCGAAATCAGAAAGCCGAGCTTGCCGCAGCCATTGCCGGCACCAGGATGCGCCTCGATTCACTGCGCTTGATTCTTCGAACTCCGTAGAATGGCCGTGTTGGTATCGGGATTTCCTCTTCGAAACGGCACGTTATAGGCTCTTCCGTATCCGATGAATCTGACATCCGAACCTGTTGAAAAGCGCAAGGGAATCTCTCCGCGCGACTTTTACCGCGATTACATGCAGGCGAATCGTCCCGTAGTGCTCACCGATTTACTGGACGGATGGCCCGCGCTCGGAAAATGGAGTCCGGAAATGTTTGCAGAGCGCTGGCCGGACAAGACGTTTGAGATCGATGGAAAGTCGTGGCGTCTCGCGGATTTGATCGATGCGGTGATGGCGTCCGATCCGGCGAATCCAGCTCCATATCTCCGCAATCAGGTGCTCAAAGAGCATTTCCCGGAATTGATCGATGATATCCGGCCTGAAAGCGGATACTTCCACCCCAACTGGATGGAGCGGTCGTATCGAAATGCCGTGTTTCGGGAGCTTTTCCACCGTGGGTCGGCAATCGAACTTTACATCGGCGGAAACGGCCGCGGGTTTCCCGTTCTTCATTGGGACGGCTATCACACTCACGCCTTTCTCATGCAGTTCTACGGGCGTAAGGAGTTCTTTGTTTACGGCCCGGAACAGTCGGCATTCCTATACCCGCGGGAGGATTGTCCCAACCTTTCGCATTGTGCCGACATCAAGAACGTGGACCTCGAGCGGTATCCGCTTTTTGCGAAAGCGAAGCCTGATGTGTTCGTTCTGGAACCGGGGGAAACGCTATTCATCCCCTCGGGTTGGTGGCACACGACGCAGATGCTCAGTCCGAGCATTTCACTTTCCTGCAATGTCGGGAATCGCACCAATTGGGCGGCGATGCGACGCGACCTCGTGGCCCGTTCGAGTCCGCTGAATCGGATTAAAGCCTCCGCATATCTCTCGGCCAAGGGGCTGCTTTGTGCGATTCAGGATCTTCTCTCGTTGGGCATTTGAGCCTGATTCTGGAATGACTCCTTCGGATTAGAATGGCCGGTTTCATCCGGAAATCACTGTTTGCGGTTGCGGCTGCTACGCAAACGACGATAACAACAGGTCCAATTTTTCCATGAGTCTCGAAGTCAAAATTCCGGCAGTCGGCGAATCCATCACCAGCGGCATGATCTCCACGTGGCACAAAAACAACGGAGATTCCGTCGCGAAAGGCGAGGCGCTGTTTACGCTGGAGACGGACAAGGTTTCCACCGAAGTGGGTGCCGAGGCAGCCGGCGTGCTCATCATAAAGGCTCCGGCGGGAGCCGAGGTACAAATCGGGCAGGTGGTCGCGATGATTGATCCGGCAGGTGCCGCTGCCGCGCCTGCTGCTCCGGCAGCAAAACCCGAGGCACCGAGGCCTGCACCCGCGAAGGCTGAGAAAAAGGCCGCAGCGAAGGTGGCGGAGCCTGCTGCCGCGCAGATTCCCGTGGCCCCGACGGCGCCGGTGAGCATTGCCGCCGCGGTGGAGTCTGCGAATGCAGCGCTTGCCTCGGTGTCCGAGAACGTCGCACCGGTTTCGGATGGGCGCACCACGCGCAAGCGGCTCTCACCGCTCCGGCGGAAGATCGCCGCGCAGCTCGTGATGGCGCAACACACAGCCGCGATCCTCACGACATTCAATGAAGTCGATATGTCGGCCGTCATGAGAATGCGCAAGGAACTCGGCGAAGCGTTCCTCGCACAGCACGGCGTGAAGCTCGGCTTTATGTCGTTCTTCATCAAAGCCACGGTGGCCGCGCTCGAAGCAGTCCCGCAAATCAACGTTCGCGTGGATGGCGACGACATCGTGCAGAATCACTTCCACGACGTCGGCGTCGCTGTCGGCACCGAGCGCGGGCTCGTGGTCCCGGTCATTCGTGGTGCGAAAGAGAAATCATTTGCCGACATCGAGCGCGATCTCGCGGCGTATGCAGTGAAGGCGCGCGAGGGGAAAATCACGATCGAAGATCTTCAGGGTGGAGTCTTCACAATCAGCAACGGCGGCATTTACGGGAGCCTGCTCAGCACTCCGATTTTGAATCCTCCGCAAAGCGGCATCCTCGGCATGCACAAGATTC
>SXGQ01204376.1_pt1 | contig 33422 bp, 37 predicted proteins | sample 3178371 | NCBI WGS metagenome assembly SXGQ01 (sample SAMN11356859, study PRJNA531348) | freshwater metagenome | isolation source: freshwater sample F1-20 | place: China: Fuxian Lake, Yuxi | collected 2017-12-25 | reverse complement strand
TGATCGTATATTCCATTGCCTGTTTCCTACGATCTTTACGACACCATCCAAATAACTCACTAGTTCTTTCTTTTCAGTAATTTGTCTTTCAAGACGAATGACATCATCATCCGCATCAATGAACCGATCAACATCGGTCTTGAGAATATTTAGGTCGAATGGCTCCCATTTAAAACGGTCTAATTCCTCTTTAGACAGCTTTCCTGTGTAATACAGCCACTTGTACTTCCGCATGACGCGGAGCGTTCTCTCGTCCTCTGCCAGGGCCTCCTTGTACTTCTTGAGGAATAGAAGATACTTGTTATGGATCTGTGGAGTATTGACCGATTCTATTGCTAGTTCGGTGGAATCAATCTTCAGATCTTCTTGGACTTGTTGTTTTAGTTCATCAAAATTCATAATATAATTATACACTATTTCAGATAAAAATTAAGTTGGATTTCCTGGATCAGGGTCAAATCTATAGTAAGTATATGAGAATCTTGCAGTTGCGTATTGAGGAGCAGCAGAACCAGCTGTGCTTGTAAATTTTAATCCAGATAAACCCACTGGAAAAATTTCATGAAATATTACTTTTCTATTATCTTTATAAGTTCCCTTTGTAAGATACAAAGTAGCAGTTGTCATCCATGAATTAAAATTTAATGAATTGTTTGTACAATCATCATCAATATTTCCAAGTGCTCTCATCCACCTATAGATTTCCAGCCAATTTACTAAATTTTCATCTACCATAAAAGTTATAGTAAGATCTTCAAAATTATATTTACCTATTGGTCTTTTTACTGGAATGCCCAATGTGGTTGGCTGTTCAGCAGCAGCCATTGTTAAATTTGGAAGAGAAGCTTCAGTACAATTGTAAACTACAGTTGGAATCCTTTGAAGTTCAAAGTGAAAGTAATTAATTCCAAGTGTATTAATTGTTGTATTGGACATAAAGTATGTAGAAAAAAAAAAACAGGAGCCATTTCTGGCTCCTGTCTCCGAATTTAACTTGTCAATCAGTATTAGGCTGAGTTGCCGTGTAGGTTTACTACGCGGAAGATGCGGTAGTACTGGTTGAGGTTGGCGGACATGGCTTCGCCGTCTGGAGTACCACCAGCAGTTAGGACGAATGGATTAGCAACCATGCCGTAGCGGGTCTTGAATCCAATCTTGGGCTGGAAGGTATCAGGATCGACTGCACGAACCATCTGGAGTGGAACGTAGGGGCAGTAGAACAAGCCAGCGTCGTATGGGCTTGAACCACGGTATCCTACGCAAACGAAGTCTACGCCAGACTGAACGTATGGATCGATGTAAACGCGCATCTTGCCGTTTAGTACACCAGCGAAGGTGTTGCCAGTGTCATCAACTTCAAGCTGCTGGTTTAGAGCGGGGCTGATGTTGAGGAAGCCACCCATGGCGAGAGCTGAAGCAACATCTGATGAGCAGATGATGAAGTTACCCTTACCACGACGAGTTTCCTTAGCGATCTGGTTAGCTTCGCGTTCGATCTGGAACATGAGGCCACGGAAGCGTTCAGCTGACCAACGACCATCAGAGTCAACTAGGAGGTCATAAGCACCACCCTGAACTGCAGATGAGGTGAGATCGCTCTGCTTTGCGCCGAGCTTGGAGACATGGTAGATGCCACGAACGACTTCGCGGTTGATTTCAGCAAGAATTTCAGTGCTGAGGATGTTGGCGAGTTCGGTTTCAGCGTCAAGTCCATGAACAGCCTTTAGGTCCTGAGCAAGCTCAGTGGTGTAATCGGCCTTTAGAGCACGGGTCTTAGCCTGAACAGCAACCTTGTCAATGGTGAATGCCATTTCTTGGAAAATCTTATTTGTTCCACCACCACCAAGACCTTCAGCATCATTAACTAGTAGACCTTTGAAGTCACCAGAATATAGCTGCGAAGTTCTAGTTGCGCCTGATGCACCACCACCGAATAGGGTTAGACCGTAATCGGCTGAACCACCGAAGTAGTTGGTGTAGTTGGTTTCAGAACCAGTATAGCCACCTGAACCACCGAAGGGTACGAATGGTTCCTGGTACATTGCTTCTCTGCGAGGACCAGCAGGGGGATCGTACTTGGGACGCATTGCGAAAATGAGTCCGGTAGGAGCGGTCATGGGCTGAACGCCGCAGATGTCGTAAGCAATGAGGTTTGGCATTGCGCGACGAACAAGGCTGATTAGGATTGGGTCATAACCAGCGATGTTAGTTGAAGCACCACCAAAGACGTTGCTGATTGGTCCACCAACAGTGTTGTCTTCAACTAGTCTTTGCTGACGCATTGCAGACTCTTGATTTTCAAGAAGAACTGCGGTAACTTTTGACTTATATGAATCTTCGATAGCGGGAAGAGCGTTGTGATTGAGAACGGGTTCCCACTTCTCAGTTAAAATATCGTATGGGGTTGAATCTTCGTACATTGTATCTCCTGTGTATTTTTATTTATAAATTATCTGTGCTTAATGTGTCTACTAATCGCATTTGCGTAGGCATTAACAGTACTTTCCGTTAGTGTTTCTGGTACTGTTGATGTCTCAAGAATATCAATAGTGCGATTGGCTCGTTGAATTCTTGGTTGTACTTGTTGTGGTGCTACAGCTGGACGAGCAAAGAAGCTTTCCTTGATAACCTTTAGTTTTTTACGGAATTCTTCTGGATTGTCAAACTGAACGCCTTCGGCTAGATTGGCTAATTTGTCAGCCTGGGTTGCAGCCAAACCAGCGGTTTCTTCAGCGAAAACTGCTACAGCAGCAGTGTCTAGAAGCTTCTTGCGAAGGTTTACATTTTCGTGAATGCTTTTGTTTAGTTGCTTCGATCTAACGTCAATCTGTGTATAAAGTTCATCCAGAACGTCATATTTTTCAGCAGGAACATCAATGAAGTTAGATTCAAAGAGTTTCTTTAGACCGAAAATGAAGTTCTCAGCTAGCTCTACCTTAATTCCTCTTTCAACTTGTAGACGATTTTCGTTTACCCATTCTTCGACAACATAGGTAAGGTAATCATCAACCTTTTCAGTTAGTTCTGAAACGGTGTTGTGTAGAGCATTTGTGTATGAAGCCTTGTATGCTTCGTCAAGCTTGACTGATCTTTCATTTAATTTCTGATTTACAGCGGCAACGAAAATTGTCTTTGCTCTTTCGACAAAATCTTCTGAGAGGTTTGAATTGGCAAAGAGAGCAGCAAGATGTTCCTTTAGGGATTCTTCTGACTCTGCTTCCATATCTTCCTCTTCCATTTCATCTTCAGTTCCCATTGGAGAACCAGGCATTTGTACTGGTGCTCCTGACTTTGGGGTTCGAATTGAAGCTGCGTTTTGAGCGTAGAAATCGCCAACTGGCTTGTTTAAAACAACTCCCTTGCCAGTGGTATCAAAAGCTCCACCGCCAAGGATGTCCTGTTCATCTGATTGCATATTTTGTGGTAACATTGTATTCTCCGTTTTATTTAGTATTTATCTTAATCCTCTAAATCTATTTTGTACATTAATTCTGGAACCAACTATTTTTCCAGTGTTTCCAAAAGTTCTTCTTAGATCTCCGAAAACATTTTCAGCAGCACCTTCTAAAGCTGCATCTTCGACATTTCCAAATTGCTTGGATAGGAATCCTTGCTGTCCTCCACCAGCTGAACCAACAGCAGCACCAGTACCAGCAGCTACACCTGTAGCAAGACCAGAACCTCCTCTGGCGGCTACTGTGGCAGCTCCTCCTCTTGCTGGATTTATTAGTGATTCTACTTCATCTAATTTATCATCAGCTAATGCTCTTTCGGCTCTTCTCATTCTAAGAATATCATCAGCACTTGCATTAGGATTAGCTTTTCCGCGTCTAATAGCATCTGCATAATCGGCTCTTCTTAGTCCTAATTCTTGAGCTTTTGCTGCTGCTCTTTGGGCTGCACCGGGAGCAGAAGCTGCTCTTTGGGCTGCTCTAGCACCAGATGCAGTTGTAGTTCCTGTTCTAATATCAGATATTTTATCTGCTACATCTTGGCCTAATTCTTTAATTCCTTTTCTGGCTCTACCAACTCTAGAAATTGCGGATCTTTTTAATCCCGAACGACCAACTGCACTAGTGGTTCTTGCTGCAACACTACCAGTACTTTTTACAACTCCTCCTATTCCTCTAGCGATAGCTCCAAGAATATTTTCGTCCAATTGTTCATTGGACATGGTGTGGTAAGCACACTCATTTAATGATCTTAGTTCTTTTGAATTTAATCTTTTCATTTGATTTTTCTTAAGAAATCGGCAAAAGCCTTAATTGATTCTTCTTGAAGTTTTCTCTTTGAAGCACCTGAAATTCTTCTGCGATATCCGGCAATGTCTTGTTCTTTTAGAATACCATTGTCCCAGACCCATTCTTTTCCTTCCATGATACCATCTACGAAAGCATTTGGTGCTGATGGATCTGCAACGATATCGATTGCAGCAAGCATAAAATCTTCTTTGACATAGTTAACATTACCCTTTTTTTGCAATGAACCCATGCCCCGGGTAGAAACGCCTAGCTTGACTCCTTCATTCATTAGATTTTTTACAATCTGTCCGCATGGAGTATCAAGGACTTTTGCTTTTCCGTAGATGTCATTACCGCTTTCGTTTAACCAAGTAACTCTGTGAGATACGCGGTCAAGATTTACGGAAGGACCAGATGGGTGATTTAATTCACCGAGAGCACGATTCTTCTGGACATACTCAGTTACATAACGACGGGCTTCATTAACAAGAATATTTTTAGGATATATTCTTCCATTCTTGTTTTGCTTTTCAGCCTGCATGAAAATACCTTCGATGAAATATTGCTTTTCACCGCTATCAGTTTTCTCTGTGAGAAATTTGATATCTTCAGTCGTTTCTGTAATTAACTTCATTATTTCTTACCTTTTTTGCCCTTTTTCTGTGCAGCTGCAATTATATCTCCGCGAGTAATCTTGTTCTTTGGAGGATACATGGCAGCTAGTTCTGCATCTGAAGCTTCCATCATTTCTTCATCTTCCTCTTCTTCTTCGCCTTCTTCCTCCTCCTCTTCCTCAGCGGCTGGACCATATTCATCTTCTTCGTTAAATGTCATTTTTGCAACACGAACATATTCTTCTGCAAGTCTTTCTCCTAGTTTGATGGTTAAATCTTCCTGGATTAGTTTCTTAGCATCGATTGCGTTTTCAGATAGAATTGATAGGATTATTTTTTTGCTTTTCATAATTTTTTCCTTTATATTTAGAAATTTTTATTGTTCAGCTTGAGCCTGTTGTTCCATTTGCATTTGCTCTAACTGTTCTTGCTTTTGTTTTGCTATATCGATAGCCATTTCCCTATCGATTAGATCCATTTCTTCTTCTGTTTGCTTTAGGATATTTTTGCGGATATAGTTGCTAGAATAATATCTACCGATCATTGGCTCCATTTGAGCAGCCAATTCCATTCTTGATGATAATATTTCAGCATCCTTTAGATCATTGAAATATGAATCACGATTAAATGCAAAATTAATATGAGGATAAATTAAATTCCAATCATCCTCAGTTATTACTCCCTTTAAAATAAGCTGAACTCGGAGCAATTGTGAGAACATTCCTGAGAACTTATAACGCAATCTTTCAATAAATTTATAAAATTTAACTTCATCTCGCGTGATATCAGCTGATCTTCCAAGATTGAAGCCATTTTCTCCTACTAGTCTTGAAGGAGGAATATTCAATGCAAAATATAGTTTTTTCTTAAAATATTCAACATCTGTAAGTTCACCAAGATTCTGTCCCCCATCTAGGGTGGTAATTTCTGTACCTCTACCACCCTCTCTTCTTGGAAGCCAGAAGTCTTCAAGCATGGCCATTTGGTTTCTATCGTCTTTGATTTCACCAGTTGTCTGGTTATAAATCATTCGATTACGATATTTGTTCATAAGCTCACGAACATACTGTTCGGCTTTTTGCTTTGGTAGATTACCTACATCCACATAGAAGATCCTACGCTCTGGAGCGCGAGAAATGCGATATACGACAATGGCATCTTCTACCTGTCGTAGCATGTTCAATGGTCTGATTGCCTTGTGGAGGAATCCTAGAACTCTCTTTGAGTTCATATCTACCATTCCGGAATGAACATAGCAGATTGAATCTGGGGAGATTTTAAGTCCACCAGCACCAGTTCCAATTATAGAGTTTTTATCATTATTCGAATAAACATAAAACTCATCTACATCTTGAATAATTGATAAAGAATTTCCATTTTGTTTTGCTGGATTTGATTTTACTTTTCTAACCTTCTTGACTTTTGTTGAATCAAGAGGAATTAATTGTTTAATACCGTCAGATGGATTATCAACATCGATTGAAATATAAAAATATAGTTTAGAGTCGATATACCATCTACGGAATATTTCGTAGGATTTATCCTGAAAATCTAATAGTTGAAGAATAGAATCAAATTCCGAATATATTCTACTTTTTATATTTTCAGAAAAATTGATCTTCGATAAATCTAATTTTACTGGTTTTCTATCGTTTCCGTATACTATGGCTTCGTTTGTAATTTCATCGATTGCGGTATCGACTTCTGGGTATAGGGCCATTGCTCTATATTGAGAAATGGTTGCCTGTTCATCTTTAGCAGAACCCATGAAATCAATAAAGGTTCCATATACACCAGCACCCTCAAGTGTATATGCCCCATCAAATTCTTCTGGTGCTGTAAAGTTTTGAAGATTGGGTTCTTCTTTTGTGTCTTTTACTAACTTAAATCCAAAAAGCTTTAAATCCATTTCAACTCTCCATTATTGATCAATATAATCAAAAGAAAATGCCACATTAAAGGTCACAAAATCATTTGGTGCTCTCATATCTAGCTGTATTTCACCAACACTAATTGGCCAGCAACCATATAAACTTACACTTTTTAATACATTTGTGCAGTTTAAATCAAGTTGATCTACTACCCATCCATTTGCTTTGTATGCTGATGGAGTTGTCTGATCTCCCTCATTACTCAAATGGTCATTAATATTATTGCTCCAATCATGGAATTTGCTCCACAATTGGCTTGGGTTTGAATTAACATCGTCCAGAATGGAAACTTCCCAAATACTGCTTCCCTGACTACCATATGTTCTATCTCCAGGCAATTTAAGTTTTCTTCCTCTATAGTCATACTCGACTACAAATAGATTGTTTTGAGGAAGAGAGACTGCCATAGTTTGGAATATATTAAATCCTCCACCATATGGAAAATTACCAGTAACTCTAAATCTATTTTTTCTGGTTCCGCCAGCAAATTCTCGTTTGAAATCATTTATTGATTGTGCCATTTATTTCTCCGTTCAGCCAGTGAAATAATCATATGATAATTTGACTGAAAAAGTATTGTATATCTGTGATCCCATGTCAAATTCAATTCCACCAATCAAAGCAGGAAAACAGCCTCTTAAAACCATAGTTTTTAACAGATTACCATTTGTATCTAAATGCTTAATCGTCCAATCAGTCTTTAAATCTCTAAATGCATCAGAAGATGCTGAATGAACATTAGAAACATGTGAATTTATCCTTTTATGCCATTCCTGGAAAGAATTCCACAATGTCTTTTCTGTATCGTCTAAAATTGCTATATCCCAATCTCTATAGGTTCTATCTCCAGCATAATGAATAACTCTTCCTCTATGTGGAACAGATATTCTGCCAAGATCAGATGGGGGCATAGTAGCCGAAAGAATATGATATGTGGTTATATTATTAGGAACTCCAGACGGCCATGTAGCAGAAACTAAGAATCTGTTTCTTCTAGTACCGCCTTTGAAATTTGAAATGAAATTCGTAATAGATGCCATGTATTATGTAGTAAAGCTTAATTCGACAAAATTTATGCTTTGTGATGGCTTTATCGACACATCTACATTAATTTTTCTATTGATATAATCTGTTTCAGTGTTATTTGAAGAATCGCAAATCACTACAAAATCGTCTATTCCAGAATTAGCCTTTGTAAATTGAAAATATTGATCTATTCTATTTTTAATAAAATTTCTAGTAGATTCATCATTAAATTCAAATAAAGAACTATTCAAAATATATTGAATATTGTTTATAACATCAAAAATTAAATTTGAATATGAAATTGATTGTTTTAATGGAAAAGCACTTCCTGTATATCCAGAAACATCACTGTTGATATAGAAAGCCTTTATATTATCTGGTCCAAATATTTCTATTGGTATATTTAATCCTTTATCATAAACAGCTTCTAAATTATTTAAATTTGATGGTGTTGATGGTATTATACCTTCTATAATAAAAGAAGAAGTTGGATTTTGTAAAGTTTCAAAATCTTGATTTAGCAATTTTCCGCGAACATATCCAGCTGGTGGTAGCCAAGGAATTGTTGAAAAACTCCTAGAAAAGCATCCCATAGCATCAGATACAAGTGGTATCGGTATTAATTTTTTATCACTATCAGATATTCCAGATGCTCTATAATATGCAAATTTTTTCTTTAATCCTGCTATCGAATAAGTCAATGTCTGAAATGCTTCATCATCAAAATTTCTAATAGATAATTCATCAAGAGCAATTGCACTTGCAATTCTATTAGATTCAACATAAGATGTTTCTAATAATTTATTTATTTTATTAAGCGAATTAAAAATTATTGGACATTTTTTGTCTTTAATGATTGTTTTTAGATCATTGCTAATTTCTATTTTTAAAGGATCGTAGCAGAAAGTCTTTATCTTATTTTCTGTAAAAGCTTTTTTTATTGCTGCTGTTTCGCTAGTAGTACAATTGATAAGAATAATATTAAAATTATAATGAGAGCAATCAAGTAAAAAATTATTGTAAAAATTTACTTTTCTTGCTTTTTGATATACAGCAGTGTAGGGTCCAGTTGTAGTTGTAGCTAATCGTAAGAAATCTTCAAATGTTGAAATTGCAGGATTTGTAGATACCTGAGTGTAATCACCATTCTTAATTAAATCTGTTAATTTTGTCTGAGAATCGATTTTATAATATTTTTCATTCTGAAGTTTTAGAAAATTGATATATGTGGAATCATAGATCAGTATTCCAATGTCTATGTCCTTTTTACTTTCTATTACTTCAAAATTAAATGTTAAATCATTCATTAAGATTGATTAATTACAAATCTGAACGAAACCTGATTTACTGAGAATACAGGCTTAAACGATAGATCTACAACAATTTGTCTGGCATCAATGATTGCTGTGGTGTTATTTGTTTCATCACAAACGATTGCGTATGACGAAACTCCTCTACCAGATTTGGTAAATTCCATAACAGATGTCAACGCAGCCACAATCTTTGATCTGGTTTCAGCATCATTAAGTTCAAATAATGCTTCTGCGACTATTGGTTTAATTGCTCTATTGATATAGTTTATAAGTCGTGTGACCCCAATCTGCTTCTTGTTTTCAGTTGTGAGTTCACATGTCCTGTCACCTAGCAAGAAAATACCATTAATACCTATAACATTGTTAAATGCATTTACATTTTGATTTTGTAAATTAGTAATATCTGTATCATCAATTGATGGGTACAGTTTAGAAATGGTATTTACTTGTCCTCTTATTGTTCCTGCTGGAGCATACCAAGGATAGAAGCTACTATCAGTTCTTGCTAGGCATCCTGCGGCATCTGAAACCATTAGGATTGGAATATTTAAAGTTTCTCCTCCGTATAGTCTTGCTCTTTCTTTTCTCCCTATTATAGAGAAGACATTGTTATCAAAAGTAGATCCACTAACTCCAGTTATACCAGTAAGACCGAAAAACCCGGAAGAAGTAAAATCTAAAGGATAAGATCCGGTTGTTCCTTTATGGAATTCGAATGATGATCCAACAACACCAATGACATCTTCAAAAGTATTTACTAAATTAATTACTTCTGTAAATTTATCTTGTCTTTCATAGAATGCGGAGTCAATTCTAATGTTAGACGATGCCATAGAAGTAGCACCAGTAGCTGCAATTAAGATACCGCCATATTCTAGGTAATTTAAAGCTGCATGTAATTCTCTATCAAGAGTTGTACCACCACTAAATCCTTTTTCTGGTCCGCTACTGCTAAATCCACTAGATGTTCCAGCAAGCACAGCTGCGTTGAATTCAGAAATTAATTCCTGGGGAGAATTATATTGCTTAAAAGCTGGAATAGGATTATCTCCCTCTGTTAGCTTTTGCATGAAAGACGCGCCACACATAAAAACAGAAACATGAGTAGAAACTTGAGATTGTACTGCGCCTGCTAAATTTGGTGAGTTTTCTGTAATGTTTATCTGTGGCATATTTTATTCCTGTGTGAACCAGAGGGTGTCAGACTCCTTAAAAGCATTATCAAATTTATCTGGACCGACAAAAAAAGTAGTATTTTCTTCTTCCTCCTGCTCGCTTTTATGTATGATTTTTTTCTTTTGTAGGTCTATTATCTCTTCAAAGTAGCCCTGTCTGGTAAGCCATCCAAATAGAACTAAACACATAACTAAATCGTCCGTATAGCCATCATCAGCACAAAATGTCTGATGTTTAGAAATAAATGTCATCAATTCTTGAATGATGTCATAATCCCTAACAAGTAACTTATCTTGCTCAATTAGTGTTTTTAGAACAGCACAGCCTAATTTTTTGACCGCTGCGCTGGTTCTAACGCCTCTTTGTTTTGTTCCTCTTCCGAACCCAAGTGAAACTTTTTGACCAGCTCTACCCATCATTGTGGTCTGAATGATGTTTTCGTACTCAAATTCTTCATGCATAACATCGGCAATCTGGCCACCAATATCGTTTACTTCGATTAGTAAATGGGCATTATTATATTTTGTTGCCAGAGCATATAGTTCTGGAGGGACATCAAATGGCGAGATTGTATTGTTTCGATACCTAGCCACAACTCTGTGTGGCTTTTCAGTGGAATCTACCACGACCATGGCCGTGTAGTCTTTTCCTTGACCTCTGGCTGTATCGACCATGATAAAATACACATGTTCATCTTTCGGCTCTTCGTAAGTATAAAGACCTCCAGGATCTCTGAACAATGGCTTATCAAACTGTAATAAATTTAGTTTGCTGGCACTAATCAGAGTGTTTGAAGATCCAAGGAATGAACATTCGAATTCTTGCTCAAATTGTTGTTCGCTGGTCTGAGCAATCATCTGCTGCTTCCATTCCTCGTCCCTCAGAGGCCCACCAGCGTACTTAGGGACCTGTCTCCACGACACCTCTATGGGGACATACTCGTTCTTTCCTTCGTCCCCTGGCTTCCTTGTAGCCCCCTTCCAGAAGCTGTAGAACATGTTCAGGCCGTTTGGGGTGGATACCATAAAGACCTTGGTGGTCTGACCTGATGTAATTGTGGGGTAAACTGAGCTAAAGAACTCTTCGGCCACGTTCTGGGGAACGTGGGCAAATTCGTCTAAGAAGATTAAGTTAAACGAACCACCACGAACAGCGGATGATGAGGTGGCAGAGGCCATGACTTTGGAGCCGTTCTCCAAGTGAATAGAAGTTTTGTTCCATTCGATGATACCCTGCTGAAGCCACTTAGGAAGATATTCGTAGGCTAGGCGAAGTCGGCCAAGAATTTCTCTAGCAGTATTCATCTTGTTGGCCAGAATACCCACGCTCATACTCTGATTGAACAGAATGTAATGTAGAATGAATGCTACAATCGTGGTGCTCTTACCAGACTGACGAGGCAGTTTGGCAATGATATAACGATTGTCATGCATCTTTCTAACCATGTCTTCCTGATAACCGTATAGTTCAAATGGAACTAGACCCTTATCCAGAGACACTACTTTTACATATTTCTTGATGAAGTAAATTGGATCTTGAGAGCAACGAACATATTCCCGAATCTGTTCTTCGGTGAAGTCAATCTTTACTCCAGCTTCTTTTAGGTTTGGATTACCTAAGTAACCTTTAAATTTCCTCGACATTCTTCACTTCCGCATCAATTATATCTAGAGCCTTTTTCTTGCTCCGTTCGGGATTGATTAGATCCTGAAGATCGCTTGTTGAACCAATAAAGAACGAATTATTTGTAGTTGTCTTTATTGTGGTCTTGTTTGCTTCGTTCTTGATCTTCTCCAGATCTATAAGATCCTTGTTGATCTCTGACATGGTTTTGAGCATTTGAGTCACGACTTCATATGCTCTGGGAGAATCGCCTTCTGAAGCAACCTTCATAATCCCCTCAAGAGCAACCTTGGACTTCTCAATGATGTCGTACATATTACGCTTGGCGTAATCGAAATCCTTATCTGGAGAAACTTGCTCTATTGCAGTTGGACCTTTATTAGGCTGTTCAATATTAAAAAAATTATCTAAACTTTCCATAAAAATATTTCACAATCACTGACACACAGCTATAGAATTTATGTTCGCTCTGAATGTAGTGCTAACGCTTCCATTAGAAATTTTAAAATAATATTTTGGTTTTTCATAATCAATTAAATTTATTTCTGGAACACATGGAACTGTATCTAATGGATTTGCTCCAATATAATTAGTAAGTTCTTTAAGTATTATATTTACATCATTTTGAGTTAGTGATAAAGTATTAGCATTAACTCTAATTTGAGAAGCAATTTTATTATTAGGTGAATCTAACAATTGTATTGAAGTTTGCAATTCGGTAACATTATTTTCTTCCCATGTAAAGTTAGAAATAAAAGTAGTATCATTTGTTCCGTTAAGATAATAAAATTGATTTGAATAGCTAGAGTTAATAATAATACTTGATCCTTGGGCATTCAATAATGCAGCATACGTTGCAGGGTCTGGATCTGCATCTTGAGTAAATGTAAAAGTATTGATAGATTTTCCACTTTTAATTTCACCAAAAAGATAACTAGAAATTACAAAGGAAATAGTTCCTATAAGTGTTCGCTTAGAACCAAAATTACCTTCGTGATCATCATTTATTTTTATATCTCTTAAAGAAATAGGAACATTTATATTTTTATGAATTTCATTGAAATTTAATCTTATATTAAATTCAGGATTAAAATACGAAGAAACTTGTTCAATTATTTGAAAAATTTCATCCAAGTTTCTAGCATAAAAATACAAATTCATACCAACAGCAATTGGTGTTTCTGCAAATGTTTTATAAGTGATATTTTCTTCATTTATTGTTTCTGAAGTAGAAGCCACTCGTAACTTATTTCTTTTTCTATTATTGTCGTAACCTATGCCTGTTATCTCAAAACTCATATAAGGCAAATTTATTTGAGTTTTGACATTATCAGAAATAGAAGAATTTTGTTCTAATCTTCTAAGAAACTTTTCCTTTGAAGAAAAAGTAATAGGAACTTTTATTTTATCTTCTATATCTGTTGTGTTATTTTTTCTAAGGACATAAATTTCATCAAATAATGAACCAAATGCAACAACAAGTTTTCTTATTGATTGATTATTGAATGCATTAAACATTAGTAATTACCTTCCGAGAATGGATCTTTTTCTGTAAAGTTTATGATCGGCTCGTCATACTTGCTTCCGGAACCAGTGAATCCTCTCTGATAATCAAGAGGTGGTACTTCACCCTCTGCATCCTGAAGAACAGTATTTATTGTTCCATAGGAATTAGTTCCGCTATAGCTCTTGATTTCGAAGGTAAGACCAGACACGGAACTTGTAAGTTGTGTTGGGCTGGCAAATGTATTTCCATCCAAAGATAGCAATTCTACCGTTAGCGTCTTTCCTGATAGATCCAAATCCAATACTCTGAAGAAAGATGTTGTTCCAGTAATACTTCCAGGAACATATACTTTTTCTCCGCGAACTGTTCTATTGTAAGCAGCAGTAAATCCGTTTGCAGTAGCACCAATTAAGAAATTGTATATCGATTGCTTGAAATCTGTAATGGCATCGACATCCTGAGTACCAGTTTCGAATTTTTCCATAGAATAAGCAAATGTTTCGCAAGATAAAGTAAACACATAGTTTTTATCTAGCTGATAGAATGGTTGTTCGTGCTCTACAAAGTTAATTTCAAACATAGTCTTAGTCAAAGGAAAATAAATTATATCACCTTCTCTAGGACGAATAAGATCTTGATTTTTCTCAGTTATTTCTCTGGTAAATCTCTTTTTGCTCACAATTAAAGTTACCGAATCTTTGATTTCCAATCCAAATTTACTGACAATATCTGCTCCCTGAAATCCAGAAACAGATGCTACATACATTTCAATCTGATAGGCTTTTGAAAATTTGTTCAAAGGATCTTCACCAAACAATCTATCAATTTGAACATTTTCTCTTGGGATATAGTAAACATTCTTTCCCATCATACGAATAATTTCTATGATGTTCGTTTCAACGACATCTTGCTCAGTAGATTGAAATCTAAAGTATGGATTTAAAGCCATATTATCCCGTCATCATATCTGGTGGAAGTTCATAAGCAGAAATAATTTGATCTTCCAAAATTGCTATTTCTCTTTCAGCTTCTGCTAATATTGTTCCCCCTCTTAGTTGAACACCACCAGGAAGAGCAACACCATCGAACTTGGCTAGATTTTGACCCCATTGCTTTTTTATCAGAGCTGTGAAGTACTTCTTCAACATTCTATCGTTATAGATTTCAGGATAAAGATCTGGATCTAGATTTACATAAGCCTCAATAGCAATGTATGTTCCAGCTTTTAATGCTGTCCAATCCGTTTCGATGTACAATTTATTTGTAACTTTATTGAAACGAATGGTTCTTTCGGGATCGAACATCATTTCAATAAGACGAATGTATCTCTTAGTCAGATCAAAATTGGCAATTGGAGTAGAATTTACAAATCCTAGATTGGTATTGATGCCATAAACATCGTTAAGAGCTAGTTGATATCTAACATCAAATAACTCATTTGTGTTTAATGTTCCGAATGGAAATACTCTAATTATGGACAAAATATCATATCCATTTGGATCCCCAGCAGAAGCTCCTACGATTGGGCCAAAAGAATTAGTATTGATATACTTATTGGCTATATCAGTGTCCGTGAGCTGATATGAGAAATATGCTCTTTCGACACCATCGAAATGTCGTTCGGCAAAAAACTGGAGAGCATCATCAAGACGATCTAAAGCTTGCTGATAATCGACATTTATTTCGACTACAGGTGCTCCCAGTTGCCTAAAAGTATATTCAATAAGTGATTCTTTTGAATTTGGTTTCGCCATTTAATTTATTTATGCATCTGGCGGGGCATCTATTTTTTCGCTACTACCATTTTCCATTTTTTGAAGAACTTCTAAAATATGTAAAGGTATTTCGTTAATAGTAATTTCTACTTTATCAATATCTTTTGTTTTCATAGTTTCAATATAGTATTTTCTAGAAATTGGATCTATCCATTCTTTTGGAGAACTTGGCTCATAATTAGTAAATCCTGGCATTTTTAATGGGCATGTTAATGAAGGATAATCTAATTTACTATATTCGGTATCATTTCCATTTAACCAAGTTGTTGGTTTATCGCCACACCCACAAGCACCACAATAAAATTTACCCTCAGTTTCGGAGTTCAGTAAATGTGAGCAAGGAGTTAATTTGCCGCCAATGTCTTCATTACCAAAGCAACTTAGCTTTCTAAGTTGCTTTGTTTTTGGCTCTACTTTTTTTGATGTTATTCCGCGTGATATTAAAGATAAAGCATAGCTTTGTACCATGCTAAATCCTTTATTTAAAAAATTATTGTTTGTAGGTAATTCAGATTCAGAAAATTCTACTTTTTCTTTTTTAGCTGTGTTATTTTTAACTATTTTAGATGTATTTGAAATACTTTTTTTATTACATCCGCACCCTTTATTGTTCATCATATATTTCTCCCCATTTTAAATAGTCAAACCATTAATGTAACTTACAGATAAAGTAGAACCTGTCAAGGTAAACTTTACGATCTTCTGGAATGTACCTTCATTGAATCCGGTAACTCCTGTTATACCAGCTGTAGTAAAATTGATCTGATATCTATCGGCTCCGCAGATAGACTGGCTCGGTGATCCTGAAGAATTGTCAAGTAAACTTGTATCTTCGGTACAATCAATATAATCTGAACTAAAAGAAATACCAGAATAATATTGAACAGTTGATGTTGGTACTATATTCGTATTCTTTTCGCTATTGAGATAGATCCATTGCTTAATTCCAGAATCAAGCGTAATTAGATACCAACCCTCATTAAAGGTTAAAGTAATTCCGCCAGTTCCGGTATATGTGTATCCAACAAGAGCTTCAAATGTTCCGCCTGATGGATGTGCCTTTGGGAATAGAGGAGTAGCACCGTTCCAGGCTGGACCATCACATGTAGTGCCATTTAATTCATTAAACCACTCTCTAATCATATTAAGATTGAGAGTGTTTTGCATGGCAAAAATTTCCTGAAGCTCATTTAATTCTGATGCTTGGAGTCTTGACTTTGGTTTAAATCCTACAAAATTATAGTTCTTTTTAGTTGTAGAATCTACATTTGACCCCCACGATCTACTTGAATATGGGTAGTTAGTTAGAGGGAATTGATCGTCAAATGGAAAGGTAGTGCTCATTTTAGATATTGAAAATTAGTGTTAGTGATGTCTTAGATTCATTGAATGTGGTGTCAGTTGCAAAAAGAACATCACAATCAGATATATTTATTGAACTTGCCGTAACTCCAGTAATTTGGAAAACTCCACCAGTGCTTCCAACATCTTCATAATAGTATGTACCGCCAGTTCCTATCGAATAAGCTGAGTAATGAGAAAGCTCAAACGTACCAGTGGTATTTCCAGAAGTAACATTGTCAAACCCAAGATTGTAACTAGATACAGTCTTAAATGGCTCAAACTGAGTAGAACCATCACCAATGCTCTTATCGAAACTGGCTTTGCTGATAAAGTAATCGTCAGATATCAACGATGATGCAATATCTGTACAAGTTGTTTCGAAGGTAATATCATTTATATTTCCTTCAATAGATTCAATTTTTACTGTAGAGCTTGCCTTTGAGAATTCTGTGTAATCTCTATAAATTTTTGGAGCAAATCTATAACTGTTTGAATTTTTAACATTGCTAATTAAGAATGCGCTTGAATAATTGAAGGTAGCTCCAGCAGTTGTTATATAAGTTTGAACATCTGTTGAATTGATGTTTGATGTAACTGACAGGAGCTTAGTTCTTAGTAAATCATATACTGAAAGATATGACTCTCCAGTTTTTGTTATTGGAGCTAAATTAAATTGAATTGAAGCGAGTAATTTTGAGAATTTTCCTTCAGAAGCAGTTCCGATTGCCGTTACCAAGTTTATTGGTTCGACATATGTTATATTGCTACTGGACAATTGATTTTCAAGTTCAATTCCTATGACCTTCCAACCATTTGTTCCACCAACATATTGTGTCTTTAAATATGCTTTGCAAGAACCAATGGTTCCATCAACCGATAGTCTGATCTCCGGTCTTTCTTCGCTTACATAATAATTAATTGAAGTATCGTCGTTTAAAATTGCATTAAGTATGCATCCTGATGGTATAGAAGACAAGATTTCATAATTTTTCTTGAAAGAATTTGTCGCACTATATCCAGCGGAACCACCCGAAACATAAGAAAGAATAGGAGTTACGTTTGCATTAGTGGCATCGCAAGGATCACAACCAGCTGTACCTGATATATTGAAGAATCCCCCGTATTCAGTACCAGTAACACTTGTTTTGAATACTGGCTGCAAATTAGTCAAAGAACCAAGTAAATCGCAACTCCATGCGTTTGGAACTTTATAAGCAGCCAAAATGTCTCCAGCTGCGTATGTTTTCCCAGTAATAGGCTCTATAAAGGCTTCTTTGACATACAAGCAGCATGTACCATAGGTTAGTCCGGATGCCCCATGAAGGGTTGTAGAGGCTGCTGTTGGACCCTGGGAATCGGCAGTATACCCCTTAAAGTTTTGTAGGGATTCAATACCAAAAATTTTAATATAATTAGTAGATATTGGGGAAGGATCATAATTGATCTTTAACCATTTATAGCCATCACCCATGTCTATAATAGTTCCATTAGAACCGGATGGGGCAAATTTTGATCTATTGTTTAAATCTCTTCTACTGAAAAGATTGTTAGACTCGTTTTCTATACAAAGAAAAAGTTCGTTTGTAGAAGAATTATAACATGTGCTATTTTTCACATCGGGATCGGTCGAATCAAAGACTTTGAAGGATTTTCCCTCTGCCCAAGAATTTCTCTGAAATGCTGCATTTACTTCGCTTATCTTTACTCTTTTAAGTAAACTAGCAACATTTGATACCTTTTTGCCCAATCTAGTATCGTGATCTTCGTAGCCAATAGACTCTACCCCCAAGCCAATATAGTAGTCATTGACGATGGCACTATTTATGAATTTTTCAATAGATGATGAATATCTTGATGACGAGTCGTTTGGCATACAGTTATTTATAGATCAAGAAACCACTATTTCATATGGATCTACTTTATCAGTTCCAGTAACAGATCCAGAATAAATGCTGTTTTCAGCCTTTACTAAATCAAAATGAAATCCCATAGGTTTAACCAAATTAATTAGATCGTCTTGATATTTTTCATCTATATCTGCTTCCAATCTTATGGAATATTCCTGCAATGATGATCCGTTGGATAAAGTGTCTTCATTTATATTTGAGCTATTAAGAACAAAAACATCATTTACGCCATATTCTATGGTATAATCATCTAATTGGCTATCAAAGAATGTTTCAAGAAAATACTTTATAGAATTTTGTGTGCCTTTTTTATCTACGAATTTTTTCTTATTTGAAATCAAAAATTCTCTTAAAGAACTCACATTAGTAAAATCATTGAAATCAAAATCTGTAAATATTGAAGAATAAATTTTTCTTAATGATTCTTCATTGGTGTAGAAAATATTTTGAATATTTTCATAATTTGGATATAAGTCAAGACCATCTGGAGAATAGGCCCAGTTGTAAAGTTCCTGAATAAATTCAATAATTTTATAAGAAGTATTTTCTTCAGATTCTTTTATTAGCCAATTTGGAAATTGATTCTCCACAAAATAGGCAAAATTTCTTCTTTCGTTTAGTGTATCAGAAATATTGAAATTTGAATTTATAAGCTTAATGGCATATTCTGCACCAGCGTTTATATCCAACTGATTGGTAGTAAAAACTTGATCTTTATTTTGATTAAAAAATATAATCATGTTATTGTTAATGAATTTACAGAATATGTTATTGCCATATTATTGATGGCAACAATCGAAGCAGATGATGGGCTAATGATAAGATCAAATGCTGCATCTGGAACTACAGAATCGTAGAACACAATAAGACCAGTATTTGGATTATAGACTCCAACTTTGTTCTTAACTAGAGTTCCTGATGAAGTATAAGCTGCTAAGTAATAGAATCCATCTAATCCTGGAACAGAGGTTGAAGTACTATTGAATTTTACTTCAGATGCAGATAGATTCGTTAGAACCAAATCACTTGTAATTGAAGAAATTTGATTGTAGAATCTTAGTGTTCTTTGGGTAGAAAGATCTAGATTCTTCTCAAAGCTAAAGATTATATTTGATTCTGATACCGAAAGACCACTATCTTTATTGACTACAATAGAGATCAAATCGCTTTTTGAGAGATTGTTGAAGAATAGCTTAGTTCCATATTGATCATCTATAGAAGAAATTAGTTCATCTTTTAAAACATTTTTATTGGATGAAGATTTTCTTGAATCGAAAGAACAAGTTATAGTTATATTTCCAGTAAAATCTTCGCTTGGTAAATATTCTGTAGAAAGACCAATAATTTGTTTTTCTTGAATCAGTTGATTAATAGAATCAATTTCTTCTGAATTGACATCTAAATCAATTATTGAGTAGTAAACAGTTCCTCCGACATCATTAAAATCCTGACCATCGAAGACAGATATTCTCTTATCAATATCTGTTATTTCTGGTATTAGACCGGAATTTGCTATTACATACTCATAATCAGATTTGGTTACTAAAGATGAATATCCGTAAGCTCTAGGTGCAATATATTTCAAATATTCATTATCAACTGAAGAATAACCTCCGCTTGATGTATTTGACGTTATTGAAACATTTGGAACACTTAAAGTTGCATTGCTTATAAATTCAGCCACAGAGTTGAAAGAGACATTGTTTCCAACCTCCCCATTAGAAACAACATAAGACAATTTCACAGTATCTGTTGATAAGATTGATTTGCCCTTTGTGGTTTCTACATTCTGAATATTTTTTCCAAATTTGACAAAAATCTTATCACCTTTATTTACAATAAAGAATATCTTAGAATTTTCATCAGTTCCTATAACTGGTTCGTTTGTAAAATTTATCCAATAATCATTATTTACTTTTACCACTACTGTTCTTATATCGACAGACGCATCTGGTATTTCCACTTCCTGGTTATCCAAATCAACAGTTACAGTCTGCTCTTTAACTAGTTTATTACCAGCATAAAGCGATAAAGTTGTAGATAGATCAAGAGTTGTCTTTGGACCAACATAGTAAAAATTTACATTTGTATTCTTATCGTTTTTAGCTCTTAGAATAGCGTACCTATCTACTTGAGCCAATAAGCTATCGTTCTTGGAAAATGTAACTAAAGCGGTAGCAGATTTATACCGATTTGTGGTATATCCATATGTCTGCAAAAGCTTGACTAGTGATGAATTATTTTTTGCGGAGTAGATAAAACTCTCGTTATTCAATATATGAAGATAGTGCAAACCGATAGTGGTATTATATGCAAAAAGACCCAACAATAGATCTACTGTTGTGCCTCGACTATCAAAATCATAGTCATTAGCAAAATCGGTAGTTTTAAGGTAATTTACTAAATTTTTCCTTAAGGAATCCCAATCTATATTGACTAAATCTATGTTTTTTGGCTCGTTCATAGAATTATTTATTCAAATAAAACCTAAACGAAGAATCCTTACCATAAACAACGTAATTTACATTTATTGAGATTTTACGATTTATGAGTTCATTCTTATCGACGGTTATTGTTATTCTATTAAGACCTTTTATATAATTTTTGCATTTATTCTCAAGAACATTTAAAACATAATATTGTCTAGCTGTACCTTTATCATATTTGAATTCATTTATTAGAGAACCAACATCTTTATTAAATCTCAATTCTCCTATTTCTGATAGGCATAGATTCTTGATTTGTTGTTTAATGGAAAGAGACTCATCAGTTGAGCTGATAGCCTTTCTAGTATTTGCTTTGAAATAAATGTCTAAATTTTTTTTCATCTTTGAATATTTATTTGATTTATAGAACTTGTTAATGTATTATAGAATTGCTCATTTGGTATAGCCGACAAAACATATGTTGTTTCATGGTGTTTATCTTTGCCTATTGTGTGTTGAGCGTTAAGCACAAGCCATTTTCCAGCTAACTTAGGGGTATTGTATTGAAAATCTAATAGTGGAGTATCGATAATTTCAATAACAGCCCCAGGATATAGTCTAAAGTTTCCGTTTACAGTTATACTTATTTTAAATGCACCTAATAACTTAGTAAAAGAATTCCTTGCCATTGGAGTTCTTAAATCTGTATTCCAGAATGTTGAATTTTTAGTGGCAAATTTTAATAATTTTGGAAATTTTTTACCTATTTTGGGGCAATTACAGCTAAAAAATGCGTCAGGATCTTCTGGAAAACATCCCAAATAATCTTGACCCATATTTTCTTTTATAAAGTTGCAACCCTTTAGATTATTGAATGCTGCCTCAAGATCATTGTCGGATGGTTCTGGCGTTTCTGGTTTAAATGTTATTCCATTATAACCAGAAAAATATAGTTGTTCGCATTGCTGTATTGATATTGGTCCACCATTTTCTGCTGCTAATGGATTCGCACATTTGTATTCTTTATTATCGATAAATTTTTCTGCCGAAGCAAGAATATCAATTCCGATTGTTCCTATACTTTTTATTTTTTCGTTAGCCATTTTTATTAATTTATAGTAATATTAGAACCATCACAGAATCCTTCTTTATCGTTCTGTGAATCGAAAACAAAGAGATACTTGTTGTTTTGATACCATGTCTCATCAACACTTACTCCTCTTATAGATTTCCAATCAATAGCAGTCATTTTAACAATTTGACCAACATCATATAAGTTAGCAATATTATTTGAAGTTGCAGTGTTGATGCCTAAATTTGATCCTATTGGTATATTTTTAAATTCATCTGGATATCCAGTAACGTTCATATTAGTTCCCGGACCAGCATAAGCATAATTTATACCAGCTATTTCAGCTGTAAAATTTCTTATTTCATTGATATTAAATGCTGTTTGGTTAGTTCCAATATTTTGTATTGGGACCATAAAGGTAAATCCGCTCGTTGGTACTGCATTTAAAGGACTTCCTAGCGAAGTTAATCCTTTTGCCTCAAGCGTAACTCCTTTAAAAAAATCTACTTTACTTGTTATTTGAGAAATACCAAATTTAGGAATAAAATAAATTTCTTGAAAACTATATGTGTTTATTCCTGTCTTTGCTGGGTCGATGAATTTCGGTCTAACTATTGCCCAAAAATCAAAAATAGATTCTTGTCTTAAGCAACAAATAACATACTTAAAAATATTCCATTGTTCTTTTAAATTTCTGAGTTTAAAATATACAGAAGCTAAAGTAGACTTATTTTTCTTTAAAGTGATATACAATTTTCCAATATTTTTAGTATCATCATCCGCATCTAAAGGTGATTCTTCATCGATATCAAACATATTTTGCCACAGCATAGAAGTTCTTCTATTTGAAGTGGAATCAGTTTTTGTAATTCCTGCATCTGTATTATAAAAATACGATGGTTCAGAATAAAAAGAATTATTGAAACCATAATCAAAATAACCAAACTTTTCTTCGTCGTATACTCTTTTGGTATATTTGGTGGGTGTTGCTTTTCCCAACGATGATATATCAATTTCTGGTTCTCCAAAATTGATTATTTCGTAATCAGCAACATTTGGATCTGGAATCCATTCTGTTCCGGGAGGACCTTCCTCTCCTTTTTTTGTCGGCTCACCAGGTGCTTTATCAACAAATCCAAAGTTTGAATAATAATCTAAAACATTGTAATTAATAATTTTAGTTTTTAAAGAATTAGTTGAATCCATCAAATAAAAATGTGGTTGATCTAAATTTGGATCGACTCTCTCATAATAAGATTGAAATGCTCCACTCCTTTCCAACTCCATAAATGAAAAATTAAAAACTGATATATCATCAATTTTAACTACATTATCATTTGTTATACTATCTCTGTCAAATACACCATATTTTGCCTCTGGTTGGGAATTAGCATTGAGTTCATCTCCTATTGAAAGAAAATTAACACCACTAAAATCTTTCCAGAAAAAGAAATCTGCTCTTGGAATACCATCAGTATTATCTGAATTTGCATTTTCAGCAAGATAATTAAGCAAATTTAATATTTTTGTTTGGTCTGCTCTTCTTCCATTAGGGAATGCCAAATTTTTGTGTTTTAGCCATGCATAATTCCCGGTGTTAGAAGCATAAGCACGACCAGCATTGTAATCTTTAGAAAAGTACTGTTGAAATATTGTGCCTACCCAGCTATCCTCAGTTCCTTGTTTACAAATAGGTTTTATATCTTCATCAAAATCAAATACAGATCTTTCGTTAAAGAAATAAGATTCGTGAATAAACTTAATAGTAGCAAATCTTGGATCTCCTTTTTTTTGATAATCTGTCGCTCTTGAAACTTGATAAACATAATAATCATCTAAAATTAATTCATTATCATCTGAATCTTTTATTTTTAAATAAAATTTATCTTTTCCTGTAAAATTGAAGTCAGAAATGAGATCCCCTTCATCGCGTAAAACTAGCGTTCCACTAGGAATAACATTTAATATACCTTCTTCAAGAAACAGTCTTTCAAAATAACCATAGCTTTGATTATTATTTATTATATTCCAGACGGTTCCATCTCTACCGTGTGTTATTTTTAACTCAATTATTGTTGTAAGATTAGCTACCGACATTTATTGCATCCTCAAAAGATTTTATAGAGTTCTGATCGATAAGATAGATTATAGATCTATTATTATCAAATGCATCTATTTCACTAATATACGAATAATTCATAGATGTTTGTCCAGCTTTAAAAGAATAATATTCTTCAAGAATCGAAGTAGATGATTGTTGAATTGAAGAATCGTCTAAGAAATATTTAGCCGAATCTGAATATTTTTCCTCTAGGCTATTATTAAATGTGGCAAAGATTCCCCACGAATTATTTTCTTTTCTTATAATCATGCATGGGCCAGTACCAACTTCACCTACTATTAAAGTTTTCAGTTTATTTACAACAGAATCTACATCTACTACATAACCGAAATTGTTAGTTACATTAAATCCTGCGCAGAAGCCAGCATTTTGTTTTGCAATCAAATCACCATGCATAAAACAAGATCCAGCTATATTGGTAAAAAATATAGCACTGTATTCTTCAATAGTTTTTTCTATTTCTTTTGAAGTAGGAGGAAGTTCTGTATATGGATTTAAGATATTTCCAGCGTAAAGAGGTACATAATAATAATTAAATGTTCTATAATTATTATCAGAAATAGTATCTAAAAAAGTATTTGTTTCTGTTTTTTTAGAATAAATTTTATTAGAGATATCAGTAAGATCAAAAGATTTAGATAAATCTTTTACAGACAATTCCTTATCGTCTATTGTATATGTTATTGTTTTAAATCGATTGAACATTTTATGAAAAATTAGTTAATTTACTGCTATTTCTGATTTACTTAAAACTCTATTGAATGAAGGGTCGTAAGTTCCAGTTTCGAATTCTTTGAATAGAAGAGATAAACTTGTTGCCATTGAACTTCCATTCTGGAAAAATCTTGCAATAGATTTATCTTCAAATGGAATTTTATTGATGACCACATTTGTCAAAACGCACACTAATGGATCTGACAACCAGCTTTGCGTTAGGAAGTCTGAATTCCCAGCACCTACAACTTGCATTCCCCATAAAGATGGGGGATAAACTTTTTCGGGAGAATCTGCTCTCCATGGATAAGAGCTTGCTCTAAAATAATTACAAATTTCATTTATGATTACAGAATCATCAAAGTTTTTAGGAATCATTATATAATCAAAAGAAAATTCTCTGCGAGCTTCTGAAGTTAAAGATAGTTCAGTTACATTTGAATATGTTCTATATGTGGATGTTGAAGATAATTGTTCCAACCTTAACATGATTGGATCTAAAAAGCGTTTCTTTGCTAATTCTAGTCTGCCTCCTAAATTAATTTCAGTTGCCGCAGAACCATATGCTGGATTTAGAGTTCCTAAATTTTCAGTATAAGCATGTGCAGTTTCATACTCTAGATTGGTTGGTAGAGGAAGCTGAATGTAGTTATTATCAGATCTACTTAACACTCCAGCTCGCGTTCTATCCGCTGCTAGTACGCTATATGGAGCATTATAAAAAATTACCCAATATGGTATTTCTGCTTGATCTGATGTTGGATAGGTATATGGCATTTTAAAATCCCTTATATATATTTGGATGCCGTACAAAACAAAATTTGTACCTCTGAATAAAGAAAAATATGTCGGAGATGTCGAAAAAATACTTTGCAAATCTTTATGGGAAAGAAAACTCTGCAAGTATTTCGATGTTCAAGACAATGTTATCAAATGGTGTTATGAATGTGTAAAAATACCTTACATATCACCTATCGATAAGAAAAAACACACATACTATCCAGATTTTATGGTTATGCTAAAGGAAAAAACTGGCGACACCAAGACTATTATTGTTGAAGTAAAACCAGAGAAACAGACAAAGCAACCAGAAAATAAAAAAAGAAAATCCTATAAAAATGACTTGATTACTTTTTTGATAAATGAAGCCAAATGGGAAGCGGCAAAAGGAATTTGTAATTGCAATGAATGGGATTTCAAGCTTCTAACAGAAAAGGCATTATTCAAATGAGTAATTCAATTAACGATTTAAAAAATCTTATCGATAGTGCTGGTGGTGTTCAGCGTCTTAATCGCTTCAATGTTGTTCTTAATACCCCAGATGGAACCAATACTATACCAGCAATTAGAGTGCAATTCGGCGGAAGACAGCTTGATACTTTAGCAGATAAACTTCCTGGTCCAGGATATGGCAGAAATGTTCCATTTACCCAAAACTATAGTAGTTATGGATCAAATTCATCAAATTTAGTAATAAGATTTCCCATAGAACAAAATTGGAAAACCTATAAGCTTTTAGAAAGATGGATGAATACTATTGTTCAGGATGGTAGTATTCCTGGGCCAAATTATGGTGTTTCCTTTGCAAGACCATATGATGATTGGATTAGAGCTGGTTTTGTAAGAGTAGAATGTCTTAATATGAATGGAGTAGTAAAAACTTCATTTATTTTTAGAGAAGCATTTCCAATAAAAATGCAACCAATAGAATTATCAGCTGAAGATGGCAACTTTGCTACATTTGATGTGTTTTATAACTTTAGAAATTATGAGGTAGTATGATGAAATTTGAAAGAACTTATCCAAAATATGAATTGACTTTACCTAGCACAAATAAAAAAGTATATTTCAGACCATTTCTTGTTTCTGATGAAAAAAATCTTCTATTAATTAAAGAAGAAAAAAATCCATCATTGATTATGAAGAATGTTCTTGAACTTATTGATAAATGTTTTGATAATCTATCAATAGAAAATATTACTCTGCAAGATATAGAGTATATGTTCTGTAATTTAAGAGCAAAATCTGTAGGAGAAATAGTAAAAACAAATTTTACTTGTCCTATAACAAATGAAAAAATAAAGGCATCAGTAGATTTGACAGAATTGCAAATTGGTAATGGTAAAAAAGACTTTGAATTAAAGCTATCAGAAAACTACTCTATTCAATTTAAACAACCAACTGTTGTTAAAATTTTATCAATGAATGGTGATTTTGATGTTAGCCATTTAATAAAAGCTTCAATAGAAAAAATTTCCAAAGAAGATTCTGTTTATAATTTTGCAGATCTTAACAGCAATGATATAGATGAAATATTAAATTCTTTGACTAAAAAAGAATACAATGATATAAAAAACTTTATTTTAAATCTTCCAAAAATTCATTCTGATGTAAAGTATCAGACTAGCGATGGAATAGAGAGAACCCTCAGATTGGACGGAGTATTGAATTTTTTTACATTAACTTAAATCATATTGATTTAATTTTATATTATAAGATCAATTTTTTCTTATCATCAAATAGTATATTATCGATAACAGATATTGAAACTATATTTCCATGGGAAAGAGATATTTACTTTAATCAATATAAGAATAAATTAGAAGAAAAGAGTAACAATTATGCTTGAACGAGAAATATTTGATACTACAGATTATTCAAAACAAGCTCAGGCAAAAACTGAGATGAATGATGGCAAAGATCCAAAAATGGATGTTTCTAATTATTCAAATGTAGTATCTGAGGATAATGAAACTACCAATTCTCTACAAATAGATCCAAATAATATAGTAACAGAAACTTCAATTCCAGAGAGTAGTACCGAGCAAAATAACACAACAGAGACAATACAGGCAACTGAAGTATCAGCCGTTGAACAACCTTCAAGCTCAAATCAATCAACTCCTTCGGAAGAACTAAAAGCTCCAACACAAACAAATCAATTTCCAATAGGAAGTCTTGAGAAGTCACCAAACAATGAAGTACCAGAAACTTCTTCTGCTAATACCCAAAAAGCTGTAGAAGAAATGGTTTCTGATACTACAGAACTTTCTCAATTAAAATTAATCCAGGATAGATCAGAAAATCTAACTAATATAGAAAAAACTGTTCTTGAACAAAGATTAGAACAACTTGAACAACAAAATACAGCAGACACTAGAACAAACGATACTCAAGTAAAAGCAAGTTATCCAATACCAAGAATATTTTCAGGAGAAACATCGAATCCAATTGGATTGAATAACGAAGATATTGCTAATTTTATTAGTGCAACAAAAGACCCTCCAATTTGGAGGGTCTTGTGAGGCTTTGCTTTGGATTAAATTTAATCTTCCTTAGCTAGTCGCTTGAAGTACTCAAGCGCATCTTCATCCTCGTCAGGCTTGGGAGCCTTACGAGCAGAAACCGCCTCAGCCACTTCGTCCTCGTCCTCCGCTCTCTTAGCAGCAGGGGCAACACTGCGAATATCGCCACCGAGAACGTCATTCAACTTCTTCTTAAGTTCGTCATATGACTTGAACTCACCAGGAGCAACAAAGTCCTGAAGCTTGTACAGAGTCTTCCATAGCTTCTCAAGCTTCTCATCGTCGCCCTTGTAAAGTTCGGTAGCACCATCAAACTCCGACTTGTCGTAGTTGGTGTACCCAGCAACCTTACGAATCTTCAGCTTGAAGTTAGCACCCTTCCAGAAGTCGAACGGGTTGATGGCTTCCTCGTCCTTGAACTGAGGCTGCATGGCCTCCTGAATCTTCTGGAAGATCTTCGTACCGTACTTGAAGAGGAACACCTTACCCTCATTTTGAGGGTTTGAAGGATCGCTGACAACAAGGATGTTGCTGATGTAGGTGAGCTTACGCTTACGGTTACGGGCAATGTCCTTGTCCTTTTCAACACCGCTGTTCCAAAGTTCGCTGTTGGCTTCGCAGATCGGACACTTCTGACCAAGCGTAGTTGGGCAGTTGTCGATCAGCCAGCCACCCTTGCCTTGGAATCCGTGCGAGTAAACCTTGACCCAAGGAACATCTTCACCTTCGCAGGCTGGTAGGAAACGAATCACGGCATAACCGTTACCCGCCTTGTCAACTTCTGGCCTCCAGAACCGATCATCCTTATAATCGGCAGTCTTGTTTAGGTCTTCGATCTTCTTGGTAAGATCTTCAATGCTGGACTTCGAACGCTTCTTAAAATCGCTAAATGACATATAGTCTCCTTAAATTTTTCCCAAGGAACTCCCTTGGCCGATGGTGTAGTATACCAAAGTCTGGTGCTTAGTCAAAAGGGAAGTTTGGCCTTTTTGGGCAAGATATGAAGATCTCTTCCCTCTTCGACTAGTTTTTCTATAATTGGCTTTGTTAAAAGTTTTGATGCTCCCTGGGGTTCCATATTATAGTCTTCACAGAGTTTTAATATAGCATCCATATAAGTAGAATTATGTTTTGAGACATAATCTATAACTAATTTAGAAAATTGGTTTTTAAATGTTGGTTCGATAAGCATAATGAATACCCTATATAGTTAGATTAAACTGGAGAAATTATGGCCGTAAATGACGCAAATTTGCAGATCAATGTTGCTGGTGGAGCCACTGCCACCATTTCCACAGACTTCGTTATTGATTCTTACGGGGCTACATCTCATGTTCAGCTCTTTAAATTGGTCTGGGGAAACACCAGTGATGCAAACAGAATAACTACTTCAAATCCACTTCCTACCTACTTAGCATCTACTGGTGTAACATTAAATACAAATGCTAGTATTAGTGGTGGTGGTACTGGAGGATCCGTACCAGTAGTAAATTATACTGGAACTTCTCTAAAAGTAAATGGTTCAGGTCTAAATAATGCAGTTCTAACCCAAGATCAAGCTGGTAATACTTTGCTAACTGACATACTTGCTGATACAGCAAATATGGACAGCAAACTAACCAGTGGAGATTTCATAATTAAAACAATTGGAGTCGGTCCTACCGGAGCAACTAGTGGGGCTTATGTCCGCTTATTCGATCCTACAACTAATCTCATCGCTGGGATTTCAAATGGCGGCGGTAGTCCAGCATTGATGGTCCAAGTCCTTGGTGCTCCAATTACATTGACTGCAAATATAAATCCAGCAGTTGCCATTTATAACTCCGGAACTGGTCCAGTTTATATTCAAGGATCTACTGGCACACCAGTTAGTATTACGGGTGTAACTCTTGAGTCTTTACTTACCACAATTAACAATTCTGGAATTTCTGGTGCAACATTCACATCCAGAATTCCAGTAATTGAAACTCTACTAACTGCTGGTACAGCTAAAGTTACAGTAAATTCGGAAACTTTACCAAGCTCATTGTTAACTGGATTGTTTACAGCTATCACAACAGCTACTGGGATGTATCCTGGAGGATTTACATGCTCTAAAGGAGTTAATCTAAAATCTTATCCTACAAATACTCAATTTATATTTGTAGGCGAATCGGGATTCACTTACGGATATCCACTTGATGCTGGTGAAGAAATATTCTTAGAAGTTTCAAATATGAATAAACTATTTGCTAGGAGTGGTGGTGGCAGCACAGGTCAAAATATTTACTTTATAGCAAGATAAGATGTCAAAAAATAACAATATTGTTTTAACCAAAACATATGGATCGTATGGAATCAATATTACAAATTCCTACACAGATTTTGATTTAATTGGAAAAGAATTAAATTCAAATCCTTTAGTATATTTTTATAATTCTTTTGGTAAAGCAATTTTTGATTATTCTGAAACTGTAGATTTAGACGATATTGAACTATTAAATTTATTTTTACAAGGCATAACAAACGGAAATACCTTTACAGTAAGTAATGGTTATTACATAAAAGAACAAGATGGTATAACATCATCTATAAATGGTGTTTATCAATTTGATGGTTCTACTGGTGATAATATATTTTTAACTACTGTTGTATCTTTGACAGGAATTAATAATTCAGAATATAGATACGAAAATGAGTATTTTGTAAATCCACTAAAGCTTGATTTAAATACTGGGTTTACAGGAGACACAGCATATATCATAAAATCTGTAACTAATTCTGGAGAAATAACAAAATTAGGTCTTTATGAAGATGATTTAGTGGAAATATCTTACGCAGGAAACACTGCTAATATTGATAGATTAAATGTAGAAAAGGTAGAAGTGTCAAGTGATGGTGAAGAATTTATTTTTGTAAAAGAGCCAACCGTAAATAACAATAGAATTGGTTTATGGACAACTATTAATGTTTATACTAGAGGTAATGCTACAACAGAATTATTATCTGCTGATCAGTCATTATTAGGTTCTTCAAATGTTTTTGATAAAACAGGAAATTTTTTAGCTTGTTACGACAATCAAAATGAACTTCAGAGTTATTTAAGAAAATTTGCATATGCAGATAAAGAAAGTTACTCTGTATGGGGTTACGGAGGTTCTTGTAGATCTGTTGCCATAGAATCTGGCGGTATTGGTTCTAATTTAATATTTGATATATTAGTTTCCGTAAAATATGGTAAAAATGGATTTATTATCAATAATATTTTACAGCCTACATTGGATTTAGTAGCAGGCAAAAAATTCCTGTTTTATCAAGGACATTCTTCTAATTATAGTTTAACACCACCTCAAATAGTTTTCACAAGAGTACAGGGTAGTGTTTCTCCTAAACATTTATTAGGAGAATACTATATTTCTAGTGGTGTTCCGGGCAAAGATAACGCATATACTGTACTAACTATAGATTCTAAAACACCATTAGTATTTTATTATGAAAATTTAAATTCTCCAAATAAAGGTGGAATAGTAAAAATAGTTAGAAATTTAACTACTGATGCTGTAGCTGTTACTGGTATTATACCATTTTAAATAGAAAGACGCTTATCCGTCATTTTAACTATAAATTCTCTTATCTTATCAATATAGCCACGATTTCTAAGTTCTTTGAAAACAAGATTCTCTTGAGTGAATTCTCCGCTTTTTGCAATCGCATGCTTCCTCATTTTTTGGAATTTTTCTAAAAGTTTTTCAGCTGCTTTAGTATCAGTAGTATTTTGAAGAGCATGCTCAATTTCATAAACTGCATCTTCAATCTTTTTCTTTAAAAGATCGTCATGCTCAAAATCTAGTTTTAGGTTTTCTGGTTTCACTATCCATTTTCCAGTCTTTAGAGAATAAACTCCCTGATTGTCTGGGATTTTTATTTGTCCAAGTTGAGCATAGACTTCAACTTCTGTATTGTATATTTCAATATCGTGGGTCAAAGACCAGATCAATTTCTTATCTTTGAAGTATTCTTCGCCAGCGCAATTTGGAATTTTTTTGAGATTTAAGATAATATGAACATCTAAATCCGAATCGTCTGTGTAGTTAAAATTTGCATTTCCCCCGGTAAGGATTACATCCTCAACTGCACTTGATGGTACTTCGGCAAACTTTAGCCATTCTTTGGCTATTTCAAGTAGCTGCTTACGAACCTCATCCTTTAAAAAAATATTGACCCAGAATTTTGGATTGAGATCTGAGTGATATTGGAGAGTTAGATTCTCCCTCAAGAATTTAGTCAAATACTGCATTAGTTATAAATTATAATAGATCCTGCTGCGTCAGCAGTCGCTCCATAAATTCTTGTTGGTAAATGAATATGGGTATCTGCAAGAATTTCGATATGACCTGTATTTAAAGTACCACTAGTATCTGCAAAATCTAAAGTTATACCCATGTTGGCATTTGCGGTAATTGTAATTGCTTTGTGATTAGTCAGAGCAGCCCGTGTAATACCTGTACCCGCAGTCAATGAAATTATTTTAGCTGAATGAAATGTGTCCATGTAGCTATTTATACGAAAAAACCCCCCGCTGGAGCCGGGGGGTTTTTAAAATTAGTTAAAGAATCGAATTAAAGACGAGTCTTTGCCTTGGAACAAGTATTTGAGCAATTGTCAATACGCTCATGAATGGCATCAGTCTGTTGCCACACACTACGACGAACATCATCAAGATTTTCGTTGATGGTACGGTCAGTATGACTGCGCTCAAGTGAGCAAACTTCCTTTGAGAGCCGACGAATCTCTGCAATAAGCAAAAGACCCGTTAGGCCAGCAAATGCCCAAACGAGTGGAGCCTTTGCATTATCAAGATGCAGAATCAAAGAAGCAAACGCGGTAAAAACAGCAAGCCAACGGTAAGTAAAAACATTATTATGCATTATTATTCTCCTTTTGAATAATTTTAGTTAAAACTGAAACAATTTGGTCAATCTTTTTATTCTCCAGAATCCTATTGACCTTGATCTTTTCAATCTCGTCCTTGAGAACTAGTACAATTTTTTTGTCTTCATCAGTCATAATCATACTTATATCTCCAATGAGTAGGGTGGGGATCGAACCCACACATCTGCCGTTATAAGCGGAAGGTTCTGCCGATTGAACTACCTACCCAAATTTCAGCATCTCAATGCTGGCGAGTTAGTTCTCGCTTTCCCGTTAGGGCGGAACGATTTGTGCTTTGTCGTTCCCTGCTACACCATCATTCTACTGAAGATGGCTCCTCTGTCAAGAGAATTTTACATTTTTGGTTAGTAACATGCCCAGAAGGAGTCAAAACCAAATAATTGCTCTTCTGGCG
>SXGQ01531063.1_pt1 | contig 33427 bp, 29 predicted proteins | sample 3178371 | NCBI WGS metagenome assembly SXGQ01 (sample SAMN11356859, study PRJNA531348) | freshwater metagenome | isolation source: freshwater sample F1-20 | place: China: Fuxian Lake, Yuxi | collected 2017-12-25 | reverse complement strand
CGCAGCGTCAACCACTAGGGCTGCAGAAGTTTCAGCGGGCGACGACAACTGGTTTTCCTTGCCTTTCGGCTTCATCGGATGCGGTCATTGAAACAGTGCCTTCGCCACGCCAACGCGCGCCCATGTCTTCGTTCTTAATTCGTTGTTGCAACAACACGATGCCTTCCAGCAACGCCTCTGGGCGAGGTGGGCAACCAGGCACGTACACATCAACCGGAATTATTTGGTCGACGCCCTTCGTTACCGAGTAGCTGTCCCAATATGGGCCGCCGCAGTTTGCGCAACTTCCCATCGAGATCACGTATTTCGGCTCTGGCATTTGTTCGTACAAACGCTTGATGGCTGGAGCCATCTTGTCGGTGACTGTTCCCGAAATAACCACGAGGTCGGCTTGACGCGGGCTTGCAGGAAGTGGAATCACTCCAAGACGCATTACGTCGTAACGCGGTGAACCAAATGCAGCGCCCATTTCAATTGCACAACATGCAAGACCCCACTGGTACACCCACAACGAATATGAGCGACCCATGTTGAACAACGAGTTAAGCGGTTTGGGCAAACGCCCACGATCTACGAGGCCCATGTTATTACACCCACCTCAATACGCCCTTGCGCCAGGCATACACCAGGCCAAGAAGCAAGACGAATACGAAAATTCCCATTTCAACAAGCCCGAACATGCCGTAACGCTCGAGTTGGGTTGCCCACGGAAAGATGAACACTGCTTCGACGTCGAAGATTACGAAGAGCAAAGCAAAGATGTAGTAACGAACCTGGCTTTGCGACCAGCCCTCACCAACAGGGTCGACACCGCTTTCATAGGTCAACAATTTTTCGCGCCCAGGTTTCGAGGGGCGAACCAACGACGACACCCACAACAGCAGGCCAGCAATGAGAACGGCTGCTAGTCCGAACCAGACAACAGTAAGAAAAGACCGCAGGAAGGTGGACATCAAGGTAAAAAACTACTACTTGGGCCACATTCGGCGAGAAACGACTGCGCCCAGCGCAGCGTGACAAGTGGCTACTTTGTGAACTAGTGCCGCCCGCGCTTTGCCTTAGGCATCGGTGTCGAGGCAACCTCGGCCAGGTACCAATCCACCAGCGCGTGGGCGGCTGGGCCCGACCGCTCCACCTCGCTACGGGTGCGTTCAATCAAGGTGCTTGGCATCAAGTCGATTGCGGCCAGTTCGGCAGCCCCCTCGCCGCCCATCCACCGAGAAACAATGGCCTCATTGGCCTCCGGGTGAAACTGCGTGGCAAAACTGCGCCCCATTTGCATGGCTTGCGGCCCCGCATCGCTGAGCGCCAACACTTGCGCGCCCGCCGGAGCCGAAAAAGTGTCGTAATGCCACTGCATCCACGTGCCCGCCAGCACCTTATATGTAGGTGTAGCAATCACGTCATGCCACCCAATTTCGGCCTTCTTGGCCCGCTCGGCGCTACCCCCAAGTGCATGGGCCATGATCTGGGCGCCGAAGCAAATGCCAAACAGTGGAATACCCCGCCGATGAGCCTCCCGAATCAATTCCGATTCGGCAGCAACATTGCGCGAAACGTCGTTCCAATACACCGACCAGTTAGAACCCAAATGCACAACCAAATCGATGCCATCAATTGACGGCCACTCATTGGGGTATTCACGCACCACATGAGTAAATGAAAAGTCGTATTCCTCGAAGCGCTGCCCAACAAAGCCCGCGTCTGCATCACCTGCGTTAGCAATAAGTAAGGCGCGCACGAGCAGTACGGTAGTCGGTACATGACTGCAAGCAACCCAACGCCAGCAGATATTTCTGCCGCCCGCGAGCGCGGCAAAGGCGTAGTGCTGCACACACCTGTCATTCCTTCCGCATATCTCAGCCAGCGCTTCGGCGGCAACGTGGTGCTCAAAGCCGAGAACCTGCAACGCACCGGCGCATTCAAAATTCGTGGCGCCATGAACAAACTCTCCCAACTTGGCAACGCCAAAGAAACCGGCGTAGTCGCGGGCAGCGCCGGCAACCACGCGCAAGGCCTTGCACTTGCCGCTAAACACTTCGGCGCAAAGTGCGAAATCTTCGTACCCAAGGGCGCTTCACTTTCCAAAATTGCTGCAACCAAACACCACGGTGCAACCGTGCTCGACGGCGGAGAAAGTGTCGACACCGCCGTTGCCGCAGCCCTTGCCCGCGCACAAGAAACCGGCATGGCCTTCTGCCACCCCTACGACGACCCCGACGTAATTGCCGGTCAGGGAACCCTGGGCCTCGAACTACTGGAAGACATCGATGACCTCGAACTACTCATCGTTCCACTTGGCGGCGGTGGCCTGCTTGCCGGCACCGCACTAGCAATCAAACATCACCGACCAAACGTGAAAATCATCGGCGTACAAGCATCAATCTGCGCGCCATTCATTCATAGCGTCTCACCCGACGGCCAAGTGCTCACGCTCGCCGACGGCATTACCGTCAAACAACCCGGCAAGTTCACCAAATCAATCATCGACAAGTATGTAGATGAAATCATCGAAGTCGACGAAGACTCCATCGCCGACGCAGTCGTCCTCTTAATGGAACACTCCAAAATGCTTGTTGAAGGTGGCGGCGCCGTCGGCCTCTCCGCACTACTTACTCAACAAGTAAAGCCAGCCACAACAGGCAGCACATGCATCGTGCTTTCCGGAGGCAACATCGACATCGGCCTCATCCCAAATCTTGTACGCCGCAACGAAACCAACGAAGGCCGCCGCCTCACCATCTTTGTGCGCTTACCCGACCGCCCCGGCTCACTCGCCAGGCTTGTTGACGTATGTGCACGAAATGACGCGAACATTATTGAGGTTCAACACATCAGAGAAGGTGTAAAGCTTCATGCGCGAGAAACAGGAATTCAGATCGTTCTTGAAGTCAAAAGCGATGAACACGCTAGAACTATAATTATGAAAATAACCGAATCAGGAATTATCTGTTTGACTAAGTGATTTGACGCTCATAAGCGAAAAAGCAAATTGAGGAACTCGATACACAATTGGTTGAAGCAATGTTGCGATAACAAACCAGAAAAAGCGTGGTCTAAACCTTATTGATGTCATCAAGTCATCACCCATGGTTTCGGCCTCAACTTCTTGTCTCAACCATTTAGGACCAGACAAGCCGCGCGAATGGTAACCAAGTTCCTTCATTCGCGAATACGACCAACCAGACTTATGTTCCTGTAGAGGATTTCCATCAAGACTCTTCTGGGCGATAAAACCGTTGGGTGAATTTATGATCACCATTTTACGCGCCCATTTTTCAGCAAGCTTCAGTGCAACTAAACCATCTTCTTCAGACATATGTTCAATCACGTCAATCATGATGACGGCGTCATACGAATCCGGTTCAAAATCAAGATCGGTAATCAACTTTTGATAAAACTCATCATGAGTGCTATTCGTTCTCGCAAGCTCTAAGTACGGCTCAAAAGGCTCGACGCCAACTCGCTTCTCCAGGTGATTGAATGCACTAAGAGGCGACTTTGGCCCACAACCAAGGTCTAAAACAGTCTGGCAGCCTCTCAAGTTACGACCCAACTCGGTATCAAGGGTTGGTATCAGCCTTCCTATAGCGGAGGATTTTCTCAACAGGTCAACAAGAATCACAACCACCACGCATCTTCTTCTGTCGCAAGTTTCACGTTTGTAAGCGTTCTTCCAACTACTTTTGCCTTGAAATTTCCTACTAGAAAGATAATAAATCTTCGAGGAAGTATTGCCAAACCACTCGCGGAAAATATAAATCGTGGGTCAATGACGTTCATGGGTCGAGCCGTAACCATCACACCAAGCTCTCGAAGAAAGTAGCGATACCTTCCAAACGAGCGGATCTGAATAAGTCCAACAAAATTTTTGCCCATGTGTTTTCTTATTCCATTTATCCGTATCTTCCTAAATTTGTCTCCTTCAAATACGTTTTTATAGAGATTGATCCAAGCCAATGCCGGAGACTCCCGATATATCGACGAGAGTGTCCTCGTTTGACTGTGTTCAATGCTTACGGCCACCGTGGGGTACGGCAAGTAAACGACGCCGCCATCCCTCAAAGCACCGGCTAAAGGATAGATATGGGCTGGGAAAATCGAATTCACAAATGGTTCTCGTATCCCACTTCGTCGATACATCAACCCCGTCAACTGGCTCGCGGCTATCAAAGTTCGCTCTATCTTCCACCAATCGCTATCTGTTGTAACCAACTCTGGAAGCAAAGTTCCCAAATTGGGTATTTGTCGAATCGGTGTATTTAACGAATCATTGAACCAAAAGTAAGGTCTACTCACTGCGCGGGCTGAAGGAAAATCAGCAAGAGCTTTCATGCAACTTTCAATCGCTACTGGCGAGAGAATATCGTCCTGAGCCAACAAAAATATGAACTCTCCAGCACTTCGCTCTACTAAATTCATTAAGTTTTGGGGATAACCGACATTTTTTGAGTTGATGAACATCTCAATTTCAAAAAATAATGAATACTCTTTCATTATCGTCTTTAGGCGTTCTATCTCATCTTCGGATTGAGTTCCAGAATCATCCGACATATATACCTTAAAGTCACGAACGGTCTGACAGACGAGTGAATCAAGCGTTCTCCTCAGAATTTTTGATCCAAAGTAGGTCGGTAATAAGACGGCAATGCTCAAGTTACAAAACCTAACTTCCTTTTATGGACTTACTTTAGCATCAAAAATATCTTCTCAATTTTTGATTTTCAAATCTGCGAATGTTTCTGACTAATAATCGAGAAAGAAAATTGAGGATCGTCGAATTCCTCGTACCAATATTCTGAGCTATCCAAGCAGTCTTTCTTGCCCCTACAAATGGAACGCGGATTGAGGGGGCAAACGATCCATGCTCAACCGTGGAGCGACCACCATTTGACACTACCTGTATGTCCAAATCACTTGTACCTGGCATTTTCATACAGACAAATCCTGTCCTCAGATCAATTGATTCAGGCAGTTTCGTTGTGGATTTTTTTGCCTTCTGATCAATCAATGCAGATTTTGTAATTTCATCAGACAAACTATGTACGTAATTTATATACGACCACTTACTTGGGTTCCCAAAATCCACCATAAATGACGCTGCCACGTCCTCACAGATGTACAGCCCGAAGGGAGCTAGATTGTCAATTGCCGCCCGCAAAGTCACAATCTGCTGCTTATTTGAATGGCCGCCATCATCGATCAAAATGTCTATACCAGTATTGTTCAAGTAAAACTCCCGCCAGAATGATTCGTCTCCCGCATCACCCTCCACCATCGTTACCCTCGCAAAATCCAACGAATTCCGTTTTTCTTCAAAGAATTCAATTGCCGCTTCAGGAACACGCGAATCAATTCCTATGACATGCGCGTGCTTTCCGAAATAACGCGCCCACATTTCAAGCGAGCCCCCATTCAAAATACCTACTTCAACAATTGTTATTGGTCGTTTTTCAATTCTCTTAAACACCTCGCTGTATATTTTAAGGTAATGCTTATTCTTCATTGACTTCAATTCTGACTCAAAAAAACATTGTTCAATCGTTTTCATTTAACCAACTCCAAAACTCGGGAAAAAGTCTCTGGATTAAACCAATTCGGAATTTCCTCCGCACTTCGTGGTTGTCTTCCAAATAGCTCAAAAATCAGTTTGCCGCGGGGTGACAGCATCAAAATACATTTCTCTAGATCCAGCGCAGTTCTTCCGATGGACGGACCCCAAACTAAGGTCTGACACTTATCGCCATTTTGTGAGTAAATCGTCCGAAATCTCAAATCTTCTTGAAGAGACTGCAGTGCTGCAATTAGCCTCCAAACATCGCCTTGCCATCCAACCGGTTTTAATCCGGAGCTAAACAAATTCAGTGCACGGCTGAAGCGATATAAAGAAAGTGATCTTTTTGATGACGCAACCGAATCAGGAAATACATCGTCTATCAAGATTAATCCACCAATATTTGATCTATTTACGCAGTTTACAAAATCCGTCATCGCTTGCTCAGCTGTATGCAGGCCATCAATAAAAAACACGTCGAACTTGGGTTCCTTGACTTGCCGAAAAAACTCGTCACTAGTCAAATTCCATAAACTCCCGTTTACTGCAAGACTCAGCATTAAGTTTGGGTCGCATCCCCAACAATTCTCATGAACCGATGAGACCCCCGTAAATGTGCTCCCATTTGCTATTCCAATTTCAAGGTAATTCAAACCTGGTTTCAGCAATTCAAGGAGCCGTGTACTACTTATGGTCATGAACTTCCTTTTCGTCTAATATAACCTGAATAGGATCAGACCACGAGGTTACAGCGATGATGCGATGTCAGTTGATTCAAGTTAATTACACCTACGGAGACAACGCCTTTCTACCCTATTCGGCCGGATGTTTGGAAGCAGCCTGTATCGCCAACGAAGTTGTCCGTTCAAAGTTTGAGTTTGGCGAAACAATATTCCAGCGCCAACCAATAGATAAGGTCCTTTCACTCATTGAAGAATCTGACATTGTTGGATTTAGCTCATATATCTGGAATTGGGAGTACAACAAGCTCCTTGCGGAAAAGTTGCGGCATTCCAATCCAGCAGCATTGATCATTTTTGGTGGCCCACAGGTGCCTGTCAGTGATCCCAGACTTTTTGACACGCATCTCCCGTTCGCGGATGTTGTCGTTGTCGGGGAAGGTGAGATTACCTTCCAAAATCTCTTGCTTGAAATTGCATCTGGTACATCTGACTTCAAAACCCCTGGCCTGCTAATGCCAAATAAAAACGATTTGTCAGTTACAAGTACAGGTCCGGCCGAAAGATTGAGTGAATTAGGCACTTTGAAGTCTCCATATGCATTAGGTATTTTCGATGATTTGGTAAGCAAGTATCCTGAGTTTGCTTTTCAAGCATCTCAAGAAACTCACCGAGGATGCCCCTACGCTTGTACATTTTGTGATTGGGGTTCAGCCACCATGTCAAGAGTTAGACGATTTCCTATAAGTCGAATTCAATCCGAGTTTGAATGGATGGGCAAAAATAGTATCGAGTTGGTTTATAATTGTGATGCGAATTATGGTCTGTTTCCAGACGATATTGATTTAACTAAATCAATGATTGAAGCAAAACAAAAGTACGGCTTCCCAAAAAAATTTAGAGCGGCATTTGCTAAGAACTCCAATCAACGGGTCTTTGAAATTGCATCGCTTCTAAATGCCAATGATATGTGTAAAGGGATTACGTTGAGTCTACAATCAACTGATTCGGATGTCCTTCAAATAATCAAGCGGAAAAACATGAAGGTCAATCTGTTTTCCGACTTGGTAAAGAAGTATCGAAGCGCAGAGATACCGACGTATACCGAAATTATTCTTGGTTTGCCTGGTGAATCATTGGAGTCATTTTGTCATGGAATTGAAGAATTGCTCTTAGCGGGTCAGCATGATTCTATAAACATATATCACGCGATGATGTTGCCGAATGCCGAACTCAATACTCTGGGCCAGAGGCAAGAACATCAAATCAAAACCGCAGTCATTCCACTATTGCTTCTACATGGCTGCCCTGATGACGAAGATATCTTGGAAAAGAACGAAATAATAATTTCCACTTCAACCATGAGTTTTGAAGATTGGTGCAATGCAAACAAGATTTCAACTGTCGTCCAAGCATTCCACTGTATGAACTTAACCCAGAAGTTGGCAAAGGGTGTACATGCAATGACCGGTATTTCATATTTATCTTTCTATAGATCATTGATTGAGTATCTTGAATATCATCAAGTTGGTCCATGGAATGACCTTGTAAAACTAGATAAAATGTGCGTAGATGTGAAGAACGGATCTGGATCATTTGACTTCACTGATCGAACTTTTGGTAATCTCGTCTGGCCAGTGGAGGAAATATTCTTTTTGAGATCTGTGGCATCTCAAAAAAAAGAATGGATAAATCAATTCTTGATTGATACGTACAAAGATGTCCCAACAGATATCTTGCAAGATCTTGCAAAACTACAAAACATAAGTACTATCGGGCCCAACGACACTGACTGCAAAGAGAACCTGAACTTCGACATAGTGGCTTTATTACAACAATTTGACTCAGACATTAATTGGGTTCCAAAATTGCCTCTTCGGAAAAACATTCAGATAAGGCGCTCAAACATAGTTGGGTTTCAATCTGTCTCAGAATATGCAAGGGACGTTGTGTGGTACGGTCGGAAGGGTACGACAATGGAGCATCACTTGGAAGTTACTAGATGATAAATGAGTCAATTGAAGCCGTTCAGAATTTTTGGGATCAAAGACCCTGCAACATACGTCACTCAAACGCTGAAGTTGGCACCATGGAGTATTTTGATGAAGTAGATGCGCGAAGGTATTTCGTAGAGCCCCATATCCTAGACTTTGCACAGTTTGACCGATATAAGGGCAAGAGAGTTTTAGAACTTGGTTGTGGCATCGGGACTGACGCAATTCGTTTTGCTAAATCAGGAGCCATCTATACAGGTATTGAGCTTTCACCGAAGTCTTTGGAAGTAACTAAAAAACGTTTTGATACTTACGGTCTTGAAGGCAGACTTTCCGTCGGCAATGTTGAAAATGCTTCAATGTACTTTGAAAAAGGCGAATTTGATTTAATTTATTCATTCGGGGTATTGCATCACACGCCAAGTATTGAAAATTCTTTAAAGTCAATATCTGGCCTTGCAACAGCATCAACTGAGATAAAGATCATGGTTTATGCAAAGAATTCTTGGAAGGCAGCAATGATCGATTCTGGGTTGGACCAACCGGAAGCTCAGTATGGTTGCCCAATTGCAAATGTGTATTCTTCCGAGGAGATTTATGCATTATTTGATCGAGCTAGTCTTGATTTGATCTCCGTTAGCCAGGATCACATTTTTCCTTACATTGTTGAAGACTACAAAAAATTTGTCTACCGCAAGCAGCCATATTTCGAAGTAATGCCAGATGATGTTTTTAAAGCGCTAAAATCACACTTCGGTTGGCACCTATTGATCTCCGGCTGTGGAAAATGAGATATTTTGTTTCAGCGAACCCTTGTTGACCGGTCCCCCAATATTGAATTGCTGCTGTTTACGTGACAGCCAATGATCCTCATAGAACCCTAAATGTCTACGTAACTCATTGGATTCATGCCGTCAAGCAAACAAGCTTGCATCGGATACGCAGCACGTCAATTGAGTTAATCGAGCATTCAATTGAACATTTTCGACGTGTTGGAATACCTAGACAAGCTCACCCCATACAACAACAGCTATGGAATTTAACTGCAATTGGATTACCAAAAATATCTATCAATATGTATTGCAATAAAAGTCCAGGTATAGATGTGGCCTTCTTTGTTGCGCGGGCCAAATCCTATGGTACAGAACTAGATTTTAGAATATCGGTATCTCCTCCCCCCGATCCAACTGATTCCTTTTCACTCACTAGCTTATACAAATCAGATTTAGCCAAGGACGTAATGAAAGCGGATCCTAACGATCTTTTCATGTACCTTGAACACGATCAGATATTTGATCGAGCAAACTTGGAGTACTTCCTAAAATGGCTTCCAAAACTATCGGCATATGGTCTGTTACCGGGCTTTCTGAGAATCGAGTGGCACTCAAAAATGCAAACTTGGGTGTCCACGGATCAGATTGTCCTGTCTACCAAAGATTCGGTTTCTTATATTGAATTTGGCGAAAGCACCTTTGTGGATCTACGGAGTCCATACTCTGGTATGTTTTTAGTTGATCTGAATCATGCAAAACTTTGCTCAAGCACAGAAGCATTGGATAGCCATGACTTGGTTTCCGAACACCTTCTCCGCCAGGATGTGCGAGAATATTACTTATCACTTGGAACCGCAGAGCGAGCAGCTCTTGGCTCTCGTCTGGCTCACCATCGCTTAATGAATTCGATGAGTTCTGAATGGTTTTCGGCATATCCAGTTGGATTCAACAAACATACCAATGAACCGATCCAAGGAGCTTGTGTTTGGCACGCAAGCAACAATTACGCGAAGCAACGTATTTTCCGGCGTGCACACTATGGAAGTATTCCGCTTAACGAGTTGCTCGCATGAGGCTGCCCGCTTGATGCTCAACTTGAATGGAAAGATTGAATCCTCGTTTCGAATGACAATTTCGAAACTTGTGCGTAATGATGTTTCAATGACTTCGATGGTGGTAGTAGCCGCATCATTAACTAATGCCGCACTGAATATGTTGTTGGTTTCCAAAGCTGCTCGAGATCTCGGACCAAGCAGATTTGGGCCTTATGCCGCGGCACTTGCACTTGGTGGATCAATATCCATGGTTATTGGAGGATTTCAAATTGCTGTTGCTACTACAACCGCGACGAACACCGACGCTGCTGGAGAATCGAATAATTCAATCAAGCCTCTGTTGATGAATGCATTAGTTGGTGTGGGATCACTCTTGGCAATCATTTGGATTTTTCTTGCACCAGCGATTTCCGACGTAGTTGGAATCAATTTGACGATGGTTCTTGCAATAAGCATAGTTCTCCCAATTTCAGCTGCTGTCTCTGTTGTTGATGGCGTATTATTTGGTTTAGGAAAGTTCAAGTTTGTTCAGTTTCTCTCAGTAGTCAACACCTTTTTAAAACTTGTCTTTGTCTATTTGTTCTTGACTTTCCATGGACCAGTTAATCTTCTTCCTGCTTTGGTCTACATTTCGGCGTTACCTACGATTTTTGTTGCAGCCGCATCAGCTAGATCTAGAAATATTCAACTCCCATCATTGCGATCTATGCAGCTATGGTTAACCAACGGATTTATTCTTTTGTTTTGGATCTCACTTCAAATGGATATTCTTGTGTCGAATCGAATCTTCAAGCCAGATGATGCTGGCGTGTATGCATCGTATGCGACCATCGGCAAAGCCATGACATCCTTGTCATTGCTCATTGGATTTTATCTGATTCCGAGGTTTCACAAAAATCAAGATTCAATAGAGCAGAAAAGGCGACTTAACAACCGAGCGGTTCTTGCTTCGGGGTTAGTAGGCGCTGTTGTTGCTTTCTCTATTTTATGGGTTGATGTAATCAAGGATATTTTTGGAAAATCTTACGATTTTGATAAGCATTTGGAATTCATAGTTTTAGTGTCACACATACCATGGTGCGTGATGGTTTGCCTCGTACAACTGAAAGCTGCACGGACCTCAACTAAATATCTCGCATCTTTCTGCCTCTTTGTTTCTGCAGAATACTTTGCATTTACACAGGTTGATTCTGTTGTTTCGCTATCTATTTCAATGATGTGTTTTGGTGCCATCGGTGCACTTCTTGTCTACTTGCACTCATTCTTTACTTGGGATACTAACCGTCTTGGACTTTCGGATCAATAACTGTCGCTTAACAAAAACAGCTGCCAAATAGATTGATTTTGGAGTGAATTCCACCAGCCTTAGTATGAGGACAAAAAGCCAACTTTGTTTTTCTCTTTCTTTATCTATTGACATTGCAGATCGCAAGATCTTCCTACCTCCAAATGCCTTAAAGCCAACAATATTTGCTCTAATCGTTCGTGAGATCATCAGTTCAATTACTTTTTTGTCGATTGTTGCAGGAGTGGCTTTAACCATTTTTGACAGCCATTCAACATCTTGATAAATTCTGTTCTTCATACGAGATTTATCCAGTTCGTAGGTTCCCACGTACCAAAGACCTGAAGTCTGAACCACTTCTTGATCTTCGGATAAATTTAGCCCCAATATCATTTGTGGAAACGCAGTGCCGTCTATCAGCGTTTCCAACCTAGCGACAGATTTATCAAATTCTGAACGACGTATTACCCAGCTTCCTATTCCAGACAAAGGTCCATTGAACACCCAGTCGACATATTCGACTCTTGAAATTTTCCTTACGGAATCCTCAGGGTCATATCTTTGCCTGATTTGTACTATCTTCTTACCAGCAGAAATAAGCTGTGTGCTACCTAAAAGTGCGACACTTTCGTCATCATTGAGCAGACTGATATCTGACTGTAAATCTTGGCCAATTAGAATGTCTCCGGCGCCGCAAAACGTTATGAACTTCGCGCTACCGATAAGTCCGGACTGAATAAAGTTCTTCTCAAAGCTAAGTCTCTTTCCTGTTCTTAAATAACGGATATCTAGTTTGGCGCTGAATTCAGAAACTACTTGCTCTATCGGCTTTTCAGACACATTATCCGATATACAGATCGTCGATATCTCCGATAATCCACACGACAAAATGGAATCAAGTGTTTTTCGAATCTCAAGATCATTCAATACCGGTATACAAATATCAATTAGCTTTTCCGAACTGGTAAGCATCTTTTTCATTTCCTATCAAATAACGCGTGAAGCATCGCCTGGTCCTTTACCATCCTGGCGTATTTTTCAGTCCCCGCAATTGCTATTCTTTCAGCGACGTCTTGATTTTCAGTAAAAAAAGAAATTTTATTGAGTAAATCTTCGGTATCTTCAAACGATTGATATTCAATTCCGTCTTCGAAGATCGCTTCCATCGGTTTCGTTGCTTCAGAAAGGAGCAATGCACCAGACCTCAGGGCTTCATAATTGTACGAAACGATGTGAGATCTAGGCCCATCGGGCAACGGCCATCGTCCCACGCATCCCGATATTAGGGAGTTGGTGACAACAACGATCTTTGTGTTACGCATATCTCTCACCAAATCGTCATACCTTTTATATGTCCCACCAATTGTGACTTTGAGATTCTTTTCTAAAAGAATAGGTAACATTTCTTCTACAAACTCTTTTCTTGGAGAGTATGAGGGTCTGGGTAGATGGATATCAATCGTTCTTTCAGAGATTCTCTTGATCTGTGCTCCACCATCAAAACGATGGCAGATCTCACCTGCTGGACCAATCGCATCCTTAATGTTCGAATAGGTCAAACTTTCAGCTGGGTCATTGCAGACACTCAATACGTTTGCTCCAAAGCGTGACAGTATTGAACCGAATAAAGATCCCTGTGGGTCGGGGAGATCGAATAAAACCAGAATTACACGACATCTTTTCCTTTTACACAGAAGTACTAGATACAGACATTGCAAAATCCCAATTGGTCCGGGTAGGCCAATCAACTGAGGATCGGCTATGAAAACATAATCGGGACCATTTTCAATGATCTGTCTTTTGGTCCATGCAGCATTACCTAAAAAAACGTTTCCGTTTCGTACACTGGTCGTCATGTGTCCCAATCCTCGGACACGTAGCAATTCAGATATGTTTAATGCAATATTTGATAACGCGTGGACATTTGAAGCATTGAAATCTCTGTATAGCAATAGGCAATCCCCCGATTTTGGTTCAAAGTCATTGAATTTCTCCCCCTGGTGAAACTGAAACGATCTCGGCAAGAAAATCCAGACGAATCGATTAAACAAAGAAAGCAGTTGGTAAATGCTGTGTCTGGCAAAGCGAAAGTATTTAAATTGATCTTTCATTGCATTAGACTCTAGACAGCATATTAACTTTGACAAGAATTCTTTGGGAGAGTTATGAGAATTGGTTGGATTGGATTAGGAAAATTAGGTCTTCCCTGTGCTTTGGTTCAGGCTAAAGCTGGATTGCAGGTCTGTGGTACAGACATTAATGGCACGATAGAGAGCTTCCTGAAAACTGGAAGAATCCCCTACCAAGAAGAAGGCGTCGAAGAAACACTTGCAAGTGGCGTAACCGTTTCATGGTTTCCTTCGATAGCTGAAGTTGTTCAGAATTCCGATGTTGTCTACGTCGCAGCACAGACGCCACATGCGCCAGATTTTGAAGGGTGCACGCCAACCCCAAATGAGTCGAGGGATTTTGAGTACGGATTTTTGGTTTCCGCAGTTGAATCGGTGGTCAATTCCGCGAATCATCCAATTACATTGATCGTTGTTTCCACAGTTTTACCCGGTACTTGTGATCGTGAGTTAGTGCCATTGATTTCGAGAAACAAGAACATCGATTTTGTCTATTCCCCAGCTTTTATCGCAATGGGAACGACAATGCAGGATTTTTCGAATCCAGAAATGGTTTTGGTTGGAACTGATAGCGAAGATGCCTACCAAGTGGTGTGTCAGATTGTAAGCAAAATTCATAATAAGCCTGTCGTACGTATTTCTGTTGTTGAGTGTGAAATGGTAAAAATGTCGTACAACACTTTCATCGGTATGAAAATAGTTTTCGCTAATGCAATTGGTGAGTTGTGCGAAAAAATTGGGGGAAATGCAGACAACATAATTGACACACTCTCACTAGCAACAGACCGAATCATCTCCAACAAATACCTAAGACCAGGTCTGGGCGATGGAGGCGGTTGTCACCCTCGCGACCAACTGGCGCTTAGTTGGCTTGCTAATCGCGTAAACCTTTCCGAAGATATTTTCGGATGGCTTATGCGTACTCGTGACAACCAAACCAAATGGGTCGCAAGTGTTGCGACTGATGCATCATCGATAACCGGTTTACCTATTCGAGTTCTTGGTAAAGAATACAAGCCGAACACAAATCTCACAATTGGCTCACCATCTCGACTGTTAATGGCCTTTCTTCCACCTGATTCTGATTGGTCTGACGAAAGCATGGAGGATCCTGCGGTTTATGTGATAGGAGTCAAACATGATCGCTATCAAGACCTACAGTTCCCACTTGGCTCATATGTGATTGACCCTTGGGGATTTATACGACATCAGGATGGAGTTGTGATTCGACGAATTGGCCGGCATTAAGTTTTTTTGTTTTTCCGTTTAGCGAGATAGACCAATCCCACGAACACTCTAAGTGTCAACATCGCAATTGATAGTAACGGGTGAGACAACAACCGTCTCCACCGACCGCCCTCGATAAATACAACGACATACCGATATAACATCCCTGTTTGTCGGATTATGTCCGGGTCCTTCTTGCCCCATTTTTCAATGTACTTATGAATACTCGGCGAATAATACATCTTCTTTTTGAGATACTGCGAAATATTCTGCTCGTTCTCATTGTGATAAATACCGACGAATGACCGTTCGTGGATAACGCCCTTCGAGTTGATGAACTGTTCCATGGACCAGACGCCATTTATAGAGGAAGTACTTAACAACTCTATTCGACCAATCTTCCTATAGCGCTTATCCAGATCCCAATCTTCTGGACCTGGCGGCAGCATTTCATCAAATCCGCCTAATTGACAAAAGGAATCTCTCGAGAAGAACCTCACTCCATCAATAACGGTTCCAGAGTAAAAACTACGTTCAAATCTACGAATTTTTGCTAGCAAGCCCTTCCCAAGTATCTTCTCTTCAATGTGAATCGCAACAGCTCCACTACTTGTAATCATATTTACGCACTCATCTACGAGTTGACCAGTTAAGACCATATCCGCGTCTACAAACATCGCATAAAATCCAGATGCAAGTTCACAAATCCCATAATTTCGTTGCCTTGATCGCTCAGGGCCCATATCAACGACTAGGTCAGCGAGATCCTTTGCTAACGCTTTTGTATTATCGGACGAAGCGTTGTCTACCACTATAACTTCAATTCTTGGATAGTTTTGACTACGTATGCTTGTAAGACAGTCGACAATGTTTCTTTCCTCGTTCTTAGTCGTAACAATAATTGATACTAAAGGCTTATCATTCGACTCAATCATTAGCGGAGCTTACTTACCAAAGGTGACGTACGAATCAGACCCCTTAGAAAATTAGCGCCATAACTTAAATGTGTCGCAACAACATAGGGAAGTGAACCAACTGCGATCTGCCAAGATGTTAATTGTGCGATTCTCACACAACCAATTGAAACTCCCGAGAGGTACACGACAATGCCAATCCAAAGTACAACGTCAAATGCGTTTGGTAACAGCGGAATAAAAAAGACACTAGCAATCACTAGTGTTACAAACGCTGGAATGAAGTACTTTAGTTTCAATGAAGTGTCAGGTAAATGTCGTGCAAAGTATCCCCGATGGAGCCCGTATGCACCCACCTGTTTAATATGTTTGAAAAAACTGGATCTTCGATGATGCCATACAATCATCTCAGGGACATAGACGATTCGTTTTGACTTCCTAACAAGCTTCAGGCATAGATGAGTATCCTCGCCTGGCCAATATGGCGAATCGAATCCTCCCACTTCACAAAAATCAGATTTTCGAACCATAAAATTAACTGATGGCCAATCGTCTACATCGCAATGCTGTCCAACTGACAGATATCTCTTTGGATTACCACCAGTCAAATTCGTCATGAAAACAGCACCCGATACCTTCTGCCAATACGAGTCATTTTCGGGTGTGATTGCTGGCCCACCAAGCGCACAGATCGAACTATCTGCTAAATATTTTTCCGCAACTGTAAGCAGATTGAATTGAGGAAAAGAGTCATCGTCCAAAAATACAAGAATTTCACCTCGTGCAACTTTCCCTGCCATGTCTCTTTTTTCTGCAGGCCCAACTCGCCCCGAGAAGAGTAACGAGATTCGTTCATCGTCGTTCCACTCATTATCTTGCCGGTTATTCGGAACAATAATCAACTCCCATTCAGAAAGATCTAATGACTGAATGTACGGTACGGTTTCCCTCACATAATCATTGATTTCCTTCACTGGTATGATTATTGAATATTTTGGGACAACGTCAGTCATCGGAAGTTGCAAATTTCTACTTCTGCGAATTGCGAGTGAGATTAAAGACGTGCTGTCTAACTCGCCGAATAGCACGAACACTATAGGTGAAAAGAAATTGCCAATCCCGTTTGCGGAATTTTAGAAGGAAGCGAACTTGGCGAAGCAAAAAGCGCGGGTGAAATGATACCGCATATATTTTTCGTATTGCTTCGTAATACTCAAAATGTTGCATTGGAGTCTGAACAATTAACTTACTCATATCGTGATCGTCATAATTGTCTGTCAACAAAACATCATTATCAATACATTCTTGGTGATATGGCGTGAAATCTAACGGAGTACATATCGTGACTTGTAATGTTCGAGCCAGACCTCTAAACATGAGATCTCGAACGGTGTTAACAGTGAGATCCAACTGTTCGCGCGTCTGCCAATAGTAGCCTACCATGATCGTTAAATGTGGATGTAGCCCATACTTTGTCATCCACGTTAGGCATTTCTCTACATGCTCCATTTGGTAACCCTTATTCAATCGCTGCAACGTTTCATCATCGGCAGCTTCAAAACCCAGCAGTACGAAACGAAAATTAGCCTCAGCCATTAACTTTATTGTTTCCTCGTCCAAATACTCAAATCGTGTATTCAATCCAAAGTAACAATTCCTTTTATGCAGTCCTCTTTCAATAATTCCGCGAGCAAACTCTCGAGCTTCGCGTCCGCGATACCAGACACCAGAATCGTCAAAGATCTCTTTAACTCCAAAATCATTGATCAATTTCTCGTATTCATCAAGACTTCTCTGCACTGACATCATTGAAAAGGTAAGGTCCGGTCCGTTGTAGCGGCAAAATGTGCACTTACCAAACATGCAATCGCGAATCACGCTGGTCGCATAAGTACCCGGTGTTTGAAGAAAGTTTCCATTTTCGTATGCGTACCTTGACCATTGAACAAGATCCCTATCAATCAATGGTGTCTCATCTAGCGGTTCTACCTGAACAAAATTTCCAGTTGACCTTATCTCTGTATCTGTAATTCGGAATGTGAGCCCTTCAATATCACAGGACATTCGCCAGAATGGATTTCCATTCATATGGACAACGAGACGCTTCAGCACAAAGTCAACGTTGTTGCTACGTAGCACCACATCAATCGGTGATTCCTGAAGTGTTTCTTCAGGCTTCCGCATTGAGTGATAGCCAGTCATAACAATCGTAACCGAAGGCAATAACTTTTTGAGTTGATTGGACGTTTTCCAATAGAATTTCATTACAGGCGTAGTACTTTCGAATACAACCACATCTGGTTTCCATGCGACAAGGTCAGTAAGCCATTCTTCATAACTCTTCAACTGGGCATTTCCGTCATCCCACAGTACTTCGTGACCCAAATCTCGAACTGAGGTTGCTGCTTGAGCATGAATAACTGGCAGTAGATACGTCGGTTTACTAAAGAATTGAACGTTCCGATTCTGAGAGACCATAGCCTTTTGGCCGTGATCGTTGATTATAGGTGGGTAGGAAATTGCTACTCGCATTGAACCTTCTCTCAGAAGAATGTTTCGGTATAGATTGAGCCACCTGGCACACCCTTGTTGCGCAGTATTGAAATCGCGTCCGTTATCATAAGGCGATTACCGCAGAGGTAGTAAACAGAATCGGCATCGAGGTTTTTGTTATCTAGTTTTTCGGTAATTCTTGAACCCTTTTTACCATCTTTGGGACATGAAACTGCTATTTCGCACGATCTTTGATCGTAATCATCCTTGTCGTATAGCTCATCTTCAAATCTGACGCCGTGAAACAAGGTGTATTGAAGACTTGGAAATGATTTTACGAAAGAATGAAACGGAGCAACACCAGTGCCCGTGGCAATAAATACATACCTGCGAGAACCAATCTCTTCTTCTGATAGACAAAAATCTCCATATGGTCCACCGATTTCAACTAGGTCACCTTCTTTGCAAGCTCCCAATCGTGGGCTTACCACCCCATCAGGTATTTCACGAATCAAAAAATCAATGAAATCATCGTTGGCGGCAGAATACATTGAATACTCGCGGTTTACACCTAGGTCACGAGTGCCAACGCTGAAACACTGACCTGCACGGATTGTTGCTTCGGGTCGTTCGGTTCTCAAGCAATACGTATGTGCGGAAAGCCTACGATTACTGATCACCCTAAAACTGTCGATTTTTGTCTCCTTGGTCTTTGAACCAAGTAATCAGACTATCCAATCCTTGTTCTAGATCAATAAATGGCATCCAACAGAGTTCTTTTTCGGCTAGCGAGATGTCCGGGCATCTCATTTTTGGGTCATCAGAAGGTAACTTCTGAAAGACAATTGCCGAAGTAGACTTGGTCTTTTCAATGACTATTTCAGCCAGTTCTAGCATTGAAAACTCTTTGGGGTTGCCTAAATTTATGGGGCCAATTAGGTTGCTGTCCGCCATCGCCATAATTCCTGCAATTAGGTCACTTATATAGCAAAAAGATCGTGTTTGTGTTCCATCGCCGTAAATCGAAACGTCAACTCCGAGAAGTGCTTGATTCACAAAATTTGAAACAACTCGACCATCGTAAGGGTCGAGTCGTGGCCCATAGGTGTTGAAAATGCGAACAATACCAACGTTCAACGATTCGGTCTTTGAGTACGCCATGCATAGTGACTCGGCAAAACGTTTGGCTTCGTCGTAGCAAGAGCGTTCACCTATTGGATTTACATTCCCCCAATATGTTTCACTCTGAGGATGTTGAAGCGGGTCGCCATAAACCTCGCTTGTTGATGCATGCACTAAGCGAGCGTTTTTGTCCAATGCAAGTTTAATTGCATTTTCTACGCCTACGCTCCCCGTTCTGAGTGTATGAATCGGCTGTTTCAGGTATCGCGGTGGTGAAGCGAGACTAGCGAAGTTGAATACCAAGTCCACTTCGCTGTTAACGCTGATAGGTTTACATATATCTTGCTCCATAAACCTAAAATCATCACGACTAACTAGATGTTCAATATTATTTTTTCTTCCACTCGAAAAATCATCAACTGCAATCACAGAATAGTTTGATGCCAATAACGCATCACAGAGATGAGATCCTATAAATCCTGCTGCTCCCAGTACAACGGACGTCTGCATTAGCGACCGACTCCAATGTGCACGAAACCAGCGCTGCGCCATTGTGTTGCATCGAGGATGTTTCGTGCGTCGACAACACTTCTTGTGCGCATTTTCGAGCCAATTAGAGCAGGGTCTAAAGCAGTAAATTCGGGCCACTCGGTAAGCAAAAGAACCACATCTGAATTTTTTGCTGCATCCAGCGAAGAACCATGAAGCACAATCCCGGACAAATCGTCAGCATTGTCGAGAATTGAAACCGTCGGATCATAAGCATGTACCTCTATTCCCTTGACCATTAGGCTTTGGATGATTGAAATGGCAGGTGAATCCCGCCTGTCATCAGTTCCTGCCTTAAATGTTAATCCCAGCGCACAGACTCTGAACACGCCTGTCAATTGGGGACGGAACGACAGAACTTTTTCAACAATGCGCTGATGCTGTTGTTGATTGACCTCAACAACGCCCCTCAACAAGGCAAAATCATATCCAGCAATCTCAGCGATTTTCACTAAGGCTTTTGTGTCTTTCGGAAAGCAACTACCTCCCCATCCGGGACCTGGATTAAGGAATTCTTTGCCAATTCGTGAATCAGAACCCATTCCTTCAATCACATCAAGAACATCAGCACCAACACCCTCACAAACAGCAGCAACAGCATTGATAAATGAAATCTTTGTTGCCAAGTATGCATTCGCTGCGTACTTTATCGTCTCCGCTGATGAGGGATCGGTAATTATTGTTCTTGCAGCAAGCGGCTCATACAAATCACAGACTCGCTTGGAAGCATGGACGCTTTTCGAACCAATGACAATTCTGTCGGGATGTAAAAAGTCATAGATCGCGCTTCCCTCACGAAGAAATTCGGGGTTCGATACAACGCTGACATCCGACCTTCCAAGAGTTTCCTCAATTACTGCAGCTGAACCAACAGGTACTGTCGACTTTGTGACGACTGTAGCATCGGCTCTCAAAAAAGGACCGATCTCTTTTGAAACACTCCTGATAAATGAAGTATCTGCAGTTCCGTCTTTGCCTTGCGGGGTAGGCAAACACAAAAAAATAAAATCTGCATCAGAAACTGCTTCTTTGTTGCTAGATGTGAAGAATAATCTGTTCGATTCCACCCCAACAAAAAGCAGATCTAAAAGACCTTCTTCTACAATCGGACACATTCCCTTGGTTAATTGGTCCAACTTTGTCTGATCAATATCAGTGAGAGTTACAGAATGTCCCATGTTTGCAAAACAGGCTGCTGTAGTGATACCGACATAGCCAGCACCGATAACTGCAATTTTCTTCACAAGCACTACTCTACTAATTTACTAAAACGCTTTTGCGATGTCTTCCGGAAAAGCTTCATTGTGTCACGAAACATAACGAATATAGAGCTAAGGCCGATAGTTGAAGAATAATTATATTTGAGATTAACCGGAATAGCTCGAAAATTGCAGGCGTTTTTCTTGAGCAAAATAAAGATTTCCAGATCAAAGAGGAACCGGTCTTCTTTTGAGTTCTTTAACGCTTCAAAAAGTGCCGCCCGTTTGTACAGTTTTAACCCCGTTTGAGTGTCGTCTATCCGAAGACCAAACAAAAATCGAATAAACGCTCGATAACCGAAACTTAGTAATCTTCTATTTAAAGGGTAACTAACTGTCGAACCCTCATGGAACTTGGATCCGTAGACACATGCAAGTCTGCTGTCGGTGGATTTATGCAAAATTCTGTAGCCTTCGAACAACGAGATCGGGTCAAGATCCAAATCTCCATCAATATATGCGACGCACTCTGAAACGGTCTGGTCGAACCCATAGCGTATTGCATAGCCTTTACCCGACTGTTTGGGTAATTGATGTATTGATACTTCGATCATGTCGGCCTCAACGGTTCTCTCGACCGCAATCGGATCTGGTCCGTCAAACACCACATGCACACGAAACGCCATTTCATTGGATCGCAGGATGTCACAAATCCTCTGCAGTGCAAGAGCGATCTCATCCGCTTTATTAAATGCTGGTACGACGACCTCAAGATCATATGGGGACATTCCTGTATCATAACTGGTGTGCCAAGTAGCGATTCCTATGTCCTTGCAAATACAGAGAATAAAGATATAAAACTCAAAACGACAAAATTGCCGACCATGTTTCTCATGTCTGTTGTTGTTCTCGCAACAGTCATAATCACTTATTGGGATCTGTCCCAGTACTTCCAGTTGCCAGAAGAACCGGGTATTCTCAATTTTTCCTATTTGATTGATCCATTGCTGTCAGGAACGTTTCAAAACCTACAAGTTCCAGCGGATCCAAGTTCGCTCGCAGCCATCCCCTGGTCCATCCTGTCTCTATTTTTGGGACTTTTCAGTATTCCATCGGGAGTTACTTACTTGATTCTTCAGTGCGTTCTGAGAATTTTGTTGGTTATTTCCCTTGTTGTCTTTTTTAAATCGCTTGTAACTGCATCTCGGATACTGAGTATTTGCGGTGCGTTCATCTTTTTGTCTTCATTGACTGGTTACTACACGTCTATTTACACTACGCGTATTTCTTCGGTAATCATCTTTTCATTAGTCATATCTACGTTCACTTTTACGCCTAATGATCCAAAGTCAAATCAAAAATATGTCTTTACTAAATTGCTGATTGTTTCCCTAATGTTTCCGGGACTGCTAACAAACTTAGGTCATTTTCTTGCAACAACATCAATTCTCGTACTCACTCTGTTCGTTTATCGGGATCGATTGCGCTTCCCATTGAAATCTATTGGCCGAAAAAAGACGATTCTTCTAATAATTGTTTCTCTATTTTTGCTCTTCATTACCATAAAGACATACTTTGTCGAATCTATCTCTTCAAGTTTTAGCCAATACCGAGGATTCGTACTTACATTTTCATCTGGAAAGTTAACCGAAATTGTTCAAGGACGTGGTGCATGGTGGGAGGCAGATTACCTTAAATGGGGAGGTGGGCTAGAAAAGCTCGCTGTTCAGATTAGTCGTTTGTTGATTTTTGTACTCCCGTTAATTTATACTGCCATCCAAACAGCTTCCTATTATAAGAAAGGGTTGCGACCAAACGGTTTACCCGTCTTTCTTTTTCCCCGATTAATTCTCGTACTCGCATTAATCGGAGCATACAAAATTGACAGATCAGTTTTTTCATCGGGAGTTGAAGATTTTTTGACGACTCATTCAATGAAATTGATTTCTGCCAATAAGTTTGAGGTGTTTCTCCTTTTTCTATTGTGTATTTCTTTTGGGATAGTTTTTGTCTTCGGATCTTTAATCAAACGCCCTTTCCTTCAAAATCAACTTGACGACGATTTAAACATCAACCGACTATTGTTTATGTCGTCGTTTCTGATCTTTGTTGTCTGGGCCACCCCAACCGACAAAATAGTACTTCTAAATCCCTTTTTAGGCATGTTTCGAGAGACGTGGACAAAATTTGGTGGATTTATGTACATCTTTGTAGTCGCTGCATGTCTGGCGTCTGCGGGAGCTCTGCAACAAAGAATGCATAGATTCGGTCATTTGATCAAACCATTTGGCTTAACCATTACTCTCATTTTGGTGTTACTCCCATTAGTCGGGAAGAGTTCCGATCGAGTTCGGTCTAATGAGAGGATTCTTGACGTCAATTCGATAGCAATCGTTGATCAAATAGGCCGCTCTGCCAGTGAAGCAAATAACAAGGTCCGCGCCGCGAGCTATCTAGGGTTTTGTCTCATTCCTCGCTACAGCAAGCCATCTCCCTCAGCTGTTGGAATTGTGAGAGTTTTGGGTCCGCTGTTGAAGAATAAACCCGTTCTAATCCAATTGACCGGTGATTATGGTCTTGAATTGCTTCAAATGGGAAAAAGAAGTAACAACTGCGCTACAGACCCAAATTATTTAGGAGTCTGCATCTACGATCAAAATAAGATTTATACGGTACAGATTCCTACGTGGTGTGATGTTACTTTTCCGAAAAAACAAGAGGAGATGTAGTCTTTGGAAAAAACTCCGTCATCAATCGTTGAACGTACCAAAGCCAAAGCTTTACTGATTTTGTTCTATTCGCTGTATCCGGTTGTTTTCATGTTCCCAGTTTTGAGTTGGAACACGGTGGTGCGTTTTGGACCAGCGAAATCAGACATGAATGCCACTCTCAGCATTGTCCAGTGGATTGACAACATGCGACTTCCAATAAGCAAAATTGCTTGGTTTGACTACCCCAACGAGACTTCCTTTTGGTCAATTCATCGTTTTTTCCAAGGATTCCAATGGTTGTTTTTCTATGTCGAAACGCGTTTTTTATCACCCCAGTTATCAATTAATGTTTTTCTTCTGCTGGGTTGGATTACCACTGGAATAGTTTCATACCTGGTTGCAAGAGAACTGAATCAAGGTCGGTTCATAAGTCTTTGGGTTGGCGTATTTGTCCAAATGCTTCCTGGCATTCGAGGAAAAATTGGTGAACACCACTCGTTTGTTTGGATTTCCATTCCACTTTTAGTGGTCTTCTTTTCGATACGGTACTTGGGCGGACGAAATACAAATAGATTTTTTTTAGCTGTTATGGTTTGGATTTTGACATCATTTTTTGATCCGCATTGGTTATATTTTACTGCTCCGTTCATAATTTTTTGTTCAATTGTGTGGCTTCATTCAATACGAGACAAATTGTTGGCAATAGTTGTTCGTTACCGGTTGATGACTTCAATAGTAATTACCTTTGTAGCTATTTTCTTCGGATTTATAGGAAGAAAATTCGAATACCTTGTCAACGCTGGATCGAAAGCTGGAATCGGGCGATCATATGGAGTTGCTTCTACAGAATGGATCAATCAATACTCCGGATCGTATCTTGATTATGTTTTACCATCAACATCACTCGCAAATCGATACGGAGGATTTGATCCAGGGCGTGGTAGTGACAACATTTATTTTGGTGGAATAATCATTGGTTTACTTTGCGTATTCGGTATAGCAATCAATATACGATCCAGCACTTCCCAACTTAAGTTTTTGTGTGGATTCACATTATTCCTCTTATTTCTGCCTTTGAAAGAAATAGACTTCTTTAGCTTCAGTATTCCTTCGATTTCTCACTTTGTTCGGTTTTTGATGCCAGGAGTAAGAGTATTCATACGCGCAAGTCTTTTGGGTCAAGCCTTGGTTGTTGTGTTGGCAGGAATTGGTTTGGCACATCTCTTGCGTTTGGTAAGTAAGCACTGGATTCAGGCACTTGCGCTTGTTTTCGTATCCATCGTTTCTGTCATTGAATTGAATCCTTTTGCTCAGCGCGAGATTTATAGGGGACAAGAGACCTTCCAAGAATTCCGTACTTTAATCAAAAAAGAGAAGCAAGCTTCAGTATTTATTGCTGATGGCAGAATTTTTCCTTCATTTATCAAAAGTAGCACTTATGTAAGACCTGATTTTTTTGGTTTTCCTATTTTCAACACTACCGATAATAAATGGCGAGTAAATTCATACCCTTGTGCAGAAGAAGGAAGTGAAGCATTCGCTTCCTATTTGACAGATTCGGACATTGACTTTGTTGTCGCGCCGATAGACCTATCCGGTCGACCATACTTCGCTGGATATCTACAAGACTCGACACGTTTCGTTACATATCTCGACAATAGGAGCTTTATTCACGTGGCATTGTCCGATATTCCAAAAGAATTTCTGCAATATGGGTTTGATAACCCATACCCACTTGAAGAATTTACATCAAATTCAATCGGCCTATATCGAGTTAACAAATCGATTGCCTCCAATAAATGTTTTGAAGAATCGTTAGGGCAATTCGTGGCTATGCCACCACTTCGATATCTTGGAACTGATCACTTAACTCCGTGGATGTCGAGCAGGGTCTCATGGAGTTCTGGCAACGAGGTAATAGTCAGTATGGAAAGTTTTGATTCAGATGGCGGCCTAAATGATTCGTTTCATTTTTACGCTCACATCGTCAAAGGAAGTTTCATTTCATCGGAAGAATTGATTTTGGAGATGAAGATCAATGAGCAAGTTCGATACTTGTCAATCTCGGACAGTGCTGGTGCTGATTTTGAATCAGTAGTGAGCTACGGCGATGAGATCATTATACGAGCGCTCAATTGTCCAATAATCAACTTTGAGGACACCACGAGTAACTGTTTTGGATTTTCACGCTTTATCTCAAAGGTACGTTGACTTCATCTTGTAATCCACACAGTTTCTACCTGTCAATACTTGTTAATTTTCATCAGATGTTTTCCATTTAACCTTAATATCCCAACGGCTAGGGGTGTAAACGAAAAATTGCCGAAAGGTTCGTCAATCTTGCTCTTCAAGCGAAGGCTGATTGGGTGTTTCCCGGCGACTTTTGAGACAGTGTTGACAACCATTGGTCGATAGCCATAGACAAGCCTAAATTCGTTAATGAGTGAACTCAATGAAATATTTCGATCAGATGCGACAAGTTTCAAAAAGATTCTTGATTTTTGATCAGTATTTAACCTTGTGATGCAGCGCGCGATGACTTCACCCACGTCGTCTGCATATACATAGTTTCGGACGGTCTGTAGAGGAACATAGATGTTTACCGGTTTGTGGTGAAGCATTGAATGAGTTATCGCGGAGATTAACCCTTGTGGTTTCCCAGTATTTTGATTTGGACCGTATACGTTTGCGAGCCGAAAAATGGCTGCCTTTGTGCCTGTTTTCTTGGCCAAGTTGATTAGTAGTTCTTCAGTCTCTAACTTTGCAAAACCATAATCATTTATTGGTTTCGGAATGGTGCTTTCACTGAAGATTGTTCCGGTGCTTCCTCCGTATACCCCTCCTGCGGAAGATGCAAACGACAGGGTGCCACGCGATTGAAGAGACTTAGGGAGGAGAGAAATCTGAGAACAAATAAAGTTTATAAAATCGCCTTCTCTTTGGAGATCTCCTGGTGATGACGACACGACACTGTTGCCTGCGCACCACAGGATTGCCCAATCTTCTTGAGCAATGTGCTGAATGAATTGCGTGAAGGCATTATTGAATGATTCTTCGAATATGGCTTGATCGCCCCATTGAATTGGAGACTCGGGGACCCAAACGGTGCTGCGGCTTTGGAGCTTTGCTTCGACGCTGGAACCGACGAGACCACCCCGCCCTAAAACCCAAGTGATCATTCGCTGGATTGGATTTTTTGATCGCGCTTGTGTGCGCTTTTTAGTGGATCCCCGACAACGAGATACATGGGCCGACCGATTGAGGATCGGACCACAATTCCTAAATACTCGGCCAAGATACCGAGAACGAGCATGATTGCTCCACCGACAACCAGGAGCAGTGCGAATAGCGATGCCCAACCGGCAGATTCATACCCGCGTGCAAGCCGAATGACTGCGACACTAATGGCAACAGCGATACCGACGACGAAAAAGATGATGCCTGATATTGATGCAAGTCGAAGTGGTCGTGTTCCAGCGCTCAGAATTAGACGCCAAAAGTGACTCAGTAGTGCACGGCGGTTGTAGCCAGACTGTCGTCGTTGCTCTAAGCGTGGCTTAGTTTCGCAGTAGCCAATGTCTTGAACAACCCACGAGAACGCGACATCAAGGTATACGCCGTTATTGGCGTATGCCGCCAGAGTGCGACCAATCTCGCCGAGAACGAGTCGATAACTATTGAACGACTTCACTTCGCCACTCGTAAGTAGAGATGAAACTATTTTTTTAGTAAATGACGAGAAGAAGTTGCGAGTTTTGCCGTGAGGTGGAGCAGAGTCGGGTTTTGCGTAAACCAGTTGCAATTGATTGGAGATGGCCATATCGATAAAGTTGCTGAAGGAAGAGGGGTCGTGTTGACCATCTTCGTCGATGGTGATGATCCAGTCTGCGCTTGTGGCTGCCATTCCCGCCAGCGTTGCAGCATGCTGGCCGTAATTTCTAGAAAGCCACACCGCCTGCACCCACGGAAACTTTGAGCCGAGCGAACGGATGATTTCACCGGAATTGTCTGGCCCACAATCGTGAACAAGGACCACCTCGGTGACGATAAATGTGTGGCCGAGTTTTGTCTTAGTTGGGTGTGTGAGAGGCTCGATTTCGGAAACTACTGATTTAAGGCTGTGTTCTCCCCCATACACGGGGATGACGACGGAAATTGTATGGGTTGCTTCCAATTGATTCAGGTTCTCTGACACCATCCCGATCATACCTAGTGGGCTTCGGTAGTAACTTAGACCTGTGCGGAGGGGGCATTTATTGGGGGCTTTAGTGCCCAGCGTGGTTGCCATTTGCTGGCTGCTAGCCCATGGTGTCTCTTTCAGCAATTCGATGTTTGCGGTGCTTGTGCTGATTTTTCAAATCACCACGGGAACAATTATTTGGCGCTCTCTCCTGAAAAAGGAGTTCGTTGGAAATTTTGAAGTATTGGGGATGGGTTTTGCAACAGGTTCGGCAGTCGCAGTTATTTCAGACCAGTTATTGATTGAGACACCGCTTCGAAACTTTTCGTTTTTGCCATCGCTTGTAATTGCTACTGCGCTGACGTGGAAGAACCGACGTCAAAAATCTCGACTGCAGGAGACGGTCCTTGGCGATCAAGGACTTGGCTGGTCGATGGCATTTGTTGCTGTTGTTGTTGGTAATGGGTCTCTTGAAATGAGTTCGCTGCTAACTGTTGTTGCGATGCTTGCACTTGTCGGGTATCGACTGTCGATCCCAGCGGATAACTACGTGACTGGATTGAACATTTCAACGAGTTTTGTTGTTTTTGCTGGGAGTCTTCTGATTTGGGTAAATCGGACTAACAGCGAGATAAGCAGTTGGATTTTACGCCCGTTGTACACCGGAACTGATGATCACGTATTCAGCGAAGCAATCTCGTGGTCGGTTGCAAACTTTGGAATACATGAAATGGCCCCAGCTTTAGGAACGGAATTGAAGTACCACTGGTTTTCGCTTGCTTGGAGCGGATTAGTCGGAAGAACGATCAATGCAGACCCATTTGCAATGACTCTTCATATAGTGCCAATGGTTGCGTTTGCGGTTATCGCTAGTTTGGTTTGGTCTTTAGTTCGTCGATTCTCACAATCGAGAGCAACAGTATGTGCGGCAATACTGTTGATCTTTGCAACGAACTCTGTACCAGAGCCAATTCGTGTATTCCACACCGCAACAACATCCAATACCCTTTCGTTCGTATGGTTGTTGGCCGGATGCATCTCGGTGCACGCATTTTTGAATAGTTCATTGAAGTTTCCGGTGTTTGTCATTTCATTCTTTGCATCAGTCACACTTTTAAGCAAAGCGCCCTACGGAGCAGCGCTTGGCGTTGGAATGTGTTGGCTATGTGTTTTGCTCCTTCTTAAAGGGATAAGGAGTAAAGAACAAATACTTCCACTGGTTGCCGCACTACTTTCAATGGCATTGACGTACTTTGTATTTCTGCAGCCACACAGTTGGGAAGTTAGAGAATTCGTCATTCAATTCAATCCGCTCCGGCTGGCGATTGATAGCCCATTCTATCCATTGCTCGCATTAGGGACGATGATGGCGATATTTGCTTCACGTTTGTCGGGGATGACACTGGTGTTTCGTTCGACTCTTAGGGAGCAAGATAAACAGTTCTTTCTTTTTCTAGCTGGAATTACACGTGTGGCAATACTCAGTATGGTGCTCAATGGAAATTCTGCTGAAAGATACTTTTTAGGTGTTGCATTAGTTACTGGTTCAATACTCTCCGCCTTGGGCATTGAGTTTGCATTGGCTCGGGGCCTGTTTGAGCCCAAGCAGCGCTATGCAGTCCCAAAAACACAGATCGCTATTTCTTTTGCTGTCTCGCTTTCACTTGCCTATTTGTGGCATGAACAATACGGAAAAGGCAACAACGGTGTTGCCAGGAGCAACATAGGATTTTTCATACCAATTGCGGCTGCTGCTGTTTCACTTTCCATTATCTATTCGGTTCAATTGCTCCGAAAAGAAACACTGGACCGTAAACAATTCTGGGTGAATTTAGGCGCAGGTATTCTTGCCGCATCAATTGGAGTATTTGGATTCACCTCAATCATAAATGGTAGGCAAAGCTTTGAAACCTCGATTGCGTCTGAAACTGATGTACGAGCGCTGAATTGGTTGCGAGAAAACAGTGGAGATAATGATGTTGTTGCTACGAACCGATTGCTTTGCCGCGAGGGTGTCGATTGCAGATTTGATGACTCTAGTTATCTGATTTCAGCCATTTCTCAGAGACGCGTATTGGTTGAGGGCCCACGATTCGTGATTGGTGGTCGTCCATACCCGCAGTGGATGGAGGAGCGAATTGAATTGAGCCTTGATTTTGCAGAATCACCCACAACCGATGGAATGCTGCGGTTGGCAAAGAAGGGCGTTAAGTGGTTCTATTATGACTCGACATACCTTTTGAATGGCCAATTAGGCAAAGCGGCATTGGACGATTTGGTGAAAATTGAGTACACCGATGGGCCTGTAATGATTTTTAGGATCTAGTGAAATTCGAAGAAGATTTGTCTTACCGCCGCAGCGACATCCAGGGATTGCGTGGTATTGCAGTTCTATTGGTGGTTTTCTTTCATGCAGGACTTCCATTGCCTGGAGGGTTTATTGGTGTTGATGTCTTTTTTGTTGTTTCTGGTTACGTGATCACGTCTTCTTTGATTCGTGAATCCACAGGTTCAGAATCCATAAAGTTGCAGCTTCAGAATTTCTATATTCGACGAGCTAAACGCTTGATTCCAGCCTTGGGTACGTTGATTTTGGCCGTAATGGGTGCTTCGTACCTGATTGAATCATCATGGGGCGAGCAGCAACGAACAGCATTATCGGGAATAGCATCATCATTTTCTTTTGCGAACATTCGGTATGCATTAGACAGCTCTGGCTATTTTTCGCTGGCTGCAAAAACTAACCCGCTGTTGCACATTTGGTCTTTGTCGGTGGAAGAACAGTTCTATATTGTGTTTCCGATTCTTGTTCTTGTTCTATTGCGGAAGTCTCGCAATTTTTATCAGACCAAGTTGGTGCTTTTTGTCATTGCACTCATCTCATTCGTTCTTTCAATCCTTCTTTCCTATGGTCTGCCACCCTTTGAATCAGTTGCACGTGCTCAACAATTTGCGTTCTATATGCCGTTTACTCGAACTTGGGAGTTTCTGGCAGGAGTGCTGATTGCGCTCCCTATGGCTGGCAAGTGGGTCATTTTCAATCGATTTGCAGCAATTCGATTGATGCAGATACTCGGCGTGATTGGGATTCTTTTTTCTTCATTCTTTATCCAAGATTTGAGTTTTTTCCCTGGATTCTCGGTGTTGATCCCAGTTGTTTCGACGGTTGTTCTTATCTGGGCAGGATCATTGAATTCGGGAGGATTGATTACTCGATGCTGCTCGAATTCTTGGTTGGTTCTAGTAGGTAATATTTCCTATTCCTGGTATTTGTGGCATTGGCCATTTATTGTTTTCGGGCAGAGGATTTGGCCAAATACACCCTATGTTCGCGAATTGGCGGCGATAAGTTCTCTGCTCCCGGCACTGCTCTCGTATCAATTCATTGAAAACCGCTGGCGAAATCGGGGAAATAGACCCAAAAAAGATCTCGCTTCGATTCTTTTCTTATTTGTCCTGCTTCCGCTACTTGCTAGCGCACTTCTTTTCTGGCTGGCCAATCGTGCACAGCCCAACAACATCCAAGTTGATCAGTCAACGAAATCAGATCTTGGAGTTGACTGCAATTATCTAGAGGAGTCTTGTTTTGACTTGAATCCAGATCGGGACCAACAGATTTTGCTCGTCGGTGATTCTCACGCTGCTGCACTATTTCCACTTGTTAAGTTTGTGGGAGACCAAAATGACGTAGGTGTCAATATTGTTTCTCGACCTGGCTGCCCGTTCCTAAAGCGCGAACTTGCCTTTTATTTATACACATTTGAATCTCAGAATTTGATGACCCGAACTGATTGCGTGAAGTCTTATAGCGAAGCTATTGGATGGCTTTCATCAGATCGGGTTGACTTGGTTCTATTTGCCAATAACGCCCCTCTCTATGTTGGGGAGCCCCGATTGAATCAGTCGTTCGATCTGAGGGTTTCGTGCTTCACAGTTGGTGAGAGCTGTGATTACCCAAATGATTACAGCTTGCGCTTGGAGCAGTACAGGGAATTGCTGATTTCATCGGTTAGGGAAATCCTTGAGTACTCGGATCGAGTAGTTCTCATTGCCCCTCTTCCCTACCAGTTTCGAGATCCGAGTGATTTTGTCAGAGATGAGAATAGGGTGCTGGGTACGCCAAGAAGCGCAGTTGATGGAATTCGTGCGAGTGTCCTACAGGTGCTCAATGATGTTTCGTCAATAGATGACCGAATTGCAGTTTGGGACCCAATTGAAACACTCTGCAACGATGAAGTGTGCCCCGAAAGCACTGACGGTGAATCGAACTACAGCGACAACAGCCATTTAAGTATTGCGGGAACGTTCCTCATGGAGCGAAGTCTGAATGCGGCTCTTCAACTGAAGTAGGTTTGTTCTGTTATGAGTATTCGAGAGCGGCTTTTAGCGAACCCCAATATCTTTGCTTTTTTTAACCTATTGATCGGTGTCAAGAGCAGGACAGAAGTCATCATTAATGAGTACGTTTCCCCGCAAAGCGGAGATGTGATTGTGGATATTGCTTGTGGCCGAGGGGAGTTCTCAAAGGAACTTGCTTCAACGCGATATATAGGTGTGGACAACAACCCTTCGTATATTCGTTATGCCGAAAAGCATTATTCGGCTTTTGGCTCCTTTTATTGTTGTGATGTGTCGGATCTTTCGACTTCGCTAAATGGAAAACTGATTGATACTGCTTTGTTGATTGGGGTGCTTCATCACCTAACAAACAGTCAGGCAAGAGACATGATTAATGACATAGGTAGGCATTTGTCTGACGATGGAAAGATTGTTTCCGTAGACCCAGTATTTACTCCGGATCAAGGCCTAGTTTCACGACTTCTTGCGGCTTCGGACCGAGGTAAGTACGTGCGTTCTATCGATGAACATCACTCATTGTTTGATGAGAATGTGGAGATTTGCCAATCCGAAATACGAGAGGATTGGCTGAGAATTCCATACACGCACTATGTGTGCGTGAGTAGGAAACGGGCTAAATCGGGTATCTAGCGGATTAGCGCGGCAAGGTTGAGAAGTGTCGAAGGTACAAATCCAACGACCAACGTGACCGCAACCGTGACTGCAATGGCGATGCCCGATGCGGTTGGGATTTCAAGACGCTCGGTTGATGCGGGTTCACTGAGCCACATGCTGACCATGATGCGCAGGTAGAGGAAAGCGGCAATGACTGCGGCGAGCATGGCAACAACTGCAAGCACGTAGCTCTCGACCGAGACCGAGGCGCGAATGATGCCGAACTTGGCAACGAAACCCGAAGTGGTTGGCACGCCAGCCTGGGCCAACAGCAGTACGGTCATGCCAAGTGCGAGCACAGGGTTGGTTTTACCGAGGCCGTTAAAGGCGCCGAGTGTTGTGGCGTTGTCTCCCTTGCCGGCAATGAGTGAGACTACGGCGAGTGTGCCCACCACCAGCACGCCATAGACAAACAGGTATGCCATGGCTGATGAAACGCCAAGGGATGAATCGGCATTGGAAATGTGCGAGGCGGCTTCGAGGCCGACGAGGATGAAGCCTGCGTGACTGATACTGGAGTAAGCGAGCATGCGCTTGACGTCGGTTTGG